>PVMK01167535.1_pt1 | contig 17693 bp, 15 predicted proteins | sample 1853481 | NCBI WGS metagenome assembly PVMK01 (sample SAMN08533507, study PRJNA380276) | Marine sediment metagenome, whole genome shotgun sequencing project. | reverse complement strand
TACCTGCCGTCAGAAAACCGATCAGTGTCATGGCGCTGATCAAAAACGCCCAGATAAACATGGTAGGTTTGTTACGTAGCACACCATTGACGCTGGATATCACGGCGGTTATTACATCTACATCCCTATTTGCGATCATTGGTAATGAGAATACGCTGGCGGCAAAACTTACGCTGGCAAAAATGGAGCCCACCGCCGAGCCAATCAATAGAAAACTTATGATATGTGCCCATTCAGGATCCCGGCCATAAGGAAAAAATACCTGCACCATCATGCCTGCCCTTGCCCACAGCAAAAAGATAACCAACAAGACCAGGGTAAAAACCATGGCATTACTTAATGGGCGTCTGATCGCCCTGATGGTATGGTCCAGATTCGGTTTTTTGCCTTCACAAAGCTGACGGCTGACTGAGTAGAGACCGAAGGCAAGCATCGGTGCGATAAAGACAAAACCGGAAAGCGTACTTAGCAATAAAACAAAACCACCCAGTTTCCATGCAAGCCACGCTACAGCGATGCTGACAAGAAAAACAAAAAAACCGTACGACAGGCTGACACGCGGCGCCTTCCAGAAATCACTCCAGCCTGAACGTAACCAGCCAAAAGCGGCGAAGAGCTCCAGGTCCCTGCTGGGTACTATCAGTGTTTTGGGTGGTATCCGGCCACGTAAATCGGGTTCATTACTCATGATTTGATTCACCTTTATTCAGGTTTGTTATTCATTCTTCTTTCGATATATTGTTCTTTTTCAGTCCACAGGCCGTTCAACCAGGTTTTCAACGCAGTTTTTGCTTCAGCATCTCCACGAAAATCCTTGCCGCGCACATCGTCTCCAATCGGCAACAATCGTACCTTGACGGATATTTCCCTAATCTGTCCGGAAACGAATTGCCACAGACCCGGTGCACCATCAGGATAAATGATTGTCACATCAATCAGGTGGTCGAGCGCATCATCAAAGGAGTACAAAACCTGCCCGAGACCACCGTAACGGGGCCTGAGCAAATGTTTGTATGGTGAGTTCTGTAGTTCGTGTTTGGCCTTGGTAAAACGCGTGCCTTCCGGGAAAGTCATCATTGATACCGGAATATGCTTTAGCTTTTCACAGGCCCGGGCAGCATTTTCAAGGTCTTTACCACGCAGTTCCGGATTATTTTGCAGCTGCACCCTGCTGTATCGGCGCAAAAAAGCCATATCCAGTGCCCACCAGCAGAAACCCAGGAATGGCACCCAGATCAGCTCCTGTTTTAACAGGAAACGCATGAACGGTGCGTGCCGGTTCAGGCAATGCTGTAATACCAGGATATCCACCCATGACTGGTGGTTAGAAAAAACCAGGTAACGGCCTTCACGGTTCAAATCATCCGGTAGCTGGATATCCCATTTCATGTCATGGAGAAGCCAGGCCATGAGCTTATTAAACGATATCCAGTATTCACCTATCGATGATAACCAGTGGGTCACCGCATTTCTGGGTAGACCCTTTGGCGAGAAAAACTTCACCACTGCAAGCAGGAAAATAACCACCGTACAACAGATGGTATTGATGGACACAGCCAGCAGCACGAACGTGCCCTGCAGGAAATGGCGTATGCTAGTCAGCATTGTTTTTCTGCTGATGGGGATTAATGGGCTTTTCTGAAAGCGCAGCGTCATGCGGTCGCTTTCACCAATCGCCGTATATTTTGCCTTATCCTCGTCGCCCAACCTGAGGCTTGGCGGTAGAGTCCAGACACCTTCAGGGTGATCTTTGCTATCTCTGGGATTGGCGTTAATCTCGGAGCTGTCCTCAAATTCAAATCCGGCATTGGCTGCCAGCTCTTTGACAGCCTGTTCGGATACATAACCCTTCTTTGCAGTTACGGAGGGATCAGTACCCTCATCTGCCCGATGCTGAACTACGCCCAATAAACCACCCGGCTTCAATACCCTTGCAAACTCATTAAAAATCTCCTGCGCCAGGCCGCCGTTCACCCAGCCATGGGTATTTCTGAACGTCACGACCACATCAATGGACTCAGCTTGACCCAACGAAGGTGATCCAGGCGGTGAAAAGTATTCGAAGGTCACCTGGTCGTAGACTTCCGGATGCTTCGCAAAGTCCTCTTCCATCTTCTTTGGTAACTCGTATCGGTAATTCGGCTGACCCTCTACTTCCGGATCCCAGGTGGCGATGATCAATTTGCCGTGGTCACGCATGACCGGTGCCAGAATTTCGGTATACCAACCGCCACCCGGCCAAATTTCCATTACCGTCATGCCATCTTTTATACCAAAAAATTCCAGTGTTTCTGCCGGGTGACGGTATTGATTACGAGATGTGTTTGCATCGGAACGATGCTGGCCTTCCATGCCCATGGCAACCCGCTCGGCAAAAGACATTGATCCTGCCAGTGCGACTGACGAAAGTAATATTGTGACAACAGCTAAAACAATACGCTTCACTTCATCTCTCCATTGATAATTAATTCTGGCGAATCATACTCTAAAACCCGGCTTAATCGACAGACTGAATAAGGTAAAAGCTTGAAGACGGTCAGGTTCCCCCATCCAATTGAAACCCACCATCTACCAGTTCATGGCCATTTATAATGACGGCAATTCCGTGGGCGCCCGGATAATATTTTCTTGTTGAAATAAGCCTGAAGGAATGTTCCCTGCATATTTCCTTCTCTTGGCTGGAGTTATCCGACTCGGAAATCTTGAATATTTTTCTCTTTTGAAGACCATTATTTTTCATGAAATCGATGGCATACTCAATACGTAACTTACCCAGCCGATCTTTTTGAGTCTGCAGTTTAAATGTGAATTTTAATTTCTCACCAATGCCAACAGTTTCCTGCACCGTAAATTCCCGGATGCTGATATGACCTGGTTTTTTGAAACCAAAAACCGCCATCAATTCCGGCTCACCCTGCTTGAGCAGAGAACGACAAGCGTGTTTGATGACCCAATCGGTTTCCGGGGTTTTTCCCAGCCAGCCCTTGGCAATTGCAATGACCATTTCAGGATTATCTTTTGAGATATCGTTCAGATTGTTGGCGACGCTCCTTCTGACATATTCACTTTCATCATCTTTCAATTTCTCGAGAATTCTGATAACTGGCCGTGGATCATTCTTAAACTGCGGCAATGCCATTGCCCAGGGTAGACGTGGACGACAACCTTCCGTGGCTAGTCTGCGGACGTGGCGGTCAGACGATTCGGTCCACGTCTCCATTTGCTGCATAGCTTTTTTCGGTGATTGTTTAATGAATGGTCTGATCGCGAATTCTGAACTTGAATTCGGCGTGAAATGTTCCAGAGCTGACATTGATGTCCCAAAATCCTCCATGCCATATAGCTCGACGTAAGCAGGGAAAATCATGTGCTCCAAACCACTAAAATGTGATGAAGTGGATTTCAGTATTTTTATATTTTTCCGGTAACCGCCTGGCAAGTATTCATGCAGCATTACCGCGATATGATTCATCCTTTCCTTAAGTTCTTTTTGATCCCAGCCTGTATCGAAAATAGCCTTTTGGAAGCTTTTTCCATCGAATTGTTTATCAGTGGATTTCAGGAAACGGGCAAGCGATGCAACGAAAACCTCGTTGTATAAATTTTTTAACGGCTCTGGCATTTAGTCTTTCTTCCCTTACACCGGTCCAGTTTCGACTTCAGGGGCTGAACCCATGGCAGGCAAGTAGACTAAAATCACTTTTCTCCATTTTCCCGAAATACTTTCAACTCATCCAGCAACCAGTCGCTGGCAAGCACAGCCTCAGCACCTGGGCAACGAATTTTGTATTTCTTGCCAGACATCAAGCTTTTGGTGGCAGAGTACCTAATAAAGTCCTCAGCTGTTTTGACCCTTTTCTTGTAATGCTCATATTTCATATTGATATGATCCCTGGCCTCTGGACCATCATGAATGGTGCCGTTCCTGTCGTACTTACAGGATGTGTTTGCTACATAGTTGAGCAAATGATCTATTTCCTCCTGGGTACCCGCAAGCGCACTGCCTGCAAGTAAAGCCATGGCCAGGACCAGGGTGTTAAGTGTCTGTGCCATAGCGCACAAATATACCGGTAACATTACGGCTATTCAACACTAAGGTCTGTTGCTGTTGAGACCAACAAAGGTACCATCATTATTCTCAGCCAGCTTGCGCATCAATGCCGCGAAGCGCACCACATTACCGTCAATCCCACCTGCGCCGAATAACACCGGAAAACCGATTGCATGGATACGAACCCGGTGTTTGCCACTGCGATCCGCACGGTTCAGACCCGCAACCGTATTGACCACCCGTTCGATAGAGCCCTGGGAAAAATCATCACCGAAAATATATAAACTGATGCGTTTATCTTTGGCGTAAAAGCGCTTAATAGCGGCCTCGATACCCTCCACCGGACTTGAATTGGAGAACGGCGCCCAGCTTACCAGGCGCTGGTTTATGGCCTTTCTGCGCCCCGGGGTATCCGGTATCCACTTGCCCGCGTAGGACTGAAACATATACTGGCCCATGTCGTTCATCACCTGTATACCCTTGACCTTTGGATACACGCTCAATACCTCACTGACCTTCCTTAATACATGAGCCCATGCGTACTGGGTCATTGAACCGGAGGTATCAATAATGAAAATAATGTATTCGCTGTCGACCGGCACACCGCCAATTCGATTATTGACCTCCGGTCTGCGCAGGGCGCCTTGCTGCAAGCGGCGCATTTCTTCAGTTAAACTCTGCTGGGCACTTTGTAGCTGATCCTGGATGATCGCCTGGGTTTCCGCCTCGCTGCGGGCGTTGTCAAACTCACCTTTAATGGTCGACAGGCTGCCCCTCAGACGGGCCAGTTTTTCCCGGTGGATTGATAGCTGTTCCTGTTTCGCAGATAAATCCCGATTCAGGATGAGACTTTCACCACGGATATCAAACAGCTCCCGTTCCAGCTTCAGCACCTGGCCGGATAAATCTACGCTCAGTTTTTCTATTACCACGGGTTCACTGAACCTGACAATTATCAGCAGCAGGATAATGGCACCGAAACCACAGGAAACCACGTCCAGAAAGGACAGGTTAAATATCTCTACCTGGCGCCGTTGTTTCTTTCGACTCACGGCCAGTCCCTCGCTGGTGTCAGAAATGAGCCCCGGGTATTCACCGCAAGCTTCCAGAACGCTGCCGCCGCATAGGCATCACCTTCCATCGGCAGCAGTATCGTGTTGACCGGTGCAGAAACTGGCAGCTGTTTAATAGCATTGCTAAAAAGCTTTAACCTTTCCTGGGAGCTGACGGTATTACCCACAGGTTTTTTGCGCCCCTGGGTTGGTAAGCCATCGGTAATAAGAAGGATATTATCGGGCTTCGGCTGTAGCGAATTAGCCGCTTGAAATGCGTGAAACAAACTGGTGCCATCCGCAGGAATGGCACTGCGAAGACCCGCCACCGAGGCCGAGACCTCCTCCGGATTGGAAGCGGAAAGCCACCTGCCCTGCGTGGCTGGCATCGCACTGCGGGCTCGGGTATTGAACAAATAGACCTGAAACCGGGTGTTCCCGGGCAGGTTACTGATCAACCACTCGGCGGTGCCCTGGGCCCGTTTCCACTTCCCGGCTGCCTGTTTACGTTCATCCTTCATATTGCGCAGACGGATAATATTGACAATGGTTTCATCCAGCATACTGGCAGAAACATCCAGCAGGATAAGCGTACGCTTGCCACTCAGTTTCAAACCCGTCAGGTATTGGCGATTACCTTCCCCTGCAAATTGATGAACTTTATCGCCCTGCGAGGTTGCTGTCTTTTGCTGCGCAGCCAGTTCCCGCGTGCTTTTATCCAGACCCTTGATGTCGGACTTGAGCAGGTTAATATGCTCCCGGCTTGCGGTCGTCTGCCGGTTCAGGTCGGTCAGACCAGCCTCGATCTCCAACAGGCTTTGCTGTACCTGCCGGGCCTGCCCCTGCATCAATACAATTTCTTTGTCGCTGGCCTCCAGGCTGTTGTAGGAGATCACCATATTTTCACGCCCGATGATCACCTCGTTTTCCATCCGCACCACTTCGGAACGTTTGTCCGCAAAGATTTCATTACGCTCCTGTTCGATATTGGTATTTAATATCAGAACCAGCAGCACCACCGCACCGAAACCACAAAACATAATGTCGAGAAACGACAGGGAAAACGGTGAAATCTGGCGGCGTTTCATGGAACTATCAGGCGCGTAACTTGCGGATCAGCCAGTGGTCGACATAACGTTCACTATCAAGCACCAGCCGTTCTTCCATCAACTGCAATTGATGGATAAAAAACATCAGGATGATGCTGATCACCAGGGCGACAAAAGTTGAATTAAAGGCCACGCCAAGGTTCGAGGTAATGCCGGTAATATCACCTTCAACTGCACGATGTGCCTGTCCCAGTGCATTGCCGATACCACGTACCGTGCCGATAAACCCGACCGAGGGTATGGCCCAGGCCAGGTAACGAATAATGGATAATTCAGACTCCAGACGCTCACCTTCCGAATCACAGATATCACGCACAGCAGTGGAGACATCCTGTACATGCCGGGTTGCGCTAAAACGCTCTATTCCGGTCAGCAAAGCTCGCGGCAGTAAATAGAGCTGTTCAACAGCCGGTAACGCATTCATGCGATCAACCAGTACCCTGGCATCCTCCGATCCAATGGGTAAACCCTTCGGTAGCTGTAGCAGATCGCGATCGAGCATTTGCTGCTGACGCCAGGCCGCATAACCCTTGTAACCGAGAATTGAGAATGCCCACAGCATCAGGATAAAACAGGTTTCCTGTTCGTAATCCTTGATCACAACAAAAAATGAATCAGTGGTGACATAGGCGGGATCTGCCTTGATCAATTCGACCTGCTGTTGCTGGTGAGCGGAAGCTGCGGGACGTACCAGGGTGACATAAACAGCATGCACAATGATAAAAGAGATCAATAATGCAAATACCTGGAAGACAAATTCGTTACTGAAGGGTTTTTTCATGCTTGTTTGGCCATTGGTCGGTATTTAATTGGTTTAGATATCTACAGGGAACGCGATGGCATCATCGGCCCGAAGCTTTTCAGTGGGAACAAATGTGCCGGCTGGTTCATAGGCTTCTTTTTTGGGAGGTTCGGAATTGCTTGTGTCCTCCACCGAACCGTTGACACCGGCATATACGGCAGAAACCAGGGCCAGTAAAAATAGTATTTTGAATATTGATTTCTTCATTTTTCGTTCACTCGGCATAGCGCGCAATCCTGAAACCCAGATCGTAGCGCTGTTTACTGCTGTAATCACGGTAGCTCAAGCGCAGCTCGGTGATACTCCCATGGCGCCAACTGGCACCGCGGATCACATGATGTTTACCCGATACAGGCCCCACCGGGTCAGTTACCAACTGTCTGGATTCGCCCGGGTAAACCGCATAGATATCATGCATCCACTCAGCGACGTTTCCACCCATATCATAAAAGCCCCCGATTGAGCCCTGTGGCCAGGCAGGGAAACTGCCTACCGGTGCGGTTCCACGATAACCATCATCATAATTCGGCACAACATCGGCCAGCGTATCGGCAATCCGGGCGTCGGCATAATTGCCGCTTTTTCCGGCTGGTGGAAAGCCACCCTGCCACGGGTAGCGTTGTTCCTGGTCAAATTCAAGCCGACGCGCTACCCAGGCCCACTCGGCCTCGGTGGGTAATCGATATCCGGTGGTCATCGGGCTAACCGCCAGCATATGGCCCCCCTCTTCCCGGTAAGCCAATGGCAAGCCCTGCTGTTTACTCAGCCAATTGCAGTAACGTGCGGCATCATCCCAACTGACACTCACCACTGGTTGTAACTCACCATTGAGCGCAGCGGAATCAATACGGCCGGAATCATGTTTGGGTATAAAACGGCGAAAATCTGCATTGGTAACCTCTTTTTGAGCCAGGTAAAACAGCCGTTGCAGTTTCACCAGTCGCTGGCTTTCATTTGCCCGCCGTCCTGCGTCTCTGCGCGATGCACCCATTTGAAAACTGCCTTCGGCATCTACCAACTCCAGTGTCTGACCAGCAGCTGTGGTAACAAGGTGAGGAGTAGCAGCCTCTTGTTGCTGTACCTGTAACTGCTGTTCGGTCACCAGGCTGACATTCAGGTTCTGGCTTACACCCGCCTGCGGGGTTACCGTGATCTGTTGACTGACATAACCGGGCTTGCTGACCAACAGTGTGTTTTTTCTTGTTTGCAAGCGCAGACGACCGCTGCCCTGCGTAGATTTTTTGCCGTTGATCGTCAGTGTGGTCCCGGCAGGCTGGAGCTTCAGAAACACGGTTCCATACTCAACCTCCAGTTCGGCAGCAATGACCCGTTCCTCGTCCGGTTCCAGTTTGAAACCCTGCCAGGCGGTTTTAAAACCCGTTTTACTTAAACTTAGTTTATGTTCCATTTCAGCCGCAAGCTCCAGTGTTTGCGGTGTAATACCCAGAAATTTTCCATCAATAAGAATACTGGCCCCGGCCGGTACACTGTTAACAACCAGCTTGCCATCAACCGGCTCCAGTTGAATATTACCCAGGCTAAAATTCTGACCAGCTGCAACCGACCGGAACAGGATCAACGGCTTGAAGCCTGTTTTTTGCAAACGAATCTCGTGTTGCCCCTGGAGTATCTCGGCATGTATTGGAGTGAGGCCAAGCACTGAGCCATCTACCAGGATCTCTGCACCATCCGGTGAACTGGTAATGGACACGACGGCCCAGGCAGGCTCCAACAGCATTTCGAAGGCCTGCTCAGCTGCATAACCTTCGACCTCAATTTCCAGTTGCTGTGGCAGGTAACGCAAGCTATCCACCCGTAAATTATGTGTGCCACGCACTATTTCATATTTGCCCTGAGGATTGCCTGGGGTTTCCACCTCATCTACGAACAACTGTATATCTGCCAATGGATTCGTGGTGATCGTTATCACACCGGGCAACTCATCCAGAACATAAGCGAGATTGAGCGGCGGACCCATATTGATATCCAGTTCAGTACTCAGAGGCACATAACCCGGTGAATTGATATTCAATCGATACTGGCCCGGAAACGCCAGGTAAGAACCTCCGAATGAAACCGCAGGTGGAAAACCACTCAAGCTTACATCGGCGCCCCCTGGTTCAACCTTAAAAACCACGGACGTGGCTGTTAACAGGTAGATTGCGATCAAGGCCAATACGGATACCAAAGCAAGCACAGACCGTCGCAAGCGCCTTCTGCCGTTTTTAACCGGGTCTTTCTCAGGAACCGGCAAGCTGTCATTGGGTGGCGCCACAGGGCCTTTCTGCGGTGGCCTGAGCTGTACAGTATCCAGTTGATGAGGCTGTACACTGATCAATACCCGGTCCCCCTGAACCTCCCAGCTGAGTATGCTGTCGGTGATCTGTACACGATCACCGGACTTTAACCAGGCCGAATCGGTCAGACGTTCGTCATTATGAAAAATTGTCCGGGCAGAATCCGCTGGCTGAATGTAGGCATGGCCATCGGCAAGCGCAATGATCGCAATCAGCTGATCATCAGCGATGCCGGGAATCACTATGCCTGCGCGGTTTGCCCCGCCCACCCTGATCGGCAGTTCGAGCTCAACGAGCTTACCCTCGCCATCGGTATCATATATAAAATAGTCGCGCTTCAAAATTGTTCTTCAGTACGTATTGTTAAAAACTGGCTGTCCATTCCCGGCTTCAACTCAACCACCTTCAGTACATCGCGGTAACCCTGGCGGGAGCCGGTAATAGTATATTTACCCGGCAGCAGGCTGAATTGCTTTTGCTCGAAACTGCCGAAACGGCCAACCTTGTAAATGCTTACCTGGGTGAGGTTATCTGAAAGAATCAGTAAATCCACCGGTATAACAGCCAGCGCAACTGCCTGCTGCAATGTTGCCAGTTTCTCTGCCAGCAACGGTTCGTTGGCGGCAGTCTGTTGATTGGCTGCCAACAGTTTGCGCGCGTTGTCCAGCGGATCAGTGGAATAAAGACGGGTCGTATCGCTAAGATAGTGGTCCAACTGCTTGTGCAGTTGCTGCTTTTCCTGTGCCCGGGCCAACCCGCTACGGGCAAAGGCTGCCTGGGAATCAATCGCCAGGGCATCACGGTATTTCTCTGCGGCGGCCGTCCAGTCTTCTTTTTCAACCAGGTTCTGCGCAGCAAGGCGCAGACTACTGAGGCTGGCCTGACGACGTGCGGCCAGCAGGCGTTGACGTGTTTCTTTTACCACCGGGTCCGCTGGTTTTATCCTGGCAGCTTTCCTTCAGTGCTTTTTCTGCCGTGGCAAACTCACCGCTATCGATGGCTTGCAGTGCCTGCCCCATGGAATCCTGGAAGGCGCGGTTCCGGAGCGTTGATTCGACTTTCTCCAGTGCCTCCCGGGCCGGCGAATACAGCGGGTCCAACTGCAAGGCCGAGTTATAAGCTTCTGCCGCTAACTGCAAGCTATTGGAAACTTCGGCCTGCTGAGCACTTAGCATCAATTTAAGCACCTGCTCCCTCACAGCAGCGCGCTCCAGGCCCAAATGCGCATCCTGATGATCAAGTTGCATCGCAATCACCCGCTCAAATGCAGCGCTCGCGTCTTTTACCGCATTCTCATGCAAATACTGCCAACCAGCAGCCAGATTGCTCTGCAGTATTTGCTCGCGGTTATCCAGAATGCTCTGTAACTGTGTACCTGCATCCTGATAGGCTTTCAGCGCCGGGCTGAAGTTCCCCTGGCCGAATTCCTTATCGCCCCGGGCGGCAGTATCAATGGCCATTTGCCAGCTATCACTCGCCCATACTTCCGCATTACTCAAACCGGGCTGTGCCTGGGTCCGCAGAAAGTTTTGTAAAGCGTGTTCGGCATCGCTACGAAACTGAGCAATCGCAGCTGCTTCCAATGGTTTTTCAGGCACTGCTTTATGTCTTGGATCGACCAAAGGAACCGCTTGAGTGGCAGTGGGATCTTCGACCATGGAAGGTAAAACCAGCAGTACCAGCAACAACGCTGTCACTACCATTCCAAACAGCAGCCAGATCTTTAAATGCAGATTCCTACCGGATTTTGAAACTGAAGCGGAGGCTGCGGCTCGAGCATCTCGCGGCGGCCTCAGATCGCGCTCCATCACTCATCCAGGCCTGAATCTAAGGAACCCAGCCCGGTTTCTGAAGCAAAGATCTCCCTCATCAATGAGCGCCATTGCCTGTATTGGACTTCCGCCGAACCGGTCAACTCATAAACCTCACCATCAACCTCTACCACCAGCGGTTTGGCTTCACTGCTGAATGAATCGCCCAGCTCTTCTATCGCAGCCTGGTGCATGGGGCTTTGGGCATTGATATCCATGCCCTGTTTGATTGCAACAGCGCCGCCAAGAACCATTACATTACGTAAAGTACCCGTTGATGCCCGTGTGCTGGAGCTACCCAGTGCCTCAATTGCTATTGCACCAAGGATTGCAGCGGCACCTAAGATCTTGCGCGTATTTGCCTTTTTCTTGATTTCACGCAGTGAAGCCGCTTCAAGGCTGCGGGCCTTACGCCACTCCGTATAGGGGCCGACCATTTCCAGGTAATAATTATCAAAATGTCCCGTTGAGCGTATCGATCAGCAGAAAATCACGTTCACGAATGACCTGCACACGTTGAAAAGCAGGATCATTTTCAGCCGGCAGACGGTTCAGTTGGTAGATGCCTTTATCATCACGCTGCAGATGACCGGCAAAGGCATCCGGTGCCATATCCGCGGCAAAACGCACATCGGCATACTGACGAATGGCGACCCGTTCCTGATCACTTAGTTTGTTGCGGTATTCTGCAAGATCGTTGGCAATCATCCGATAAACAGCCTGAAAACTGTCAACCTGTTCAGGTAACATTTCGTAAATCTGTGGATCGACTTCAGCCTTGTAGGTTTTCCTGAACCAGACACGTCCACTGGCATCTTCAGCGGAAATTTTCAGCTCCAGTTCCGCTCCATCCGAAGCCGCGATCAGACCACGCACCAGGAGTTCTGCACCTTCTGTATTGTAGGGAACCACACGAACCGCCCCCCAGTACCCTGTCTTTTCCATCACACCGCGAAGCTGGATCGGCATATAACGCGCCTCGGCCTCACGGATATCCATGCTCAAACCGAGCGCATCTTTTTCCTTTGTCGGCAATTCACCCGGATCGAACAGCTCGATCCAGACATCCAGTAACTGCTCCTCGGGTAACTCCTGGCTGATTTTTGACAAGACCACCGGCGGTGAGTCTTTTTTCTGACTACTGGTTGTGGATGCGCAGGCTGAAAGCAGGCTCAAGAGCATCAGCAACATAAGTAGCTTGCCAGTGTTAATCACAGTATTAATATTCAACCCCTCGTTATCCCTTTTTGTAACGTTTGTACTCTTCCCATAACTTTTTCTTCAGTTCCGGATCCATTTCTTTTTCGGCCGCTTCACGCAGTTGCCTGGCAACCACGTCATCATCGCTGCCATCGGGATTATCAGGTGGTGCAGTACTCTGCTTGCCGCTGGAAGAGGTGCCCCGCACGCCGGTCACAGTTTGATCGCTACCCTGCTGGTCTGATTGCTGACCCTCATATGCAGCCTCACCATCAGCAGAGGCCTGCGCGGATTCACCCCCTGAGTTACCATCTGAGCCGCCGGCCGCACCACCACCCGCTGAACTGGTAGAGGCCGATAGTGGTCTTTGGGCTTTCACCCGGTCCTGTTCCCGCAGTAACTTTTCGTCAAATTCACCGAGCGAGTCATTAAACTGGCCCACTATAGCCTCTGTTTTCTCGGCATCGGTGGTCTCATGTTGAATATCTATCCCCGCAGGATTCGTAAAAGCCGTTGTGAACTCGCCACAGGGTATGTCAGCCGGAATCGACCGGGCTGAGTGAGACGATGCGAGGCGGCAAGATTCCGCAAACTGTTCGCTCAACTGTTTGATCCAGGCGGCAAAATCAGCCTGTTCCTCGCCACTTGTATCACAGGCCTCTTCCATTTCTTCAAATTCCACCCTGGCATCCAATAGCGCGGCGTAGTCTGCACGCAACTGATCCAGCAGATCATTTTCAGATTGCGCAGCCTGCCCCTGCACTGCAAAAACACAGGTAAGAGTGAAAAGAAGGTATTTCACAAATCGTAAGTTACTCATATAGTGAATTATTGCACATACATCGTGAATGACTACTGAAAACTCAATCCAGTGCAGGCTGCAGCACTTGCCAGACATTTTCCAGCAGTACCGGCTGGCCTTTTTCATTGGGATGGATGCCATCTGCCTGTAAAAGACCGGGTTTGAAAACAACACCATCCATGAAGAATGGCACAAGCAATGTATCGTATTCACGGGCAAGATCTGCATACATGGATTCAAATTGTTCGATATAGTCTGCGCCATAGTTTGGCGGCAGTTTAATTCCTGCAAGCAGGACTTTTGCACCGCTTTGCTGGCTGCTCTGAATCATGCTGGTCATGTTTGCACGTGTAATGCCAGGATTGATGCCCCTCAAGCCGTCATTGGCGCCCAGTTCGATGATGACAATCCGGGGTTGATAACGATCGAGCAAACGGGGAAGACGTGCGAGACCACCCTGTGTAGTATCTCCGCTGATGCTGGAGTTGAGGATTTGATAAGTATGACCGGTGTCATTCAGGCGAAGCTCAAGAAGATGCACCCAGGACCGATCACTATCCATACCATAACCGGCGCTGAGACTATCGCCGAGAATTAGCAAAACAGGGGGTTCGTCAGCAAATGAAGACTGCGAAACCAAAGTTACAACAACTGACAAAAGCGATAAAATAACTCTCATGAATACCCCAGAAACTGCAGAAAAAACATTTGCACTTGAAGCTGAAAACCTCAGCAAAATCGTCACCAGCCCCGAGGGCATGCTGACCATACTAGACCAGGTCAGCCTGCAAGTCAGTTTTGGCGAACGTATCGCCATCATCGGCGCTTCCGGTGCCGGTAAATCCACCTTGCTGGGTTTGCTGGCCGGACTGGATCTGCCCACATCCGGCAAGGTCTGGCTGGGCGGCAGCGAACTGACCGCACTGGATGAAGACGGCCGTGCAGCTTTACGTGCCAATGAGGTCGGTTTTGTATTCCAGTCATTCCACCTGATCCCATCGTTGACTGCACTGGAAAATGTCATGCTGCCACTGGAACTGGCCAGTCACGAACAACCACATCAAGCCGCCATGCAAGCCCTGCAAAACGTAGGCCTCGGTGAGCGTGCCGGACATTATCCACGCCAATTATCAGGCGGTGAAAAGCAAAGGGTGGCCATCGCCCGCGCTTATGTTGTACAACCCACGGTGTTGTTTGCCGACGAACCCACCGGCAACCTCGACCAGCAAACCGGCGAAACGGTCATCGATATCCTGTTTGATATGAACCAGGAGTATGGCACAACCCTGGTGCTGGTCAGCCATGACCTTGGACTTGCGGAACGTTGTGACCGCATCATTCAAATGGAAGCGGGCCGCATTCAAACAGCACAGCAGGTAAACCGGGAGTTCCAGGTTTGAAATCACTTGCCCTTGCGTGGCGCTTAATGATTCGGGACTGGAAATCCGGTGAGCTGACCGTGCTGGGAATTGCCCTGGTAATCGCGGTTACTTCATTAACTGCCGTCGCATTTTTAACTGACCGTGTCGGCCATGCTGTGGAATTGCGCGCTGCTGAATCGTTGGCAGCGGATTTACGTCTGGGTTCCAGTCAGCCACTGCCTGACTCTTACACTGAAATGGCCGAACAAGCCGGTCTGCACACTGCATCCATGATTACGATGCCCAGTGTTGTATTCGAAGGGGACCGCAGCACATTATCCGCCATACGTGCCGTTACTTCGGCCTACCCGCTGAGAGGCCGACTCAAAACCGCTTCCAAATTGCTGGCACCAGCAGATGAAACCGGGGAAATACCTGCCGCTGGCGAAGCCTGGGCTACAACCCGCCTGTTAGCCCGCTTGGGTGCGGACACCGGTTCAACCATCACCGTGGGTAAAACCAGTTTGAGAATCACCAGGGTCCTGGATTTCCGCCCTGACCAGGGCTGGCAGTTTGTTGATCTCGCCCCGACGCTGTTGATCAATCAAACCGATCTCGAAGACACCGCGCTGATCCAACCAGGCAGCCGGGTCAGTTACCGTATGTTATTCGCCGGACCCAGAGCTGCCATCAATAGTTTCAAACCGGAACTGGAAAAGCTGCTGGCTGACGGAGAGCAGTTAAGTGATATTGAAGATACCAACCCGCAAATACGTTCCGCCATGGACCGGGCCGGACGCTTCCTGAACCTTGCTTCACTGGTCAGCGTATTACTGGCCGCAGTCGCGGTTGCGATGGCAGCACGGCGCTATGCAATACGCCATCGTGACCGCATTGCCCTGCTGAAGTGCCTGGGATCACAACAGGCCTTTATTCTGAGACTGAACCTGCTACAACTGCTGATGCTCACCTTGATGGGAGCCGCAGTGGGCATTGCTCTGGGCTATTTATCGCAGGAAGCCCTGGCCTGGATTGCCCGCGATCTGATTGCACAGGAATTACCACCACCCGGTGTTCCTCCGGTCTTTCTGGGCTTTATCACAGCATTGTTTATATTATGCGGCTTCGCATTACCCGACCTGATCCAAATGGGAAAAACACCGGTTTTACGTGTACTGCGCCAGGATGTCGAACCACCACCCATTCGTTATGGAATAAGTTACCTGGCAGGCATCGCTGCGGTATTGGCTCTCTTGCAGTGGATCGTAAGGGATATGGCCCTGGTGCTGGGAATTGCCGTGGGGGCAGCAGGAACCTTCACTATCCTGGGCCTGGCAGGCTGGATACTGGTCAGGGCGACCGGTCGCTTTCGCGGCATGGCCGGTGTCGCATGGCGATATGGGCTGGCCAACCTGAACCGGCGTGGCAGGGAAAGCGTTGTCCAGGTGGTCGCGTTCGGTCTGGGCCTGATGGTACTGATGTTGCTAACCCTGGTAAGAAATGACCTGATGGACACCTGGCGCGCCAGCCTGCCGGTCGATGCCCCGAACCAGTTCATGATCAATATCCAGCCCCATGAAGTACCCCTGATGCAGCAATTCCTGGCTGAACATGATTTACAGGTGCCTCGCTTCGTACCGTTGGTGCGCGCACGGTTGACGGCCATCAACGGCGAAAATGTAAACCAGATAACGTTTGAAGACCCACAGGGCGAACGCTGGGCAAAACGGGAATCAAATCTCAGTTTTAGTGATGTTATCCAAACTGGCAATAAGCTGGTCGAAGGCGAGTGGTGGCAAGCCGGCACTGACCAGCATGAAATCTCGGTTGAGGTGGACTTTGGTCGTGAACTGGGCGTGAAAATGGGTGACGAACTCAGCTTCGATATTGCTGGTGAACCGGTTAGCGCGAAGGTAACCAGTTTCCGAACGGTGGAATGGGATACCTTCAAACCCAATTTTTTCATGGTGTTTACGGCTGCAGCACTTGAGGGTTACCCCGCCAGTTACATCACAGCGCTGTACGCAAAAGACGAGGATGACAAGAAAATTATTGAACTGATGCGACAGTTCCCCAGCGTTACCGTGATTGATCTTGATGCATCACTGGCCCAGGTCAGGGATGTTATGGACAATGCCTCGATGGCAGTTCAAGCAGTTTTCCTGTTTACACTGTTTGCCGGTCTGGCGGTTCTATGGGCAGCAGTGCAATCCAGCCTTGACGAACGCAGTTTTGAAAGCGCCATATTGCGAACACTGGGTGCATCAAGAAAAAGAGTCTTGTCCGGTGTTGTAGTGGAATTCGTAGCCATCGGCTTACTTGCCGGACTACTGGCCTCCACCGGCGCCAGTCTCGCCGCCTGGCACCTCGCAGTGAATGTCTTCGACCTCCAGTATCACTTCAGCCCTGCCCTGTGGCTGGCTGGGCCGCTGTTGGGAATGATATTTGTCGGTATCAGCGGCTTAATCGCAACTTGGGGAGTGGTTACCCATTCACCGGTGACTGTACTAAGGGCAGCTTAAAAACATATCCGGGAGCAAGGACAAAGACAGTCTGTGCGAGGCCACGCATCACGGGTCAGGTAAAGCTTCTGGGACACGCTTCAAGGCCATCCGTGGCTCGCTCGGGCGCCGACATCCCTGTCGGCTCACGGTCCCAGAAGCTTTACCCAACCCATGCTGCTGTAACGTGTGGCAAAAGAGCAGTTTCGTCAATCTACCAGGAATCCACTGAAGCCAAGCCGGGATACGGGTACCTGCTCCCTGAGACCGTGAGCCAACAGGGATGTTGGCGCCCGAGCGCCCCAGGGAGGGGCTTGCAGCGTGTCTCAGGGGGCAGGCACCCGTGTCGCGGCTGATCGGTTGGCACCTTTCTTGTAGAATCAGAATTTGATGTGCAAAAAAAAGCCCGGCTGTGAGCCGAGCTTTTCAATCACTCAATAATTTGAGCTACCAGAACAAGAACTTCAGTACTGACCAAAGTTATAAGTTGCCTGGATTCCCCAAATCGCCGGTTCATTAACAAAACCGGTGTTGTTGCTGAAATCGACAAAGCCTTTCACATTATCTTCGTCAGTGATATTGCGACCAAACAGGGCAACTTCCCAATCCTCATCCATATTCCGGTAACCGATCTTCAAACCACCTTCAAACTGGTTGTCGGTGACAAATTCCGGGCTGTAGTACAAGGGCATCAGGATTTCGCCGTA
>PVMK01129120.1_pt1 | contig 17695 bp, 15 predicted proteins | sample 1853481 | NCBI WGS metagenome assembly PVMK01 (sample SAMN08533507, study PRJNA380276) | Marine sediment metagenome, whole genome shotgun sequencing project. | reverse complement strand
TAAGTGGTTGTAGAAAAAAACGTTTTAATACCGCAACGTTTTTTGACAACCACTAAATACCGCTTTCCATAATAATGTTCCGAAATTAAGGAATAGGGGCATAAACGATGACGGTTGTAGAAAAAAACGTTTTGAATACCGCAACGTTTTTTGACAACCACTAAGGAATAAATGCGCGAATCGCTCACATGCCGCGGCCCGGCATTATTTTGTGCGCGATTCTTCGGGGCAGCATTCTTCGATTTCTTTCTCCAACTTCTGTGAGTAGTCCTCAAGTTTGGCTTTGGCCGCTTCAAGTTCCTCGATAATCTGCACCCGTTCAAATTCCCTGGCTTCAACTTTGACCAGCATCATACCAAACGATTCAGCCAATTCGGCCAGGATGCTCGGATATCTGCCTTTCTTGGCCAGTTCGAATAAGCGCTCCGAATCTGATTTGTCATATTTGCCGGACGCGATTTTTTTACAGCAGGCATTCAGCATGTCAAATAAATCCAGGTAATAACGCTCAAAATCCATTTTTGTTTTCCTTTCATATTAGGTAAAAGGCTGTCCGCTGAATTTGCGTTATTCATGTGCGATACAGCACGGAGACCCAATATTCCAGTATTCCATCATTCCCTCATTCCCTCCGGGGCGGAGGCCCAACCCACTGGCCTGTAAGCCCTACGGGCTGGAAGCGGGGCCGGAGGCCAATTGTGAGCGAAGCGAACTAAGTCCTTATAACGTGTTTTTTAGCGCGGCGCAATAATGAACACCATAAGATCTATAGCGGTTGTCATAAATATGTTCCGTTTGCCAGATAGTCTAACAGGCAAAAATGCAAGGTGTAGACCCCTGAAATTATAATCAACATGACAACCGCTATATTAGACGTTATTAATAACCCAAAAATGACTCAGAAAACTGCCTGTATCGGAACGTTATTATGACAAACGCTCTAACCGCAACCGATTTTAATTTCTGTCAAGAAGCACCAGACTCAGATCCGGCCAATAGGTAATGCACAGCACCGCTGCCAGCAATACGATCATAAACGGAATCGTGGCTCTGTAAATTTCGGTCACCGGTTTTTCAAAGCGATAGCTCGCAATGAAGAGATTCATGCCCACCGGCGGCGTAAAGTAACCAATTTGCATATTGGCTAAAAAAATGATGCCCAGATGAATCGGGCTGATACCATAGCTCAATGCAACCGGCACGATCAGCGGCACCATGATTACCAGCGCGGAAAAAATATCCAAAATAGCGCCAAGCAGCAAAAGCAATCCATTGAGCAAAATCAAAAATACAATTTTATTTCCGATATGCGTTTGAATCAGGTCAAACAGTATCATGGGGATTTCGGCATCGATTAAAAAATTGGTAAAAGCCAGGGACACGGCTAAAATCAGCAGAATCCCGCCCACCATGACCATCGAATCCCGCATAAAGCCCGGCAGCTGCGAAATTTTGATTTCTTTGTAAACAAACACCTCAACCACCAGGACATACATTGCGGTCACCGCCGCGGCCTCCGATATGGCCAGGAAACCGCCGTAAATGCCGCCAATTAAAAACAGGGGCAGCGGAATTTCCCAGGCCGCCTCCCGCAGGGCCCTCAACGCTTCTTTGGACGAAAATCGTGAAGGCGGCATCGCGTTGGTGCGATTCGACCAAAGGCTCCATACCGTCAGCAAAACAACCATCAGCAGGCCGGGCAGAAGTCCTGCTAAAAACAGATCATCGATGGAAAACTGTTGGCCGATGCTCATCTGCTGAACAATCACGCCATAGAGAATAAGGGGTAACGAGGGCGGAAACAGCAAACCCAGGCTGCCGGAAGTGGTGACCAGACCCAGGCTGAATTTTTCCCGATAGCCATCCTGCAATAAGGCCGGGTAGAGCAGCGCACCCAGTGCAACAATGGTGATGCCGGAGGCACCGGTGAAGGCTGTAAACAGGGCACAGGCAACCAGCGCAACGATGGCCAGCCCGCCCGGCATCCAGCCGATAAAGACCCGCGTCAGTCTTACCAGACGCTGGGACGTCTGGCTTTGCCCCATCAGATAACCGGCAAAAGTAAACAGGGGAAGTGCCAGCAAAAGCGGCGTGTCGGCAATCCGATAAATTTCGATGGCGATCACCGACAGATTCACGCCTGAAAAATAAAAACCGAGCATCGCCACCGCCAGAATAACCGCAAACAACGGAGCACCCAGCATGGCCAGCAGCGCCAGTATAATTGTTAAAATATATATAATCATTTTTAGTGGTTAATTTCGCCTGTTGGGTTCTTCGCCGTTGTTCGGCCTGAAAACCGCCTGGAATTTCATCAGAGACATCATAAAATAGCGCAGGGCCATAACCGCAAATGCCAGCGGCATGATCGCCTCGCATACCCAGACCGGCACCTGCCCGAATGCCCGGCCGCCGTCATAATATTCTGCGTGTACGAAAACAAAACTGTAAAAGGCCGCCAGCGCACAAACCCCGGCAGCAAATAACTGCACAACGGCTTTTACCGGCCGGTCAAACCGTTTTGGAAGGTAACGCGCCACCAGATCAATGCTGATGTGTTTATTTTGCCGGGTGGCGATCATTGCACCGATAAGGCCGATCCACAGCACCAGGATACGAACCAGCATATCACCCCAGATAAATCCAGCCCCAAAGAAATTCCGCAGCAAAATCTGAACGACTGCCAACGCAATCATCAGCGTCAAAACCGCTGCCAGAATACCATCTTCAATCCGGTAAACGACGGTCAATATCCGGCCCAGGTATAGTGTGTTGCCAAATTCAGTCTCATTTTTGTTCATTGTTTTTCAGACCTCAGGGAGCGATAGGCTTTAAGATTGCTGTCCAGGGCATTGACCATTTTTTTTGACACAGCCCCTGAATCAAGCAGCCGCTGAGTGACCCCGGCGGCCAAAGCAAACCAATCATTTTCATCATCGGGCGCTGGTTTGACAAATTCGATCCCCATTTTGTTCAAGACTTTTAGTGCTTCAATATTATCGGTGCGATTCTGTTGATCGATTTCCTGCCAGGTGCGCCCCATGGTCTGGCGAACAATTTTCTGATCTTCGGGAGAAATCTTTGCAAAAACCTTTCGGTCCACAGCCAGGATGCCAAAAACATATACCAGCGGCATCTCGGTCAGGTATTTTACCTGGGTATGCCATTGCAAAATGATGGCGCCGATAGGCGAAACCGTCACCGTATCAATCAGCCCGGTTTGCAGACTGGCCCGCACATCGACGATGGACAGCGGGATGGGCTTGATACCAAAGGTATTCATGACTTCAGAGATGGTCAAATCATAGTCGGGTATCCATACTTTCTGATTATGCAATTCATCAATGCGACGAATGGGTGTCTTGGACATCACATAGGCAAAACCGCCTTCAGCCAGGCCGAAAGTGACAAACCCGCCCTTTTCATACCCGTCTATCAGCATCTGATCCATCCGCTTGCGCACATAATCGATCTCCTCGAGCGAACGGAATTTCAACGGCAGGGAATAGACCTGGGCATCACTGAAGACTTGGGATAAGCTGCCGCCGGTAAGCGCCCCGCCGTGCAACTGGCCAATTCGTATTTTACGTAAGACGGCCTTGTCATTGCCCATGATGCCGCCCGGGTAAAATTTAAAGCGCACCCGATTGGCGGTTTTTACAGCAATCGTTTCGGCGCCCTGCCGCATCTTTTGCATCCACGGGGATCCTTCCGGAGACAGGGTGGCAATTTTGAGTTCAATGGAAACAGCCGGACCGGCGATTACCATCAGAGAAATAATAAAACATACTAACAGAATGATTCGCTTCATTTTATATTCAAGCATCAGTCCTCCTTTCCGAATGGAGTCAAGAGACGGTTTTTATTTATATTAAGCACTATCCAGCAGACATCCAAATTTTGTCGTTTCAACAGTTAATTCCTTGCAAAAAAATGAAGCAAACAGAGTCAGTTGTATTGACTATTGGCCTGAAAGGCGATATTTTTAGTAGTTCCTGGCAGATCCATTTGCCCAACATTTTTGAGGTTATACCGATGCGTAAGCCAATTTATCTGATTTTCCTCTTGGCCGTCTTGTTGATGAACACCGACAGCCTGTATGCCTATGATCTGAAAGATGGTTTTTTTGATATCCAATGGAAAACCAACTTGTCACAGACAGCGGGCTTTAAAAAAGTCGCGGAAAATTTAAATGTCAGCTATTTTACCAACCCCAAGCAGGTTTACAGCATCAATGACATCAAAATCCCGGATGTGGTTTACGGCTCCTATGCGGATCAATTTTTCGCCGTCTACATCAATATCGAAACCATCGAAGTCTTCACCCAGCTCAGAAGACATATGAACCGCAATTACGGTCTGCCCGGAATTACAAAGACAATGCCGGCAGAACAGACCACATATCGATGGAAGCACAAGAAAACCAAAATCAAGCTGAAGCTCTATGAAAACAGAAACAATATGAAAATGGCATTTTACTATACGCCGCTTTCCAGGCAGGTAAATGAAAGCCAGCAGGAAGCCTTTTACGAAAACTTTAGAAGTCCGAGGTTTCCCCTGGATGATCGGAGAATGCAAAATGCGATTGATCTGATGGAATTGCAGGGCCTGGGACCCCGCTGAACCTGGAACCTATCTCAAAAATACCAATATCGAGGACGAGGAGGAGCACGAGGACGAATACGATGTTAGGCAACGTTCCTGCGCTTCGTACTCGTCGTCGTCCTCGTAATCGTTATTCATCGCCAAAAGCTTCGTTTTGTCCTGAAACGTTAGGGCCCGTTTCCTTCCCGGGATGCCAGTTGAATCTTTTCCGCAAATTCATTTAAAATCAACTCGATCCTCGCCCGCCGAATTTCCAAAAATTCTTCCGGAAGCCACTCCGCAGGCGGCGGCAACAATGCCTGGAAAATAATGGGCATCATAAGCCCCAGAACCACCCCTATTAGAACTGCTGTTGCAATTATGCCGGTGGTGTAACTCAAATAGTCGCCTTTTTGGAAAAACAGGGTTGGCCGGAGCGCCATCAGCAGGTAGGTAAAGCAGGAGGCCAGAAGAAAAAGAAATAGGACTTTTTGGGAAGAACGTCTCTCCATGCGTTTATTATGTTTGTATTTGAGTTCTGCAAGATGGCTTTTAAATTTCACGCAGTCCTGAACGCGGTACCACCTCAAAGCTCTTTCGGTCCAGTCTTCACAAAATCCTTGCGGCTGCTCAACGGTGGGAACAAAGATCGTATCAATGGTTATGCTCAACAGAAAGAAAGAAAAGCCGCCGATGAGCATATAAAACAGAAGAAAAACCTGGATATGTTTTTCAAGGAAATTCATTCTGACTAAATATAACCGCCTTTTGGCCATTCGTCACTATGAAGGCTTATAGTGGTTGTCAAAAAAACGTTGCGTTATTCAAACGTTTTTTTCTACAACCGTACAATCGTGCACCCTTTTATACCGCAATTCCTTAATTCGGAACATTATTATGGAAAGCGGTATTTAGTGGTTGTCAAAAAACGTTGCGGTATTCAAACGTTTTTTTCTACAACCACTTATGCCCCTATTCCTTAATTCGGAACATTATTATGGAAAGCGGTATTTAGTGGTTGTCAAAAAAACGTTCCGTTATTCAAACGTTTTTTTCTACAACCACTTATGCCCCTATTCCTTAATTCGGAACATTATTATGGAAAGCGGTATAAATCCTTTTCCGTTACGGGAAAATGTCATCTTGCCCGCGTTACCACCGCCGGGTCTGAGTTGACACACCCGCCCCATTTTCATATGGTTAAAACGAGCATGCAAACGTGCAGGCGTGCAATCTTATCGGCATGAGAAAGGGCGATTCAATGGAAAAACACAGCGATGTTCTGGTAATCGGCGGAGGTATTATCGGGTTGGCCTGTGCCTACTATCTGGCGAAAGCAGGCAAAAATGTTCGTCTGCTGGATCAGGATGCCATCGGTGCCGACACCTCTGCCTCTTACGGAAACTGCGGTCTCGTTTATATCAGTCACCTGGTCCCCCTGTGCGCCCCCGGCACCATCCGACAGGAACTGAAGCGAATGTTCCGGAGACGTTCGCCCCTTTATATTAAGCCGACGCTGAATGTTGGACGGCTTATGTGGTTTTTGAACTTCACCCGAAAGTGCAACGCCAAACATATGGCTTACGCCATCCAGGCCCGCGCCAAAATTTTACAAAATTCCCAAAAGCTGCTTGTGAAGCTGTTCAAAGAGGAGCATATCGAATGTGACTGGGAGGAAAAAGGCGTTCTGATGGTGTTTAAATCCCGGACCGAAATGCAGAAATATGGCAAAACCAACAACCTTATGAAGCCGTATGGACTGGATGCGGTTTCACTGGTCGGTGATGAGCTCTTTGATCTCGAGCCGGCACTTCGAAAAGACGTTTACGGCGCCTGGTTTCACAAAAACGACAGTCACCTGCGTCCGGATAAACTACTGCCGGCCTGGCAGCAGGTCCTGCTGAAAATGGGTGTTATAGTCGAAGAAAACTGCCGCCTGGAAGACCTGGTTGCGGAAAGCCGGCGAATCCGCCATGCGGAGACAACCAGCGGTATTTATACAGCTGATGAATATGTTTTGGCAACCGGCGTATGGACGCCTCAGCTTACCGGCCGGTTAAAACTAAACCTGCCGGTTCAGCCCGGCAAAGGCTACAGCCTCACCATGGCCCGGCCGGCGGTTTGCCCGGAAATTCCATGTTATTTTTATGAACCCAGCATTGTAGCGACCCCCTGGAAAAGCGGATTCCGCCTGGGAGGCACCATGGAATTTTCAGGCTTTAATTCCGATATTCTTGCCAGGCGCATTCAAAATCTGACTTCCGGCGCCAATGAATACTTAAAAGAGCCCGTCGGTGAGCCTGTAATGGAAGAGTGGGTCGGCATGCGCCCCATGGTTTACGACGATCTGCCGATCATCGATCGGGCTCCGAATCAGCACAACCTGGTGATCGCCACAGGTCATGGGATGCAGGGTATTTCCATGGCCACCAGCACCGGAAAACTGGTGACTGAAATCATTACCGGGCGTAAGCCTCATATTGACGCGACGGCGTTCGGCATCCATCGATTTCATTAATTTTTACATCAAATAACCGAAAAAAAACCAACGCCATGCAATACGGAGCAATGAATTTTCCGATCAAACCGGTTGCCGACGAGCTGGCAGATATCGCCAATCTGGGATTTGATTATCTGGAATTGACCATGGATCCACCCCAGGCGCATTATACAATCATCCGGCAGCAGATGAATTCAATTTTAAGCGCCCTGGCTTCGCAATCCATGAACATTATCTGCCATCTTCCCACCTTTGTTTCCACCGCCGACCTGACCGACAGCATCCGCGAAGCATCGCTGCTGGAAATGTTTAATTCGCTGGAAGTTGCTGCTGAGCTCGGAGCTCAAAAAGTCGTTTTGCACCCCGGCCACATCGGCGGACTGGGTGTCTATGTAAAGGAAACCGCCCTGACCCATGCAAACCAAAGCCTGGCGTCTATCATCGGTCGGGCGCAAGCCCTGGGGCTTTGCGTCTGCCTCGAAAACATGTTCCCCAAGTGCCGGGCATTTTTTGAGCCGCCTGATTTTGTTGAAATCCTGCAGCGGTTTCCGGATCTCAAGCTGACACTGGACACCGGCCATGCCAACATCGGCACCCGGGGCGGCCGGCGCATTCTGGAATTTATCGAAAAATTCGGCCACCGCATCGGCCATCTGCACGTCAGTGATAATTTGGGCGAACGCGACGATCATATACCGGTGGGCACCGGTACAATCGATTTTATCAAAATTGTTCGGGCCCTTAAACAATGCGGATACAACGATACCGCCACGCTGGAAATATTTTCAGAAGACCGCCGGGAGTTGAAAAAGAGCAGGGATCGGTTTGATGAAATTTTAAAAACCGGATGAGGTTTCAGGTGTCAGGCCTTCGGCAACAGGTTTCAGGTGTCAGTGTTCAGGTGTCAGAAAATTGAAGACAGATGGCAGATGCCGGAAGACAGAATCTGATAATTCCCAACGTCTTCAGGCTCGTATTGCTGACACCTGGCAACTTACTTTGAAAACTCTGTTTTCTGTCTTCTGACATCTGTATTCTGAATTCTGTCTTCTGTGAAAAGGTAAAGGATAACCGAACATGGCATTTTTAATCATCGCACCGAACATCAAAGTAACCTCCTGGGTGAAACATCTCAGCATGCTGGAACCGGGCATTGATATTCGCATCTGGCCCGAAGCCGGCAATGCGGATGATATAGAGTTCGCGCTCACCTGGCATCACCCGCCCGGCGAGTTTAGAAAATATAAGAATTTAAAATGTATCGCTTCCCTGGGCGCCGGAGTCGATCACATCCTGCGTGATCCCGATCTGCCCGACGGTGTACCCGTCACCCGGGTGGTGGAACATTCCATGGTACAGTCAATGAGTGAATATGTGGTGTTAAGCGTCCTGAACTACTGTCGCCAGTTTGATGATTACAGAGCCGATCAGGCGCAAAAGCAATGGCATCCCCGCAAACCCCGGCTGGCGGAAGATACGCGTATCGGCATCCTGGGCTTCGGTCAGCTCGGCGCCGATGCGGCCAAAAAACTAAGCAATCTGGGTTTTAGGGTGGCCGGCTGGAGTCGGCGGCCAAAAAACATCGCCGGGGGGCAATGTTTTGCCGGAGAGGAAGCTCTGGCGAATTTTTTATCCCGGACTCACATCTTAATCTGCCTGCTGCCGCTGACGCCGGCTACAAAAGGCATTTTAAACCGCAAAACGTTTGAAAAGCTGCCGGGCGGAGCCTATGTGATCAACGTGGCCCGGGGACAGCACCTGGTCGAAAGCGATTTGATTGACGCGCTGGATTCGGGCCAGCTGACCGGTGCCTGTCTGGATGTATTTGATGTCGAACCCCTGCCGCCGGACCACCCGTTCTGGGCTCATCCCAAAATTAAGGTTACGCCCCACATATCCAGCATTACCTTTCCCAAGGCCGTGGCGCCGCAAATCATTGAAAATTACCAGCGCGCCAAAACCGGCAAACCTCCGCTGAATGTCGTTGACGCAGAACGCGGTTATTAAACCGATATCGATCGACCGCTACAAGCGTTTATTTTAGAGTCTTAGTTGTGAATTCTTGTGTTCTCCAGAGGCGGATCTACGACATTTTGTGCAAAAACAGTTTTGCTTTGTGTCTTTGTGCCTTGGTGGCCATTTTTCCGGTTTATCCGGGTTAGGTATTGATGATCTCAATTCGCGTCATCAGCTGTTTAAAATCAGCTGGCGGAATCTGCTGCCAGGGTGCGACCGGCCGAAAATGAATCGTTGATTTCGCATCCGCTGCAAAAAACTTTCCGGATTGCAATTCCGGTTTTACGAGCCGGTATTTAAACTCATCTCCCAGATCCAAAATAAGGTCCAAATCATCGTGGTCCTCAAGCAGTTCCACCATCAGTATGTTGCGAACCCGGCCGCTGCCTTTCAGATGTCGCTGGCCCTGTGGCGCTGCATAGATTTCAACAACCGCATCTTCAACCGCAACCGCGCGCTCGTCCGCAGCAATGATAAACGCCTGTTCCACTGCATATTCGCCTTCGACAAACGGGATCCAATTGGCCGTATCCATTTTCTCTCCTATATATGACGGTACAAATGCTTGCGCATGTTTGAAATTATACCACGAAGATCACGAAGGATACGAAGCAGTGAATCATGAAAAAATTATATCCATCTTCGTGCATCTTCATGTTCTTCGTGGTGAATGCGAGATTTCACACTGTTTCTTTATATAAGGATATTAAGTGCTGGTTTCAAGCGCATATCGCTTTTAGGGTGTTCGACAACCAGGATCTTCGGTGGTGTTTTTCTCAGTCTGGCATAAAAAACCGACCCATAAAACCAAGAGCTGCTTGCAATCAGGCAAACACATCTGATATGGACGTTGCTTGCATTGCGATTTTCAAATCGATTTAAGAGGTGCTGTCACAGCTGACGAATTCAGAACGGAACGGTATGATCTTTTCACAAAAAAACGCCGCATCTTCGCGTATTTTCTATGGTTGGTATGTACTGGCCGCCAGTTTTTTTCTCCTTTTTCTCCAATCCGGCGCCCGGTTTTCTTTCGGGATCATGTTCAAACCCATGATAGCCGAACTGGGCTGGAATCGGGCCTCGATCTCGTCGGTCTTTTTTCTCCATATGGTATTCTTCGCGCTGGCCCTCAGTGTTGCCGGTAAGCTTTACGACCGCTACGGGCCGAGATGGGTGATTGTTGTTTCAACCGTGCTGCTGGCCGGCGGCTATATGTGCACCGCACTGGTTCGTTCTCTGTGGCAATTCTATCTTTTTTACGGCATTTTAGCCGCGGTTGGAACCGGCGGGGCCTCGGTGCCACTGATCGCCTCATTGATGAGTAAATGGTTTGAAAAGCGCAGAGGCTTGGCCATCAGCCTGGCGCTCTCCGGCACCTGTCTGGGCCAATTTGTACTGGTTCCAATTTTCAATCGGTTTGTTTTGACTTACAGCTGGCGAACCGCTTACCTGCTTATCGGTTTGGTTATTCTGGTGCTCAACACTCTTCTGGCGCTTGCGGTAATTAAAGGCGATCCGGTCGATCTGGGTTTTAAGCCCTATGGCCATAAAAATGCGAATGATGCTGTGAACCCCAACCCATCAACCGTTTCGGCAGCCCATGACCCGGATTTGAACCTGCCGCAGGCCATGAAAACCTACTCATTCTGGCTTTTTCTAATATTTATGTTTATCTGCGGCAGCGGTGATTTTCTGGTTGCCACCCACCTGGTTCCCTTTGTAACCGACTACGGTGTCTCTCCCACCGCAGCCGCCAACATGCTGGCCTTGTATGGCTTGATGGGCTTGGGCGGCATCCTGGTTGCCGGACCGATTTCGGATCTGATTGGAAATAAAATTCCCATTGCCCTCACCTTTGTTTTGCGGCTGTTATTGTTTGTGCTGATTTTGAAATATCGCACCCCTCTCAGCTTTTATATTTTTGCGGCGGGTTTTGGATTTACATGGCTCGTTACCGCCCCGCTGACCACGACTCTGGTCGGCAGACTCTATGGTTTTGCCCACGTGGGCATCATCTCGGGCTTTATTACCACCGTTCACCATTTGGGGGGCGGATTCTGGGCCTACATGGGCGGTCTGCTCTTTGATCAAACGGGAAGCTATCAGATCATTTTTATCTTTTCGGCGGTATTGGCCGTTATCGCGACAATCTGCACGATGGCCATAAAGGAAAAAAAGCACTCCCTATCGTGAACCATACGAATGAACGACACGGCTGTAGATGGATTCCAGAAAATAACGTACTCAACTAGAGCGTTTGTCAAAATAACGTTCCGATAACGGTAGTTTGTTGTGTCTTCTCAGAGTTGTCGATAACGTCCAATAGGGTCTGATCCAAACGCTCTAATATAGCGGTTGTCTTCTTTTGCTATAATTTCAAACCGTTACACATCACCATTTCGCTTGTTAGAAAATCCGGCAAACGGAACATATTTATGACAACCGCTATAGTCGGTGCCGAAGGGTGCAAAGTCAAATGGGCCACGGAAACAAAAAAAATCAAAACCCTGCGGGCAGAAATGAAGGTTTTTTTCAGGTTTTTATACTTCTTGTCAGAGCCTTGTTAACGCCTTTTTTTCGCATTGAGGTTGAGGGCCTGAAAAACCTGCCCGGCGACAGTGCCTTTATCCTGTTATGCAAACATCAGCGCTGGGAAGACATCCCACTGCTGAGCCTCGCCACGCCACGCCCGCTTTATTATATCGCTAAACATGAACTATTTAAAAATGCCCTGAGCAACCGGTTTTTCAGTGCTCTGGGCGGTATCCCCTTAAACCGGCGGCGCCCCCTTGCAAGCCGGCGCTTTTTGCAGGCTACGATTGAACTGCTTGAAAAGGGGCAAGGGGTAGTCATCTTCCCGGAAGGTACCTATTACCGCAACAAAATGGGACCCGGCCAGATCGGCATGGTAAAATTTGTGCTTTCCCGGCTGAAGCTTCCCTTCATTCCGGTCGGCATCAATTATGCCGCCGGTGGGCGGCGACAGCGGGTCCATGTACGCATCCGCTTCGGCAAAGCGTTTCATTCCGATCCCACTTTACCGGCAGACATATTTGTTAACCGCATGATGAAAGAAATTGCGGTCCTTTCAGGGGCTGGCGATGAAATAGCACCTAAATTGAATGAATTAGACTCAGAAAATAAGTAGTTATCTCATTCGTTAAAGAGCAATTTGATTCACTTAATTCGAGTTCAATAAATAAATTAAAAAAACTGTTGATTCGCTTAAAATAGTACTATATTAAAATATCTCAGCGGACAAAGGCCTTCTATTAACCGGTTAACACCAGTAAAACCTGCCAGACGTTTTTCTAGTCAAGACAAGAGGGAAGCTAAAATTTTACAGCGAAACGTTATCCAGATGGTGAAAAAATGGACGCGAGATTTAATCCGTTGCGTGAAGCGATACCGGGAATCAAGTATTTTCATGACAATTGGGGCACACGGTCAGGCATTGATCGCCGTCAAAAAAATGGGATATATTTAGGTCCGGAAAGAAGAAAACGCACTGAACGCCGCTGCGGATTCGACCGCCGAAGGCTTTCTTTCGTCCAGCGAAGAGCCGTGTTTGACTTAAGAGAGGCTTACAGAGACTTATAGACATAACCGTTTAATCACTGGAAGTATTAAAAAAGGCAGGGACTAACAAAAACCCTGCCTTTTTTACTTATCTTTACTTTATTTTACTTATCTTTACTTTATTTTACTTCACTTTACAGGTTTTTACTATAGTAATTAAAGAATTTATTATAGTCGACATCAGAAATCGATTCAGTCAGATGGATTTCAGTCGTTGTCGGATTTAAAATTCATAACCGCACGCTGGTGATGCCGAATTAAATTCAAACTTGAATGCGACGCAAATCAAACGTATAATTGCAGGCCGGATTCACAAAACATTAACGGGCAATCATTACCAATGACGTTTCCATTGAAGACGTGAAAAAGGTTTGCGGCAGCGGCTGTACAATGCCTCAAAAATCCACCTTTTTTTACCCGAAGGCTGTCTGCGGCTTCCTCTTTTCCTCCCTCTAGAACACGCAAATACAAGTGAGCTAAAATGCCTAAAGGAATACAGGGCCTGACAGTCATTTCTACCCGGATTTTAAAACCGTTTCTATACGCTCCAGGGCCCAGTCGATTTCTTCTCTGGTGATCACCAAAGGCGGGGCAAAACGAATCGTGTCTTCATGGGTCTCTTTGCAAAGCAGTCCCATGGACATCAACGCTTCGCAATATTTGCGGGCACCGCCGGTATCGGGAGTCAACTCCACCGCCAGCATGAGACCGCTACCCCGCACCTCCTTAATATGAGGGGTCTGGATCCTCGCCAGGTTCGATAAAAAATAATCCCCCATGTCGGCTGCGTTTTCAATCATATGCTCTTCGACTAAAACCTTCAGCGCTGTTCTGGCGATGGCACAGGCCAGCGGATTGCCGCCAAAGGTGCTGCCGTGTTCACCGGGGCGCAAAACATCCATGACTTCCTTGTTGGAAAGCACAGCCGAAATGGGATAGAAACCACCGGAAAGCGCTTTGCCGATAAGCGTCAAATCGGCTTCAATACCCTCATGTTCTTCGGCCAGCAGTTTGCCGGTGCGACCCAGGCCGGTCTGGATTTCATCCAGGATGAAGACGACATTATGTTGCGAACAGATGGATCTGGCTTTTTGCAGATAACCCTCAGGCGGTATGATCACACCGGCCTCGCCCTGAATGGGTTCTGCCAAAAAGGCCACCGTTTTGGGTGTGATGGCAGCCTCGAGCGCATCACTATTGCCAAAGGGAATAATCTTAAAACCGGGCGTGAAGGGGCCGAAATTTTCCCGCGACGGTTTATCGGTGCTGAAACCAACGATGGTAATGGTACGCCCGTGAAAATTGTTCTCACAAACGATAATCTCAGCCTGATCCTGAGGAACCCCTTTGACCTGATAGCCCCACTTGCGAACCGCTTTGATGACCGTTTCCACCGCCTCGGCGCCACTGTTCATCGGCAATACCTTGTGAGAATTGGTCAGTTCACAAAGTTCTTTATAAAGCAGCCCCAGTTGATTATTGCGAAAGGCCCTGGATGTGAGGGTCAGTATCTGGGCCTGTTCGATCATAGTGCCCATAATTTTCGGGTGGCAATGGCCCTGATTGACCGCTGAATACGCCGACAGGCAGTCCATATATTTGTTGCCCTCGACATCCCACACCCAGATGCCCTCACCGCGGCTTAAGACGACATCCAGCGGCTTGTAATTATGGGCACCCAATTCATCTTCAAGGTTGATGTAGTCCTGAGGTTTCATTGGTTGTCCTCCTATAATTGGTAAAACTTTTACAATGTTAGGGTATTATTTCATAATAGGATTAGCGGGTCAATATTATGAAAATGCTAAGGAATTATGATTGCCGATTCATGCGAAAATAGTTAAAAGATTGAAAATTTATTTTCGGTGTTTTATAATAAAGAGATAGTGACAGTTTATAATACACGGTCGATTCAAATTGAAGCGGCCTGCAAATACCAGAGTTAAATTTTTAATTTCATTTAAAAGAAGAGGCTCTTCGGAGTCTTTTTTTTGAGCTAATTTTAGAGGAGACCGTTAAATGAATTTTTCCCAAATCAGGCTGGCAAGGCAGGTAACGATCACGGCGGTGATGATTTTTGCATCCGCCTTGGCTTTTGCCGCAGATAAACAAACACCGGGTAATAAAGTGGCCGTGGTTAACGGCGTTATTATTGACCGGGGAACATTTGATCGTGAACTGGATTATTTTGTCAGGCGGGCTGCCCCGGGTGGAAAGCAGGTTCCTGATTTCCAAATGGCTCAGATGAAAAATCAGGTTCTGGAAAGTCTTATTGACCGCGAATTGCTCTTCCAGGAAAGCAAGAAAAAGGGGATTCAGGTAAAACCTGAAGACGTTTCAGATCAACTTAAGAATATCCAACAAAGATATCCGAACAAAGACGAATTTAAGAAACTGCTAAACGACATGGGCCTTACGGAATCCGACTTACAAGCGCAGATCGCGCACGGCATGGCCATCCAGAAACTCATCGACGAAGAGGTTGCCGACAAGATCAAGATCAGCGATGAAGAAACCAAGTCCTATTATGATACCAATCCGAAGCTTTTCCAACAATCCGAGCAGGTCAAGGCCAGCCACATTTTAATCAAAGTGGATGCCACCGCAACTGATGCACAGAAAACCGAAGCCCGTAAAAAAATAAAAGAGGTCCAGCAAAAAGTACAAAAAGGAGAAGATTTTGCGACCCTCGCCAAAACCTATTCCGAGGGGCCCAGCGGCCCGAGAGGCGGTGACCTGGGCTACTTCAAGCGCGGCCAGATGGTTAAGCCTTTCGAGGCGGCGGCCTTTAGTTTGAAACCAAACGAGACCAGCGACATTGTCGAAACGAACTTCGGATATCACCTGATTAAAGTCGTAGACAAAAAGCCCGCAAAAAAGACGACCTATGCAGAGGTCAAGAATCGGCTTAACGACCGTCTGAAGAAACAGAAGATGGACTCAGAAGCCGTCGCTTACATTAAAAGCCTTAGAGAAAGCGCAAAAATAGAAAAATTTTTATAATCCTTTATTTAAAAAGGAGACGCAACATGACCATCAAAATGACCTGGTACAGTCATGCCTGCTTTCTAATTGAGACCGATCAAACCCGCTTGCTTATCGACCCCTTTCTCAGTGACAATCCCCTGGCATCCGGCAAGGCCGATGAGATCCAAACTGATTATATCCTGGTATCTCACGGACATGGTGATCATCTGGGAGACACCGTAAACATCGCCAAACGAACCCATGCCACCGTCATCGCAAATTATGAGATCCAGACCTGGCTGGTCAACCAGGGGGTCGAAAATACACATCCGCAGCACATCGGCGGCGGCTTCGATTATCCCTGGGGGAGGGTCAAGCTGACCATTGCCCAGCACGGATCGGCTCTGCCGGACGGGTCCTACGGTGGAAACCCCTGTGGGTTTTTGTTCTATATCAAAGGCAAAAAAATCTATCACGCCTGTGACACCGGTCTTTTCTATGACATGAAGCTGATCGGTGAGGAAGGAATCGATCTGGCGATTTTACCTATCGGTGACAATTTTACCATGGGCCCCGATGATGCGCTTCGGGCGGTCAAACTGATCGAACCTCAACAGGTGGTTCCGATTCACTACGACACTTTTGATGTCATCAAACAGGATCCTCACGCCTGGGCCGAGCGGGTACGGAAGGAAACCGCCGCAAAAGCAACCGTAATGAACCCCGGGGATTCTTTAGAACTGTAATGAATCGCAAATTAGAAGCAAAGATCCAAAAAAAAATTCGGGGCCGCGCTTTTAAACACTTGGACAAAATCCACCAAGAAAGGCAGAGACTATAATCGAGAGGGGGACGCCTATGATTTTATGCGTTGCGTAATTCAACTGGGCGGGCATGGCGGAAAACGACAAATAAACCACCCCGCCGCAAGCGGATGGGGTATTGAAAAGACTGCAATAAAAAACTAAAATAACAATAGCGCCCCTTGTTTTCTAATAAGATTTAAAAACAGACCTCCCTTTTAGAAACGCATAAAATCATAGGCGTCCCCACCTTTTCCATAAAAGTTTGCTTGTAAAAATTAAACATCACTCCAACAGAGATTCAAAATTAGCCCTAACCAAAATACTGTGATATCTAAATCTTTTCATTTAGAGACCAGAATTTTGCCAGTTGAGCGCTTGCCCAACATAATCATCCGGCATCGTCAGCATCAGCCAGCGCCTTTGCAGCAGGACATCTGAAAAACTGATAAACGGAATGTTTTCGGCGTGCCCGGCAAACCGGTCCTGCCACGCCTCAGTTTCACGATTTGATCCGGCAACATCAATTAAAATCCCATCCAACTCTGACAGTTCGGATAGATCTGTCATTTCCGGAAACCGATTTTTTTCCCACCAGAACACCTGCCGTTCCATATCACGATTAAATCGCTGTTTGGCATCCCGGGAAACCAGTGTAAACAAGACGGCACGGTTGCCTTCTGCCGGAAAGAGGTAACGCAAATCCTGATCCAGAAAATGGGGGCGCTGCAGTTTGGCGGCCGACAGAACGGATGGGGTGTGCGGCACTTGTTCGGGTTCCATGAAAACAATCTCAAAAGGCGTAAACGGATTGGCTGCGGATAAAACCTTTATCGCCATTTTGATAAAGTCCGGATCCGGCAGACCGGGATGGATAAAAACCTGATAGGGATGTGTCAGCCGTTTTGCCAGCAGCGCCAATTCAGAAAGCGGTCGATGGGAATTCAGCTGAAGCTTGGCGATAAATCGCTCATTTCCAATCTTGACGGCGATATCTCCCGGAATTGCCCCCATAGGTTCTTTGCCAAACTTCCAGGAAACATCCAGATCCGGCATGGGGAATAAAACAACATCAAAGCGGACTTCGGCATGATCAAAGGCCAGAAGCATATCATCAGCAGAAAACGTCGCGCTTTCAATAAGCGTATACGGCGGCGATTTGTCAAAACGCAAACCCAGTTCATTGCTGTTAAAACGAAAATCGGTTCCCGGCAGAACCGACAGCGGAAAAACCTGGACATCATCC
>PVMK01123322.1_pt1 | contig 17695 bp, 14 predicted proteins | sample 1853481 | NCBI WGS metagenome assembly PVMK01 (sample SAMN08533507, study PRJNA380276) | Marine sediment metagenome, whole genome shotgun sequencing project. | reverse complement strand
GTCGACATAGTCAGCAAGCATTTCCGGCGGTACGGTCGTATCTTCGACAAAGGCCAGTCCCTGTGTATTGCCATCGAGCGCCGCGAGCAGACCCACGGCCCGACCGCGTAAATTCCACAGTGAAGCTATTTCACTGGTGCCGGTTTCCACCAGGCTGGTAACCACACCATATTCTTCACCGCTGCGCCTAATGTGCGATTCAAACTTGTCGCACTGCTGCCGGATAGATTCCTCATCATCGCCAACCACCTCGATGAAATTCATCGCTTTCAGCGATTGATCCAACGAATGCCCCTTGAAGACAGTCTCGATATCCTGCCATACAGCATCGCGCTGCGCCTGTGCGATGATCTTGTCATCGAGAATTTCAATTGCCGCCGGATCAGACTTGCATAGCTCGGCCACGTGCCTGAGCGCTTTCGAATAGTCGTCGTAAAGTACCACGATCAGGGCCTTATTTTCTGGTATCGGTACCAGGCGTAAAGTGATCGATTTGGTAAACGCGAGTGTGCCCTCTGACCCGGCAAGCAGGTAACTCATCTGGAACCGATCATGATCTAGAACCTGTTTCAGGTTATAACCTGTCAGTCCCCGGTTAAGATCGGGAAATACCCGGCCGATTTCGTCACGATGCTGATTCACTGCTGCATATACCTCGTGCTGAAGTCGATCGCCCAACGACCTGTCTTTTAGTTCCGCTAGTTTTTCTATCGGTGTGGATTTAACCCGGTAGTCCGATCCGTCGGACAACACCACGTCAAGCGCTTCGATATAAGCCGAGGTTTTGCCATAGATACGGGAGCCCTTGCCCGAAGCATCGGTCGCCACCATGCCACCAATGGTTGCGCGCGAGGCGGTCGACACGTTGGCCGGGAAAAATAATCCACTCGGTTTAAGAAAATCGTTTAACTGGTCGAGCACGACACCCGGTTCCACACTAACGAGGCGTTTTTCTTCATCGAAGTGGGTAATTTGGGTCAGATGTCGAGAGGTGTCGACAATGATACTTCGATTGAGCGATTGCCCATTGGTGCCGGTGCCTGCGCCGCGCGCGGTGATAGAAATATTAGCCTCAGGCTGATCCGCAACAGTCTCGATGACACGGTTAATGTCCAGCGCCTGGGCCGGGTAGAGGATTGCCTCGGGTAATACCTGGTAAATGCTATTGTCGGTGGCCGCGACGATGCGCGCACCATAGCTGGTTTCGATATCACCGGTATAGCCTGATTGTTTCAGTCGCTCAAGGTATTCGCCGAGATAAAATTGCGCATTAGTCATAGGTGCCTAATTTTATGCCCGTAAAGCCACTTGTCAAAAATCTGGGTTGCCTGGCTGAATGGCATTATAATCACTATTGTAACGGCACTTTAGTTAATGGACGACATAAATTGAATCACGATAAACAAAATGAATGCGTCATTCTATTGCATGGCCTGGCACGTACCAATCGCTCGATGCTAAAGATTGAAAAAGCCCTGAAAACTGTCGGCTACAATGTATTCAATTGCAATTACCCTTCCCGCAAACAAGCCATCGAGCTATTGTCCGAAACTGCTATCGAAGCGGCTATCCAGCATTGCCACGATAATTTTCAACCCGAGCGAATCCATTTCGTCACCCATTCGATGGGCGGTATTCTGATCCGTTTTTACCTGGCACAGCACGATATCGGTCATCTCGGACGTGTTGTCATGCTCGCTCCACCCAACGCCGGCACCGAACTGGTCGATCGCCTGTCGGGGTTACAGTTGTTTACCCTGATTAATGGTCCTGCAGCCAGGCAATTGGGAACTGACGCTTCGAGCCTGCCCAAATCACTCGGTCCGGTAGATTATGAAGTGGGAATTATTGCCGGCAATCGGAGCCTGAATATACTCTATTCGGCACTCATACCCGGTGAAAACGATGGCAAGGTATCAACCCGGAATACCCGGCTCGAAGGAATGGCCGACTTTATCGTACTGCCCTACGCTCACAGCTTCATGATGAATCGCCCCCAGGTTATCGAGCAGACCATTACCTTCTTGCAACATGGGCATTTTAAACACAACTGAGCGTGGGCTACTCCCCGACAAGGCTCTAAAAGGACTCAGGCCATTTGCTGCGAAGCGCGTCTTGTATCTGTACGTTTCAGAACCCGCAGAGATATGACATAATTGATCAGAGGTTCCCTAGGTCTGTCCGCCCTTATAAATCAATAAAGCAGTCCCAGCGCATTGAGCATATTTATCCAGCCCCATCAAACGTACATGGTTACCCGGGTAACTCCTGTGACACTGCTCCAACTCACTCAACACTAGATCAACATCGGTTTCACCAAACATCGGTAACTTCCACATGTACCAGTAATGACCAGTTGAATTGTCCGGCTCGGTATGCTCGACGCCGGGAGTCCAGCCTTTGTCTACAATATACTGGATTTGTGCGCGTAAGGACTTTTCGCTTAACTCGGGTAGGTAAGAAAAAGTTTCGAAGCGACGACTGTGCCCTGCAGTGCTGAGACTGGACTTGTAATCTTGTATTTCATTCATATTAGTAGTTCCTCGGCCCTGATTTATGCATTGGCTGCATCGAGTTTATCGACCGTGTCGAATTCAAATTTAATCTCCTGCCAGGTTTCCATCGCCACCTTCAGCTCAGGACTATGCCTGGCCGCGGCAGTCAGAATATCTTTGCCCTCTTTATCCAGATCGCGTCCCTGGTTGCGAGCCTCGACACAGGCTTCAAGTGCGACCCGGTTGGCGGCACCCCCAGCTGCATTACCCCAGGGATGACCCAGCGTTCCACCGCCAAACTGAAAACAGGCATCATCGCCAAAAATACTCAGCAGCGCAGGCATATGCCAGACGTGAATACCGCCAGATGCAACCGGCATGACACCCGGCATAGCACCCCAGTCCTGGTCGAAGAAAATACCTCGACTTCGATCTTCCTTCACATATGACTCGCGCATTAAATCGACCCAGCCCAATGTCGCATTTCGATCACCTTCGAGTTTGCCGACAACAGTGCCAGAATGCAGATGATCGCCGCCTGAAAGCCGCAGCACTTTAGTCAATACACGAAAATGAATGCCATGGTATGGATTTCGGTCCAGCACCGCGTGCATCGCTCGATGAATATGTAACAACACACCGTTGCGATGACACCATTGCGCAAGTTGGGTATTGGCGGAAAATCCACCGGTCAGGTAATCATGCATGATAATTGGGGCGCCGAGTTCCTTTGCGTACTCGGCACGAACGATCATTTCATCCGCCGTCGGTGCGGTAACATTCAAGTAGTGACCCTTGCGTTCTCCAGTTTCTGCCTCGGCCTTGTGAATCGCTTCCATCACATAGTCGAAACGATGGCGCCAGCGCATGAATGGTTGCGAGTTGACGTTTTCGTCGTCCTTGGTGAAATCGAGGCCGCCACGTAATCCTTCGTAACATGCGCGGCCATAGTTTTTCGCCGACAGTCCGAGTTTGGGTTTGATTGTACAACCCAGCAGGGGTCGGCCATATTTGTTTAGTTTATCGCGTTCGACCTGAATGCCGTGTGGAGGACCGTTACAGGTGATGACATAAGCAACCGGAAAACGGATATCCTCGAGACGCAGCGCACGCAGTGCCTTGAACCCGAAAACATTACCCACCAGCGAGGTGAGCACATTGACGACCGAGCCTTCTTCAAACAAATCAATTGGGTAGGCTACAAAGGCGTAAAAGCAGGAGTCGTCTCCTGGCACATCTTCTATCGCATAAGCACGGCCCTTGTAATATTCCAGATCAGTGAGCAAGTCTGTCCAGACAGTAGTCCAGGTGCCGGTGGATGATTCAGCAGCCACCGCGGCAGCCACTTCTTCTCTCGGGATACCTTCCTGTGGGGTTATTTTAAAACAGGCCAGTAGGTCGGTTTGTTTCGGCGCGTAATCCGGCTCCCAGTAGGTTTCCCGGTAGTCTTTTACGCCTGCGCTATAAGTTTCTGCCATGTTACCTCTATTAATTACTGTCACATTGTTGTCGCTATGAATCAGGACTATCACTTTCAGGTAGCAAATATAGACGTTTTGTATTATAAATACTATTCATGGTTTTTGATAATATCCATAAGTAAATACTTATACCTATGAATATAACAATTCGACAACTAAAGGTATTTCAGAAGGTCGCAATTCTACAAAGTTTTACCCGGGCTTCAAAGGCGCTCTATTTAACTCAGCCCGCGGTATCGATGCAGATAAAGCAGCTCGAAGAAGCGGTCGGTCTGAAATTGTTTGACAAGCAGGGCCGCCAGATCAGCCTTACCGACGCGGGCGACGAAATACGTTTGCTCAGCGACAGTGTCCTGCAGCAAATTGATGAAACCCAACACCAGCTGGAACAGATTGCAAGTGGTGACCGCGGCAAACTTCGACTGGCGGTAGCCACTACGGTGGCCTCGGTTGCAACGCGCCTGATGGCCCGGTTCAACGAACAGCATCCGGCCATGAGCCTGCACTTCACCGTAACCAATCGCAATGGATTAATTCAGCTACTGGAAAATAACGAGATCGATATCGTTATCATGGGATTACCACCAGCGGAACTGGAACTGGATACACAGGAATTAATGGCCAATCCACTGGTAATCATCGCACCGCCCACCCATCCGTTGTGCGATCTTGACAGACCGGTAAGCCTGAATACGCTGTTTAAACAGGACTTTATTCTGCGCGAACCCGGCTCAGGCACAAGACTGGCTATCGAACGATTTTTGAATACCCAGGGCAGGACTTTGCAGTCCAGTATCGAAATGAACAGCAATGACGCGATCAAGCAATCGGTGGCCGAAGGCCTGGGCCTGGGTATCGTGTCGGTACATACGGTAACCAACGAACTGAGGCAGGGGACTCTTAAATTGATCGATGCATCGGGCTTCCCGCTCCATCGTTCATGGTATCTGGTGCAACGCAAGGGTAAGCGACTCTCACTGCTGAGCGAGCGTTTCAAGTCTTACGTCGTCGAACAGGCGAAACTGATTTCCCCGGGGATCGATTCATCCTGAATCCAGGTAGTATCAATTAGCAGCGATGGATTTCCGAGACGACTGGCCGAGCTGGGTTAAAGCGGGCATGAGCGTCGGTAAATTATTCGAAAAACCTCAAAATAAACATGGTGTTAGTCAACTGACGCGCTATAATCGCGCGCCTTGTAAATGCCAATAGTTGATTATGACCTCCAGTAGTCGTTCCGACCTTCGAAATATAGCGATTATCGCCCATGTTGATCATGGCAAAACCACGCTGGTTGACCAGTTGCTGAGCCAGTCTGGAACACTGGACTCGCGCGCGGACGCTCCAGAGCGCGTGATGGATTCGAACGAGCTGGAAAAAGAGCGCGGCATTACTATTCTCTCCAAGAATACCGCGATCAACTGGCATCACGCAAAACAAAACCAGGACTACCGGATCAACATTGTCGATACCCCGGGGCATGCGGATTTTGGCGGCGAGGTCGAACGGATTCTGTCGATGGTCGACTCGGTTTTATTATTGGTTGACGCGGTCGAAGGACCGATGCCGCAAACCCGATTTGTCACACAAAAAGCCTTTGCCATGGGCTTTACCCCGATTGTTGTAGTTAACAAAATCGACCGGCATGGCGCGCGACCGCACTGGGTTATAGACCAGGTGTTTGACCTGTTCGATACCCTGGGTGCCAGCGATGATCAACTCGATTTCCCGGTCATTTATGCCTCGGCTTTAAATGGCTATGCTAATGAAAAAGACGATGTGCGCGAGGGTGATATGACACCGCTTTTTGAAGCCGTAATCGAACATGTCGCACCCCCGCAGGTTGAGGTCGATGGGCCGTTTCAGATGCAGATATCGAGCCTCGATTATGACAGTTACAAGGGCGTACTAGGGATTGGCCGGATTAAGCGGGGAACCATCAATCGAAACACGCCGGTAAAGATTACCGGTATCGACGGCAAAAAACGCGATGGGCGAATGATGCAGATCTTTGGCTTCAATGGCCTCGAACGGGTGGAGACCGAAACCGCAAGGGCTGGCGACATCATCGTATTTTCCGGCATCGATAACCTTTATATTTCCGATACCCTGTGTGATCGAAATCATATCGAAGCCCTGCCCGCCCTCAGCATCGACGAACCCACGGTTAATATGACCTTTAGCGTCAATAGTTCACCTTTTTCAGGCAAGGACGGCAAGTTCCTCACCTCGCGTCAGATTGACGAACGCCTGCAAAGGGAATGTCTGCATAACGTTGCCCTGAGAGTCGAGCAACTGGAGGATGCAGACAAATTCAGAGTCTCGGGTCGTGGCGAGTTGCACCTTGGCATACTGATTGAAACCATGCGTCGGGAAGGTTTCGAGCTTTCCGTATCGCGTGCCGAGGTTATCCTCAGAGAAATCGAGGGCCAGCTCTGCGAACCCTACGAGGAGTTGATTGTCGATATCGAAGAACCATACCAGGGTGCGGTAATGGAAGCCCTGGGCAGCCGTAAAGCCGACCTGAAAAACATGATGCCTGATGGTAAGGGCCGGGTACGCCTGGACTACGTGATTCCCTCGCGTGGCCTGATCGGTTTTCAGGCAGAGTTCATGACGCTAAGTTCGGGAACGGGTTTGATTTACCACGTATTCGATCATTACGGTCCGAAGATAGAAGGCAATATTGCACAACGAAAAAATGGCGTGTTGATATCGAACGCTACCGGTAAGGCGCTGGCCTATGCGCTATTTAATTTGCAGGATCGCGGTAAATTGATGATCGGCCATGCCGAGGCAGTCTACGAGGGGATGGTAGTAGGCATACACAGCCGCGCGAATGATCTGGTCGTCAACCCGTTAAAGGCCAAGCAACTCACCAATATCCGCGCCGCTGGCACCGATGAAAACTTAATTCTAACGCGCCCGATACGATTGACCCTGGAGCGGGCGCTGGAATTTATCGATGACGATGAACTAGTCGAAGTGACACCGAAGAACATTCGAATTCGTAAAAAGTACCTGTTCGAACACGAACGTAAACGCGCCAGCCGCAGTAGCGCGGCCTGACTGTTTAAATCACATATCCCCGTTTGATAAATCCCCTGCTTTATCAATCGCTCCTTTAACTTTCAGAGCAGCATGCAGGCTTTCCACAAGGCGCCTGCCTGCGCTTGACAAGCAAAGTACAGACGCCATTATAATGATCTCTCAATTAGTAGCGCGGATAGCGGCAACAGTACAATGACTAGGTATTTTCTAAAACTAAAATCCTGGGAATTGTTTTTGATGATTGCCTTGCCGCTGGCACTGACCTATCTGATGCAATTCACATATACCGTGAGCCTGGTTGGCAGCATTGTGTTATTTGTCTTAATCGTGGTCTTTTCCTGGCTGTTTTCTATTGGCAAGTGGGCGAATCAGCACTTACCCGAGGACCAGCAGAGGAACCTGACCTTGTTCACGCTTAGTTTTGTCATACCGATTGTTTATGTAGTGCTGCTGATCCTGGTTTACTTTCCAACCCTGAATCCGGATTCGATACCTCAACCACCCAGCTGGATGTTCCCACTACATATGTTATCGCTGGCTGGCATTTTTTACGGTATCTGGTTTAGCGCAGGGCAATATATGGCACTACTAAAGGACCAGAAAATCAATTTCCTGATTTTCAGTAGCGCCTTTTTCCTGATGTTTATCTTTCCACTTGGCATCTGGATTATTCAGCCTAGCGTGAATCGATTATTTTATAAGCTCGACAATAGCGAATCCTGATCCCGGGATGGCGATTTACTACTTCGCTTACGGATCGAATATGGCAAGTGAAAGATTGTTAGCCCGGATTCCCGGCGCGAGAAAAGTCTGTAACGCTGTTCTGCCTGATCATCGACTCAGATTCCGAAAAAGCGATAGCGGGAAATCGGGCAAATGCGATATCGAGGTGACCGGCAACCGGCTGGACCGGGTCCATGGTGTGGTCTATCAGATCCCGGATCAGGACAAGGCAATACTGGATCGGTACGAGGGGCTGGGCGTTGGTTATAACGACAAACTGGTCGAACTCAATAGCGAAAACAAACAGGTCCTTTCAGCATTTACCTACTATGCACTCCTGATCGACGAGGCTATGATTCCCTACCACTGGTATAAGGGCCATGTATTACACGGTGCAATCGAACACCAGTTACCTGCCGACTACATCAGCATAATTGAAGCCGTGCCGTCTAAAAAAGATCCAGACACCGCTCGCAGTGTGCACGAACTAGCCATCTATGGACAGTACATTACCCGTGACCAGCCCTAATTTCTCACCACCTTCCTGCTGCGGCCGACGATTTGCTTACTGGAGTGTCGTGTACTCGCGACCAATGGTGGAGAGAAATGCGGTATAGGAAGATACTCGTTTTCCAGCACATGCCATCGCAGAACCCCGGAATATTTCGGGGCCTGGCAGCAAAGCAGAATATCGAGTTTCACGAGATTGATTTGCACGCCGGAGAGCCCATTCCAGATATTATAGATTTCGACGGACTCTGGATAATGGGCGGAACCATGGACGTTTGGGAGGAGGATGAATTTCCCTGGCTGGTTGAAGAAAAACAGGTAATACGACAAGCGGTTGAAACTCTCAATATGCCGTTCTTTGGTATCTGTCTGGGCCATCAATTGTTGGCCGACGCTCTCGGCGGCAGGGTCGAAAAAAACCGCAAACATGAGGTAGGCCTGGTTGACATCGAGGCGACCGAAGTCGGTGTCGATCATCCTTTACTAGCAAAACTTCCCACACCCGCCAAATGGGTAAACGTGCACACCGCTGAGGTAACACGGGCACCCCCAAAAGCCATCATCCTTGCGTCTTCCAAAGCTTGTAACAACCATGCGATGCAGGTAGGTACCTATGCCTATTCATGCCAGTTTCATCCCGAGGTCTGTGAGAATACGGTCGACGACTGGATGCTGATAAAGGGAATCCCTGAAGCCCTGGAAAGTCTGATCGGAATCGACGGACTAGGCAATTTTAAGGCTCGTATCGCCAACTATTTGCCCGAGCACAATGCTGCTGCCACTCAATTATTTGAAAATTGGTTAAACCTGGTTTTCCGCCGAACCCCGGCCTGAGCCTACCTGGTCTTCAACCAGTTTCTACAAACAGGGGGTAAATCCAAGTATACGCACGCGCCCCGGAATCGACGCATTGAACAGATGATTGTGCCAGTAGGTAGCCTGATAAGCTGATTCTTTCTCTTCAATTTCCCTAACACTGAAATCGAAGGCCTGTTCGATGCTGTCTTCGGCAAATTTAAGGTGGCATTGACCTGCCGTGGTCAGCGCATCGACGAGGGATGAGTCGATTCTGAATAACGCGGTCAACTCGTCGGAGAAATTAAATTCATCCTGGTAGTGTAGCTCAGCCAGAATACGCAGACCATTTTTTGCCCATTCAGCAGGATCCTGAGTCTTGCGAATAATATGCCTGAACTCCGAGCTTATCCTATCTGAATCCTGTTTGACGATGAGGAAATTTATCTGGCTCTTAACTTCCCCACCCGAAATCGAGTAGACTCCGGCACTCATCCCTGGAGTCGGGTGACCACCGAGCTCGCGCACACTCATTTTGCGCAGGCGGCACTGCCACGATATAAAACGCTTATATTGCTCGGAAAGTTCCATTATTAATGGCTAAGAGCAACCCTTTTAGAATAAGCCTTCGACCTGCCCCTTCTCGTTGAGTTTGATACTGTCGGCCGAAGGTACCCGGGGCAGACCAGGCATGGTCATGATATCGCCACAGACAACCACAATAAACTCGGCACCGGCCGACAGGCGCACTTCTCGAACTGGCACTTCGTGACCCCTGGGCGCACCCAGCAAAGACGGATCGGTAGAAAAACTATATTGCGTTTTCGCCATACAGACCGGAAATTTACCGTAACCATCCGTTTCAAACTTGGCAAACTGATCACGCACCTTCTTGTCAGCAATCAGGTCATCGGCACCATACAGGGTGCGCGCGATATGACGCGCCTTATCCCACAGCGGCATATCGTCATCGTAGAGGGTATGGAATTGCGCCTGCCCCGAATCGGCGACAGCCGCGACATGATGCGCGAGCTCCTGCACACCGGCACTACCCTCGCCCCAGTGATTACAATCAAATACCTTTACATCGAGCTCGGCGCAGTATTCTTTAATGGCCTCAAGTTCTTCATCTGTGTCGGCCGAGAAACGATTCATCGCAACCGTGATCGGCACACCAAACTGGCTTAGATTACGAATATGTTTTCCGAGGTTTTCACAGCCCTTCCTGATCGCTTCAACATTAGCACCCGCAAGCTTGTCCCTGGCTACGCCGCCGTGCATTTTAAGTGCCCGTGCGGTAGCGACGAGTACCACCGCATCTGGATGAATTCCTGCCTTTCGACATTTAATGTCAAAGAACTTTTCGGCACCCAGATCAGCACCAAATCCCGCCTCGGTAACGACATAATCGGCAACTTTCAGCGCAGTTTTGGTCGCGACGACTGAATTACAACCATGGGCAATATTGGCAAATGGGCCACCGTGGATAAAAGCAGGGTTATTTTCCAGGGTCTGGACCAGATTCGGCATGAAAGCATCCTTCAAAAGTACGGTCATCGCACCCGGAGCATTCACATCTCTGGCAAGAACCGGTTTCAGGTCGCGGGTATATCCAATCACGATATTGCCAATACGTCGACTCAGATCGTCGAGATCGGTCGCAAGGCAAAAGATTGCCATAATTTCCGATGCCACGGTAATATCAAAACCACTCTGTCTCGGCGTACCGTTACCCGGTCCACCCAGACCAATAATAATGTCGCGCAAGGTACGATCATTCATATCCATCACCCGTTTCCAGGTGACTCGGCGTGGATCGAGACCCGATTTATTCTCCCAGTGAATATGGTTGTCGATCAAGGCCGACAACAGGTTGTGCGCGGCACCAATAGCATGAAAGTCACCGGTAAAATGGAGATTAATATCTTCCATCGGAACCACCTGGGCGTAGCCACCTCCCGCCGCACCCCCTTTCATACCAAAACAGGGTCCCAGGCTGGGCTCGCGTAAACACATCACCGCTTTTTTACCAATGCTGTTGAGTCCGTCGCCGAGGCCTACCGTGGTCGTTGTTTTACCTTCGCCGGCAGGAGTGGGAGAAATTGCGGTGACCAAGATCAACTTGCCATCTTTTTTATCCGCCAAAGACTCGATGAATTCCGGGGTAATTTTAGCTTTGTCATGGCCATAGGGTTTTAGCGCACTGGCTGGAATACCGAGTTTCTCGGCAATTTCTGTTATCGGTTTTAGCGTTGCTTCACGTGCAATTTCAATGTCACTCTTAGCCATTAATTTCTCCAAATAGCGGGGAAGAATTCACTATCGTCCAGAAGCCAGTCGATTGGACTAAACCGACCCTGGTTTTAAACACCAGTTTATTGTTTGGTACTGACTGGCTTGCTTCGCATGTCGTCTATAAAGACTGCGCAATATACATAATAACTACGACCCGAGGAACAAAATATCTCGATAACGACATTCTGCCAGACCACATCCGTAACCGCGATCTTCATGTTCAGAGCCAGCATTATTTCACCTGACTCTGCCTAACCGCCGCAGGCTACAATTTTTGAGTAGATTCGTCGACCAATTTCAGTAAACAATTCGGTCAATCCGGCGATCGTTATCAGAACAACAGCCGTGAATTCTCGCCAGCCAAAGGGTTCTCCCGCCCAGATCGCAGCGGTCACTGTTCCCACGCTGACTTCAATCATGAATAGGAGCCCGACGACGCCTGGATTCAGATGCGGCGCACCCCAGATAACGGCCCAGGCCGCGGGGATTACCAGTACCAGGGCGACGACCAGAAACCAGGGCATTACATCCCAGACAGAATCCATAGTCGGTAATCCAATATCGCCAGCTACTGGCGATATTGCGATTATCACCGCAGCAATACTACCCCAGAAAAAATACGACAGGGTAAATTCCATCGCGTGGCTGCCATCGTCCTGACGCAACAATACCGCTGCAACAGCCCAGCCTAAACCGCCGAGCAAACCCATCCAGTCGCCAACGTTTCGCGGTAATGGAATTCCAACATCAATTCCCAACATCACAAACATGCCCGAGAGACCGATCAGGATGGCTATCATCCTCGGCGGTGTAATCGCTTCCCCAAGTGCAATTCTGGCTAGAATCAGTGTCCACACCGGTGTCAGGTAGAACAGCAGCAACCCGCGTACGACCTCGGTATAGATCAACGCATTTGCGTAAAATGCCAGCGCAGTACCGCTAGCTATGCCAATTAGATGTAATGTCAGACCGCAACTTAAAATTTTATTCCAGCGTACAACCAGGTAGGGAAGAAATAGTAATAATGGAACTGCATAGAACAGTACCGTAGCCCAGGCGCCATAGATTCCGGCCCTGTCGAGCATACGCAGCGGGATCCAGAACAGGCCCCAGGTGACACCACTATAAATGCAGGCCAGTTTGGCGCGTGACACAATATCGAGGTGTGAAATATTTTTCATCTGGAGAAAAAAAACCCCGCCGTTTCAAATAGAAAGGGCGGGGAATGTCGGCCGAGGAGTAGCGTGCCAGCCTAACAATCAAGTGTGTTGTCGCGTTCCCATTCGCTCAGATTCGTGGTGTAACTGTTCCAGTCATTCATTTTCAGTTTCACATAGGCGTCGATCAGTTCATCACCCAGACCGGCCCGTATAATCTTGTTATTGTCGAGCTGGCGTAATGCATCGAGCAGGTTCGAGGGTAGCTTCTTCGCATTTTTCACCTTGTGCCCCTCTTCGTACATATTAATGTCCAGGGGATCACCTGGATTGCGATTGTTCTCGACCCCATCCAGACCCGCAGCCAGGACACTCGCCTGAAGCAGGTATGGATTGACCGCACCATCCATCAGGCGCAGTTCGAATCGACCATCCTCGGGTACCCTAACCATGTGGGTTCGATTATTACCACCGTAGGTAACCGCGTTTGGCGACCAGGTCGCGCCCGACAGCGTGCGAGGCGCATTGATTCGTTTGTAGCTGTTTACAGTCGGATTAAATATTGCCGCCAGGTCGTGCGCACTGTGCATGATACCGCCAAGGAACTGGTAGGCCAGCGGCGACAGGCCCAGCCCGCGGGCGTCTTTCTTGTCGGTAGCGAACAAATTCTTTTTGCCGGTCTTATCCCAGATCGAGACATGAGCATGGCAACCGTTACCGGTCAAATGGCTAAAAGGTTTGGGCATGAATGTGGCACGCATACCATTGTTTTCGGCAACGGTCTTGACCATGTACTTGAAGAAAACGTGTTTGTCAGCGGTTTTCAGCGCATCGTCATAATCCCAGTTCATTTCAAATTGACCATTCGCGTCCTCATGATCATTCTGGTAGGGATTCCAGCCAAGCTCGAGCATTGCATCGCAGATCTGACCTATCACTGGATACTGGCGCATTAATGCCTGTTGGTCATAGCAGGGCTTGGACTGGGTGTCGGCCGCATCAGCGAGTTGGGTACCGTCGGTTGTAATCAGGTGATACTCACATTCAACACCGGTTTTCATGCGATAGCCTTTTTTCGCCGCTCGTGCCAATTGTCGCTTCAGGGCAACCCTGGGTGAGGCTTCAACCTCCTTGCCATCCATCCATAAATCGGATGCGACCCAACCTATCTCGCGGTTCCAGGGTAACTGGATCAGGCTATCCGGGTCGGGCACGCCGAATAGATCGGGGTGTGCCGGCGTCATATCGAGCCAGGCGGCAAAACCGGCAAAACCGGCTCCGTTTTTCTGCATATCCTTGATAGCCCTCGCCGGCGCCAGCTTGGCGCGCAGCACGCCGAATAGATCGACCCAGCTCACCAGAAAATATTTGATACCCCGCGCTTTCGCAATTTTCTCTAGATCTTTCGCCATTAACATGTCCCCCAGGATTTAATTACCCTTATTATTTCATCTACAAATTTGGAATAGACCACATCTTGCACGAAGGCAACGAGCTATGGCAAATAGATTGTTTATTCCTGTTTACCTACCAGCGGAATCCCGCTCGCCGCTGCCGTGGCAATGGTCACCGCGCGCAAATCCTCAGGCTCGACATTGTGCAGATTTGTCTTGCCGGTGCAGCGCGCCATCATCGACGCTTCACCGACACTGGCCTTGATAATGTTGATGGTTGCCGTGGTTCGATCCTCGTCGGTGAAGTCCGAGCCAAATTGTAGAGCATCGTCGGTCATCACTCCGCCGACTGCAAGCCCCACTGCCACACCCAACACCAGGACATTCGCGCCCAGGCCAATCAGCTTGGCCGCATCGGTACCGGACCGCACACCGCCGAAATAAATTATGTCGAACTCTTCTTCACGCCGCAGATCGCGAAGTATAACAATTGCATCGCGCAAAATATCGAGGTTGGGAGCGCCTTTTAGCTCGGCCCACACACCGCCGACATCACCGCTGCCATCGAGCAGCAGAAAATCCAGTTGCTCATCGAGCGCCTGGTCGATGGCAGATTTCAGATCTGCAGTCGAAGAGACACCGAGGCCGATGACCTGGCTGTCGTGGGCGCGACTCACTGGTACAGGTTCGGGGCCTGCCACCATGTAAACTAAACCGGCGGCATCGGTTTCGGGTGGGGTGTTGGCATTCGCGGCAATGAGCTGCAACCATTTTATATTTTCCCCTGGCCGTTCCTGCCCGATATAACAGGCACCCGCTTCGTGGGCACCCGCTGCCACTGACGCGCGAACTTCCCCGGGCGCACTATCGAAACCGGTCAGCATAAAGGGATGTGATAACGCCAGCTTGCCGGCCATAACGCTGGCTACATTGCAGGCCTCGCGGTAGGGATCTATGACCAGCCGCGACAGGTTGGCTGGCAAAAACACCAAATCATCGAGGGTCGCAGCGCGATTTTCCGGAAACGGGTTTTGGCGCATCCGCATGCGTTTATGCAGCATGGCGCGGAGTTTGGCATGATCGAGCGGGTTGGTGCGGGCCATCGAAAATATATCCTCGCGATGCTGCACTGAATAATCGGCAGAACCGGTTTCGGCATCGCATCGATAGCAGCGCGATGCTTCCGCGCGCGCGGTTTCCCAGTCATAGGTGGACTCGATTTCCGGAAATTCTATCGGTTTTTTACCCACGCCGAAGAACTGCGGATACTGGGGCGGAAACTTCTCCCACTTGATGTCCTGCGCAACCGGAACCTGTCGGGTTCGATAGGGAGTTCGGTAGGCCAACGGGTTCTCATGTCCCTCCAGAAACGCCTTGATATAGTAGGCCACGCGCTGGCCATGGTGCATTGCCATCACCAGCGTCGAACCGCCGAAGGCACCGTCTCCTGCGGCGAATACTTTGGGATCGTCGGTGCGCATGCTGTCCCAGTCGGTGCGTACACGGTCACTGGCCATCAGCTTGTGTTGCGCAATGTCATCGCACTCGCTTTGCTGACCGACCGCCGCGATCACCATTCCACAGTCGATTGTGTGCTCGCTGCCGGCAACAACGACCGGTCGGCGGCGTCCATCTTCGTCGGATTCGCCCGACTCGGTTTTAACACAACGTAGGCCCAAACCATTTTCACCGGCCTCGACTGAGACCTGCTGGGTGTGGTAGATAAATTCGATGCCTTCTTCGATTGCGCCATCCAACTCGACCTTGCGCGCTGGAATCTCGTCGGGGCCCCGCCGATAAATCACCTTGACTTTTTTACACCCGGGCAGCCGCAACGCCGCGCGGCAAGCGTCCATGGCGACATCGCCGCCACCGATTACAACCACGGTTTCGGGTAATTGCGGGCGTTCGCCGTCGTTCACTCGGCGCAGGAATCCGACGCCGTCGACTACACGCTCGTCGTCTTCGCCGGGAATACCCATGCTCTTGCCCCACCAGGCGCCGATGGTGAGCAGCACGGCGTCATGGTTCTGTTTGAGGCTATCGAGGGTGATATCGCGGCCCAGCTCGTGGTTCAAATGAATATGCATTCCGGGGAGCGTTTTTTCAATCGCTCGATGTCCTCGGCAATTATGCCTACTGGCAAACGAAATGCCGGAATTCCCCAGATCATCATGCCACCCAGCCGATCGGTCATTTCGTAGACGTGCACGCTGAAACCGGCATCGGCCAGTTGTTGGGCTGCTGCTAACCCTGCCGGACCGGCCCCGACAATAGCAATCGATTCGCTGCGGGTCACAGCGACCGGTTTGGGTTGCCAGCTCGCACCGAGCTTGTCCATCACGAAGCGTTTCAGATTACGGATTTGCAACGGCCCGTCGCTGTCTGTTCGCCGACAGGCGGGCTCGCAAGGCGCATCGCAAACACGCCCGCAGATCGAACTGAACGGGTTGGTCGCGGTGATGGCTTCAAAAGCCTCATCGAACTTGCCCTCCCATATGTAACCAATATAGGAAGGAGCATCTGTGCCGATAGGGCAGGCCACCTGGCAGGGTGCCGGTACAAAATGCGCCTGTGCTGAGTGATCCTCGTACTCGGGGGGCGCCTCGGGGACCAGTATCCGGTTGATATCGTAGACCCCCATTAGGCGATCCGCACGTCAATTTCTATATTGCGCCCACGGTACTCCGGGGCATATTCCAGGCCCGTGATACGCGCCGCCTCGGGAGTAACCGCCACCAGGTCGTCACGATTCAGGCCACGCACACTGTTGTGGCCGAGCGCATCGGTAATTGCCGCGATCTGCCAACGCACACTTTCCAGGAAGCGATGAATGTTCTGCGCCTCGCGCTCAGGGTCGTAACGTGCTTCATGCTCGGGGTCCTGGGTCGCGATGCCGGTGACGCACTGTCCAACATGACATTGCATGCAGGCGATACAACCGCCGGCAATAATAGTCGAAGTGCCGAAACCGACAGCGTCGGCGCCCAGCGCCAGGGCCTTCACCGCATCGATGCCGTCACGGATTCCTCCCATCAGCACCAGTTGAATATCCTGGCGGCGACCAATGCTTTCGAGCGCGTCGATCGCCTCGATGATAGCCGACAGGGTCGGTGTGCCGACATAGTCGATCACTTCGGCACTGCCGGCACCGGTCGAACCCTGCATTCCATCGAGTTCGATAAAGTCGAAGCCGTCCTTGACTGCTATCTTGATGTCGTCACGCACCCTGCCTGCACCGAGCTTAACGCTCACCGGTAAACGATAACCGGTGGCTTCACGCAATTCTTCAACCTTGATTACGAGGTCGTCGGCACCCAGGATATCCGGGTGACGCGACGGTGAACGAAGGTCGATGCCGTGCGGGATACCACGGATGCGCGCCAGCTCCGGGGTAACTTTCTTGGCCATCAACTGGCCGCCGAGTCCCGGCTTGGCGCCTTGCGAAATATAAATTTCCAGTCCATCGGCGCGGTTCATATCGTGAATGTTCCAACCAAGCCGTCCTCCCAGCATCTGGAATATAAGCTGTTTGGCGGCACCGCGCTGGGCATCGCTCATGCCGCCCTCGCCGGTATTCTCGGCGATGCCCGACAGGCTCGATGCAAGTCCGACGGCGCGCTTGGTCGATGCGCTTAGCGCACCGTAACTCATCGGTGCGATCATCACCGGCATACTCAACTTCAACGGGTTGGCGCCGTTAATCCCGCCGAGCTCGGTGTACATCTCAATTTTAGAAACAACATCAACATCCCCACCGGCATCGGTAAGATCTTTTTTAAAGGCCAGGTCGG
>PVMK01115925.1_pt1 | contig 17695 bp, 17 predicted proteins | sample 1853481 | NCBI WGS metagenome assembly PVMK01 (sample SAMN08533507, study PRJNA380276) | Marine sediment metagenome, whole genome shotgun sequencing project. | reverse complement strand
CCTGGATGTACCGGACTTTGTGGATGGATGCGGCAATGTTGCTACAATATTCATACAAACTTCGGGAGACTTCGTTGTTACCGGCCCTGGCACAGTGACCCCAGGATTGGTCTCTGCTACTGTTGATGCGCCGGGGGTTTATACCGTTACAGCCTCCGACCCCAATTCCGACCCCAATGCCGCCCTTTGCGACTCCATCCGCACCGTACAGGTAAACCTGGCTAAAAATATTTTAGTCCAAATTGATACTGCTGCTCAGGACTGCAGTGGGTCCAGAATTCTGACGGCCACCGTTACCAACCCCGACCCTCAGCTGACCTACACCTACCAATGGTATGATGGCAGCCCGGTAACCGGAATCCGGATTTCGGGAGCTGTGGCCAAACAACACAGTATTACCCAAAGTGGTACTTATAGCGTACAGGTGGGAACCAATGAGAATGTTTGCGTATCGGAAGCAACTATTCCCAATGTGGAAGTCAGACCACTTCTTTTGGTTACACTGGAGGCTTTCTCTGATTGTGAAATCCAGGCTGCTACCATCATTACCGCAACGGTTAATCAGCCCAATGTTGAGTTGATTTGGTTCGATCCTGCCGGTATCGAAATCCCTGGCACCCGCGATCAGACTTCAATAAACGTCAACCAACGAGGCAACTTCTCAGTGCTGGTAAGTAATGTCTTAATGGGGGTAAGTTGCAGTGCCATCGAGTCCATCAGTTTGTTTGATATATGTCCACCGCAGATCATTGCCCACAACGCCATCAGACCTGATAGTAATTTCCCGGAAAATCGTACTTTCTACATTCACAATCCCAATGATATTGGTGATGATTTTCAGATGTTCATTTTCAACCGCTGGGGTGAAATGATATTTGAAAGTTCAGATAAGAATTTCAACTGGAATGGTACCTACAAAGGAGAAGATGTCCCTCTTGGAACTTACCCATACCTGATGCGTTTCAGGTTCCCTGACGACCCTGAGATTTTTGAAAAGAGAGGTGGAGTAGCAGTAGTTCGTTAGTTATGAATGATGAATGATGAATGATAAATGATAAGTGATGAATTATGAATTAGGGGTTTTACATAGGACGAATAAGTGATGAAGTTTGTTGAGAGTTTCTAGAACTACAACACTAAAAATCTTCCCTAATACCCTAACTCCATCGTCCCTACATTGCTCCATGCCCCACGCTCCATACTCCATGCATTGACGACTCCTCTCCATTTTGTTAATTGCCAAGTTTATAAGAAAGGCTTAACTTTATTATCTTACTCATAAAATTTAAACCAATGAAGAAAACTATATTTTTTACCCTTTTTATTTTTACCCTGATGGGTACAGGATTTACCCTGGACAATATTATAGCTACAAGTTTGAAAATTACCATTCGAAATGATCTGGGAAATATTGAGTCGGGAGTCACGGTGACCTTATTTGGCAATAAGGAAGATTTTAAAAAAGAACAAAACTCCCTGCAAGAAGGTAAAACCAATGAAAAAGGAGTAGTTACATTTAAAGGATTACAGGCAAAGTCCTATTTTGTGTCAGCAATAAAAGGTGATATGAACAATTATGGTGCTGGCGTGCAAACTAATACCCTGGATGCTAAGAAAGTAAATAAGGTGACAATCATTATAGAATAAAAAAAACCCCGCCGGTTAAGGCGAGGTTCGTAACATTAAACACTAAACTTAAAAACCACTAATTATTAATCAACCAAACTATTCTTCGAATAAACTAATTTCTTAATACACAAATGTAACTCGGGTCTCTGAGAACAAAAATCAAACTTCTGCCCATATCCAATTCATGTAATTTTTTTGCAAAAAATTGCGTTTAGCTTTTTTACTCTAAATTTGCCCCCCTGACAACGCTGTAAATGGCTCTTATTGGTTCAGACATAAATCGTGCTTCCAGGGAACTGGATAAAGGAAACCTGGTGGGGATCCCAACCGAAACCGTATATGGTCTGGCAGGAAATGCACTGGACCCCAAGGTGGTTGCAAAGATCTTTTCGGTTAAGAAAAGACCCACATTTGATCCTTTGATCGTTCACATTCCCTCTTTTCAGTTTTTGAACACCATCGTTGCTGAGATTCCTGAGAAGGCTGAAAAACTGGCGAATCATTTTTGGCCAGGTCCCATTACTCTGGTACTACCCAGGAAAGACACGGTACCTGATCTGATCACCAGTGGCTTATCCACTGTTGCAGTTCGGGTACCAAATCATCCCCTTACCCTAAAGCTGCTGGACCAATTAGATTATCCGCTGGCTAGTCCCAGTGCCAATCCTTTTGGGTACATTAGCCCTACCGCTGCAGAACATGTCCAGCAACAGCTTGGAGACAAAATACCTTATATCTTAAATGGGGGACCATGTAAAGTTGGTATTGAATCCACCATTATTGGTTTTGAATCCAGTCAACCGGTCCTGTATAGGTCTGGCGGTATTCCCCTGGAAGCAATCAAAGAACTTATTGGTGAGCTAAACACTAGTGTCCAAACTTCAGGAGTAGCTGCACCTGGAATGTCAGCCAGACACTATGCACCTGGAAAAACCTTGTGCTAGGCAACATTCGGAAGCTGCTTGAAGAACATGGTCCTGAAAAGGCTGGAATCCTATCTCTAAAAGATCATTACCATCAGATCGAGAACAGGTATCAAATACAATTGTCCTTGAATGGCGACTTGGCAGAGGCTGCCCGGAATCTGTTTGGTCATTAAGAGAATTGGATGCTATGCCCATATCCCATATTTTTGCCGAACTGGTGCCAAATTGCGGATTAGGCTTGGCAATTAATGACCGCCTGCAACGGGCCGCCAGTTGAAATAAACATTCATATATCAAAAAAATGAACACTGTAGCTGATTATAATTTTAAAAACAAGAAAGCCCTTATTAGAGTAGATTTCAATGTACCGCTGAATGACCACCACGAAATCACCGATGATACCCGCATTAGAGCAGCATTACCTACTATACAAAAGATCCTAAATGATGGTGGCTCAGCCATACTCATGTCACATTTGGGAAGGCCAAAAAACGGCCCGGAGCAAAATTTTCATTACGACATCTGGTCGCTTATCTGAAAATCTACCCACTGAAGTGAAGTTTGCTGACGATTGTATTGGCCCCCAGGCAGTTGATTTAGCTGGTGGTTTGGCCCCGGAGAAGTACTGTTATTGGAAAACCTCAGATTTTATCCACAGGAAACCAAAGGTGACCGCCAGTTCGCACAAGCGCTTTCCAGGTTGGGGGATGTTTATGTCAACGATGCCTTCGGAACTGCCCACCGGGCACATGCCAGTACCGCTGTTATAGCAGAATTCTTTAAGGACAAGATGGCGGGATTGGTAATGCAAGCTGAACTGGATAATGCTTCAAGGTCCTACAGCACCCCGAAAAACCATTGACGGCCATTATGGGTGGCGCCAAGATATCTGATAAGATATTGGTTATTGAAAAATTACTGGACCGGGTAGATAATCTAATAATTGGAGGCGGGATGTCTTATACATTCTTTAAGGCCTTGGGAGGTCAGATCGGTAATTCTTTGGTAGAGGAAGACAAGCTTGAATTGGCGCTCAGTTTAATCAAAAAGGCCAAGGCCAAAGCAGTAGATCTGGTGCTTCCCAAGGATTCTGTGATAGCAGATTCATTTTCAAATGAAGCCAATCAACAAATCGTTGACAACTACGCCATTCCAGATGGTTGGATGGGGTTGGATATTGGACCTGAAGCTAGAGTGGTATTCAGTGAAACCATCAGGAACAGCCGTACCATCCTGTGGAATGGCCCTATGGGAGTTTTTGAAATGGAGAATTTTGCTCAAGGCACCATCAGCATTGCAGAAGCGGTAGTAGAAGCCACTAATAATGGCGCCTATTCACTTATTGGAGGCGGAGATTCGGCAGCAGCGATAAACTCTTTGGGCTTTGGAGACCAGGTAAGTTATGTGTCCACCGGCGGCGGCGCACTGCTTGAGTACATGGAAGGAAAGGTACTTCCTGGTGTCGCGGCCCTGGAAACAGGTGAATAGTTGAATACTAGAATCATTGATTGCCACTGTTGGGCTGGTGAGAACTTACATTATGATTATTCTATGCCGTAGCCTTCTTTCCAGGTATCTTCCATATGAGGGTACTGACTACGACACGCAAGGTATTGGTTCATCATATGCCGCATAGTAGGGCTTAATGTTTCCAAATATTCGGTGGTTAATAGATCTCCATCCAGCAGATAAAAATGCCAGGTAGGGGGTTTGGTGGCGCTGTGGTAACCCATGTGCAGGGTTCTTCTCGGTACCGCAGCATGCTCCGAATATCCACGATGGATCAGGTTATTGTTATAAAAAACCGCTTGTCCGGCTTTCAGGCTAACCCTGACTGCACCAGGCATTTCCGCATCCACTGGGGCATAATGTCTGGTTCCTGCGAAAACCTCATTTTCTTGCAGGCTATTGGCTCGGTTGTGGCTCCCGGGAACAATTTCCAGGGCATCCTCCTGCACCAGAGGCAGATTGATCTGTACACTATTGTGGAATCGATCAGCTGAAAACAACCGGTCTTCTATTTCCGGTTCAGGTATTTGTATTACGTCCCGATGCCATCCCAGTTTGTATGACACCCCCGGGTTAAAGGCAAGGATTGAAGCATTGTTGATAATCAAATCTTTGCCAATTAATTCTTCTACAATACTTAGAACTTTTGGTTGATGGAATGCATGGTGAATAGATTCTGTCCCGGGTTTGGTTAGCAAATGGAAATAGTATTGTCTGTTCTCTTTGCCAAAGTCACCTATTTCGTCTCCCAAATGCTGCAACGAGGCGGTGTGAGTTTCTTTATCTGATGTCTGCTTGCTTTCGCTCAACATACTATCCATAATTTCCCGGAAATCATTGACCTCCGATTCATTCAAGACCTGTACAATAATGTACCCATCTTTTTCAAATTGTTCCCTTAAATTACTCATGTGACATCAATTCTTTTGCCGGTTCTAGCTGATTCCAGACCAGCTTCCAATACTGCAAGAATTTTTACTCCATCTCCAAAATTCGGGCGGATTTCTTCTTTTTTATCCAGTGCGATTAGAAAATCTGCCATGGCATGTACGAAGCTGTGTTCGTAGCCAATAATATGACCTGGTGGCCACCAATTGGAAATATAAGGGTGCGATGATTCTGTAACCATTATGGTCCTGAATCCTTGAGCACTATTGGCGTCTTGATTTGAAAAATATTGCAATTCATTCATCCGCTCCAGATTAAAGGTCAAGCTTCCCTTACTTCCATATATCTCAAATGTGTTGGCATTTTTTCTTCCTGTGGCAAATCGCGTAGCTTCAAATGATCCAATGGCCCCGTTTTCAAATTCTACCGTCATAAGGGCCGCATCCTCTACCGTTACCTCCCCTTTTTGGTTGCTGATATTGGTACCTGAACTGAAGGTTCCAGCATCTTCACCGGGAATGGGTCGTTGTTTGATAAAATTGGTGGTTAGGCAAGATACAGTTTTAATGTCCCCTACCAGAAAATGTGCGAGATCAACACTGTGAGAGTTCAAATCCCACTGAGGTCCGGCATGAGCAGTTTCCTTTTGTAATTGCCAAGTCAGCGGAAAATCAGGATCAACGATCCAATCCTGCTGGTAGGCACCTCGCCAATGAAATATCCTTCCTATTTTATCTTCATCGATCATTTGCCTGGCCAGCATTATTGCCGGTGTGCGGCGATAGTTGTGGTTTAAATAGTGTAATACGCCATTGTCTTCCGCTGCCCGGTACATTTCTTCTGCTTGCTTTCGGCTGAAAGCCATGGGCTTTTCACAAAATATGTGCTTACCATTTTTTGCCGCGGCCAAAGCCACTTCATAGTGTAAATGTTGGGGAAGTGAGATATCTATGATATCAATATCTGACCGATTGACCACCTTTTTCCAGTCATTCTCGACTTCCTCCCAACCCCATTGATTAGCGAAAGACCGAACAGCACTCTGATTTCTTCCACAGGCAATTTTCAATATGGGTTTGATATTGAGATCAAAAAACAACGGGGCTTTGATCCATCCATTACTGTGGGCTTTGCCCATGAACTTATAACCAATTATTCCTACATTCAGCGTTGTCATGGATCGAGTTTCAATTATATAAGCACCTATTGGATATATTTTTTAGCTGCTGTACACTTTTTGCTACCACATTCTGCTCCTGGAAAGCAAAATCCGGATGCAGGGTATCCGTTTCCACTGCAAAGAAACCCTGGTATTTTTGGTCCACCAAAAGTTGAGCAATTCTTTGATTGTCTATCAATCCTTTGCCGGTGGGTACACAAGAGAAAAAGTACCACTGGTCTACCGAAACCCCTGGAACAGGCAGCACGTCTTTAATATGGGTGGCCATTACGTGAGGAGCCAATTTCTCCATGGCTTTTACCGGATCATCCAGTACCCTAAGAAAATTTCCTGAATCAAAATTGACTCCAAAATATTCCGAATCTACCTCCTCTAGCAGCCATAAAATTTCATCACTATTGTAATCGATATGGTTTTCTATGGCAAGTTTAATACCATTGGCTTCAGCTTCCCGAACTGCTACTTTAAACATCTTTGACAATTTCTCCAATTGGGGCTGATGTGGTTCAAAACGGAACATTAAGCTGCTACCCACTACCCTCATAACCTCCGCACCAATGGCGCTGGCATACTGAATATGTTCAATCATGGACTCAAATTCCTTTTGGTTATTTCCACCTTCCAAACCATCAGGATGACCCCAGGCATAAACCCTATCAAAGCCATAACCATCAAGCCAGCCCTTTACCTGGGCCAGGTAAGCAGATGAAAATTCAGGAAAGAAACATGACTCCAGCGAAACTCCATCAACATCAACACCTTTACAAAAGCTTAAAAAATCTTCCATTGAAAAGGTGGGGGCGGTACGGTGCTGATGTGGATAAACTTCACCGAACAGTCGATGAAAACAATAACTGTCTATGCCAACTTTTAGTCGATAGGAGTCCGTCATAAAGTGTTTGAATTTGACTATGAAAGTATACGCATTTTCCATGGATAAGGCAAGGACGCCCGGTTAAACCATGGTATCCCCTATTTGGAGTCGCCCCAAAGGATCGTAAATTACCTCTCTCTGATCGAGCATTTCCTGTACTACCTGAGCTACCCTGAGGGGGTCATGGTTTTTCAAATTCGTTGACAGACCATATAGAGTCTGTGGAGACCTGGTTAGTTCACTTTTAATATCACTGGAAATTTCCTGGTGGCCAGTTACTTGTTTTACCTCACAAACATCACAGACACCACACTTATTATCGGATATTTCACCAAAGTATTCCAGTAGTTGCAGCGAACGACAAAGTCTGTTGTTTTGGACATAATTGTACACGGACTGTAGCTTAGCCAATTCCCTGCTTTTCCTTTCTTGGTATGATTTTATTTCAAATACCAATTTCCCAGCATCCTGTCTGGGGGTAGTAAAAAGCAATTGGGGCTGGTCCTTTTTTGGTTGATAAACACCTAGTCCCTGCTCCTGAAGGTTTTGCAGCATTTTCCTTATCTGACCAGGGTCCCATTGAAGCAACCTGGCCATTCGACTTTCATTAATATTCACCGGGTGGGTAAACAATTCTCCGCCATGCAAACGCAGCATGGCCTTAATTAGCGGATCAAATCCGGCATTGGCAATCTGGAATTCATATACCAATTTATGATCGCTGGTAAATCGAAATTGAGCGGGTTGAAACAGGTCTTCGGTTATCTCCAGGTAACCAAAGAGCTTTAATTTTTTAAGTGCATGAAAAACCTGAAGAGGTTTTTGTTGAAATTTGTGAGAAAATTGCTCTAAATCAAAATCAACGCTATACTCCATTTTACTGCCTTGTGCTAGTTGGTAATAATTGGCAAGATGTTGATAAATTTCCCTTAAAAACCCTATATCGGGGTACTCATTTTCTTTTCGCTCCTGAATGATTTCCATATCCCCTTTCTGATATAGCAAAACAGCCTTAGACGCGGCACCATCTCTCCCTGCCCGGCCTGCTTGCTGATAATAGCCCTCTAAATGGTCAGGCATGTCATAATGCACCACTAAGCGAACGTTAGGTTTGTTTATGCCCATTCCAAAAGCGTTGGTAGCCACCATGGTATTGGTTAAGTCATTGAGCCACCGGTCCTGTACGCTGGATCGGTCTTTGGCTGACATACCGCCATGATAATAATCTACTTTAAGTCCCTCACGTTGCAGGGCCAAAGTTACCGTTCTGCACTTTTTTCGAGTATTTACATACACCAAGGAACTACCATCAACCTTTTTAATTAAACCTATTAACCGGCCTGGTTTATCCTCCGTCACCTCCACTTGGTAGGACAGGTTTGGTCGAGCAAAGCTGATCTGAAATTCTGCGCTTTCTTTGAAATTGAGTTGGAGAACAATGTCTTCCTTTACTTCTGGAGTGGCGGTAGCAGTGAGTGCTAATATAGAAATATCAGGTAGTAACAGCCGAATTTCAGCAATAGTCAGATATGATGGCCTGAAGTCATACCCCCACTCTGAAATACAATGGGCTTCGTCCACAACCAGTAGTTGTACATTCATTTTAACCACCCGGGATCGAAAAAGTTCAGACTTTAGTCGCTCCGGGGATAAGTATAGGAATTTTATGTTCCCATATATGCAATTGTCCAGCTTGATGTCTATTTCACGGTGACTCATGCCCGAATAGATAGCTTCTGCTTTTATGCTAAGATCATTAAGTTGTTTAACCTGATCCTTCATCAAAGCAATAAGGGGAGTGATCACCAGGCACAGACCGGGACGCATCAGCGTGGGAACCTGAAAGCAAAGTGATTTTCCTCCACCAGTAGGCATCAATGTCAGGGTGTCTTTATTATCCAACACAGATTGGATCACCTCTTGCTGAGATGGCCTGAAGGAAGTATATCCCCAGTATTTGTTCAATGTATCCAGTGCTTGATTCATTTACCTGAGATCATTTTAGCAAAGAATGCCATAGATAGAATGTTGCATAGGCCTGCCAGGGATGCCATTGTCTGCCGAATGCATTCAGTTCAACTCCGGAGGGTTTCACAGGATTACCTAAACACGCTTTTATGGCATTGTGCAACCCTACATCTTCTACTGGGTAGGCTTCGGTCATTCTTAAACATTTCATCATAACATAATGAGCGCTCCAGGGACCGATACCATTTAACTGCAACAATGCAGCCAGTGCTTCTTCATTGGGCATCTCCAATAGAACGTCTTTGGTGATTCTAACCTCATGAATGGCTTTTGCTACTCCCACTAAATAACGCGCCTTTGAATTTGAAAACTGCCAGCCAGAGAAATCGCCAGCAGACATTTCGGCGATTTTCCCTGGCAATGGAAAAAGAAAATAATCCTGACCCTCAAAATGAAGTTTTTCACCCATGGCCTGGACCAAACTTCGTTTGAGTTTATAGGCAAAAGTCAAATTGATCTGTTGACCTATAATACACCAACTCAATGCTTCAAATAGTTCCGGAATACCTATAAGACGTAATCCGTAGAAAGTCTGAATCAAGACTTCTAGTAGCGGGTCCCTTCTCATATGTTGATAGAATGGCCGAAGGTCCCGTGCTAAATCAAATACCTCCCAAACATAAGAGATCACGGTGATTTGGTCCTCTGAGGTCAATTGGGTATTTAAAGGATGAATGCTCAAATTCCCGGATGACATTTGTACCTCAATCAGTACTTTGCGATTCCCAATTTTTAGGAGTTTTCTCCATCGTTTATCCTGTACACTGTGCAGGCATTCAAGGTGACTACGATTCAGAAACCTGAGACATTGTGAAAAGTCAAATTCCCGGGGAACAGGCAAATAAATATTTTCGCCCTTAGTATACCATTTGACCTTGTTGGAAGTGGCAGTTACCATTTGATAGGCACCTTGTCCAGAAAAGCTTTAATACCATGCCTACAATCTTCTGTACTCCGGGCTCTGGCGTTTTGCTCAGCAGCAAAGTCCAGTGCTTCTTCCAGTGGCATCTCCTGGACCCTGGCAATCATTGCTTTGGTCCGTTTCATGGACTGAGCCGAATTCTCCAAAACAAGCCTTTGAGCAAATGCAGCTACGGTGCTTTCCAATTCATCTGATGATACTACCTGGTTAACCAGACCCCATTTTAGCGCTTCATTTGCATCAATCATTCGTCCTGATATTAGTAATTCCCGGGCTGCACCCTCCCCCAGGCGACGCAATAGATAAACCATTACAATTGCTGGAACAAAGCCAATATGAACTTCTGAATAACCAAATTTTGCTTCCTGGTGGGCAATTACAAAATCGCAAACGGTGGCCAGTCCACAGCCTCCGGCAATGGCATGACCCTGTACCTGGGCAATTACCACTTTGTCATGAGTGTAGATCAACTGAAATAGTTCCTTCAGTTTGTTGGAATCTGACAGGTTTTCTTTGAAAGTATTTTTTTGCAACCGTTGTATATACTCTAAATCAGCTCCTGCACTAAACACTCTGCCCTTAGCTTTAAGTACAATAATTTTAGCCTCTGGATCCTCACCGGCTTGTATAAAAGCCTGATTAAGCAGCTTGATTAGTTCATCGTTTAAGGCATTTCGTTTTTCGGGTCGGTTTAAAGTAATGGACGCGATGCGATATGTAGTTTGATATTCTATTAATGCCATGTCTATAGGTTAATTATCTTAGCGCCCTTTGTCCAACAGTTATGAACATTAATTCCTTCCTTGATGGCCTGTTCTTCCAGGTTCCTGGCTATCCAAGAATCATTGGAACCATCAATTAATAACAAATCCGTCATAAGCCAGCGCTTGATTTGGTCTATGCTTTTGACACTGTTATTGGACACGATTACAATATGTGATTTTAATTTAATATTCTCGTCAATCCATTTACCTGTAGGGGCCTTAATCAAAAGTACACGCTTTCCCTTAAACGACCATAAGTCAAAGGTGCTGGTACTTTTGGAGGGGACTGCCGGTTCCGAATGACGGTTCAACTTTAAGTACCTGCGAAAATTCTTTATTTTATATTCAATATTGGAAGTGTCAGCAACCAACTCTCTGTCCATTACCGTCTGAAAGCTGTTTTGATCAATGAAATCCATGGCGGTATGTCCTGCAACCTGGTATACAACAATCATTCGTCTATGACTGATTTCGATTTTTCGATAAACTCCAACCACCACCAGCACTGCTAACAATCCTAGGAAAATTAACCAAGGCTGTCTTCTCCTGGTCTGACAAAAGACCACAAATGCCCATATTAAACCATAAAATATCGCCAACTCCCCAGTATTAATTTCCAAATCATATACAGTGCTTCCTGGTAAGTCACCGATTATCTGGACTATAAAACCGGCAGTTTTGGTCAACAGAGACAAAAGACCAGCCACCAGAAAAACCAAAGAAGGTAATAGCGTACTAATGAAGAAAACTATACCCACCACTACGATGGCAAAGGCCAAAGGAATTAAGAATATATTTGCCAGCAAGAAGTAAACAGGGAATTGATGGAAGTAATAGACACTAAGGGGTAAAACTGTCACCTGTGCGGCCAGACTTACGGAAATCAGTTCCCAAAAATATTTCAAAATTCTATTCTTAACCGGCCACCAGCGCACAATCAATGGGTGTAAATAAAGTATACCAGCCAGGGCGGTGTAGGAAAGCTGAAATCCCACAGCATGGAGTTGGTATGGTTCCACCCAAAGAATGATCAAAGCTGATCCACCCAAAGTATTTACCCCGTTACTTTCCTTGCTGAGGGTATTCCCTAAAAGTAATATTGAGAACATAATGGCTGCCCGTTGGGTGGAAGCTGCCATACCAGTGATCAAAGTAAATGACCACAGGGTCAGCAGGCTTATTAGAATAAAAAGCCACTTGAGAATAAAGTGATGGCGCCAGGAACCCAAGAATTGTAGCAGCAGCCAATACAAAATGCCTAAATGAAGACCAGAAACAGCTAATATATGCAAGGTTCCGCTGCGGGCGAATGAAACTTCCAGGTGATCAGACACCCCTCTTCGGTCTCCAAGCAGCATGGCATTAGTGATCTCTTGAGGTGCTCCAGGCAGCAGAAAGTCATTGATTGCCTGCTTCAGATGTGCTCTTAACCCATGTTTCAGCTGATCAATATTTACCCCTCGATAGGATGAGATTTTGATTATATCAGAATCTGTTACCCAATGCTGCCAGAAAATGTTCCGTCTGGACATATAACTGGCATAGTCAAACTCCCTGGGGTTATCCGGTTTGCCAATAGCTCTGGGTGCACCTTTTATAACTATCCGATCGCCGAAGCTTAGTTTTTTGAATTTTTGCTGGATTGGGCCATCACTGGGCAGTGTTGTGTTATATATTTTGGCATCGGACCGAGCATAGTCCAGCGGAGACTGGTACCATTGAATGCAGTCATTTACCGGATATACTCTACCCTTTAACCAAACCCATTGAACAGCCAAAACCGAGCGTTGATATTTAGTGTGATGCTCACTTGGCTCAAGCACTTTTGCTTCATAAAATTCAGCGGAGCCTATCAATTGGTCCCGTTTATGGAGCTCAAACTGAGTTCTGAGGCTCCCTGCAAGAAAAACTGCCGACAATCCCAAAGCCGATAACCAGGGGTTCAAGGTCCTGAAATTGATGGTGGTGGTTTTCAGGGTCAACCAAAAATAAACCCCAAAAAGCACTACCCACAGTAACTCTAGTTTTTGGAGCGGGGGATTGGTTTTAAAGCCAGCAAAAACCCCCAGTGCAAACGCTCCTGATGCCCTCAATAAGGGATAAGGCAACCATGTGAGCATGATAATTTGAATAAGTTACCAGCAGGTTAATATCTGCAAGTATCAAATCAAAGAGTTATTTCTCTGCAGGATCTTGGGCATTATATGCTCTAATGATATCCTTTACGATCCGGTGCCTGATTACATCCCGGGCATCCAGTTCAATGAAAGAAATTCCAGGAGTGTCCTTAAGTATCTTGGTGGCATTTACCAATCCGGATTCCTGGTTCTTCGGCAAATCAATTTGCGAGCGGTCGCCATTGACGATCATTCTTGATTGGGGTCCCATGCGGGTAAGAAACATCTTCAACTGCATGGGCGTGGTATTTTGAGCTTCGTCCAGGAGAATGAAGGCCTTGTTAAGTGTACGACCCCTCATATAGGCCAAAGGAGCAATTTCAATAATGCGGTTGTCTAGGTAATATTGAAGCTTCTCAGTATTAATCATGTCATCCAGAGCGTCGTAAATAGGTCTCAAGTAAGGGTCAATCTTTTCCTGAAGATCGCCCGGCAGAAACCCCAAATTCTCCCCCGCTTCTACTGCAGGTCTGGTAATGATGATTTTTTTTACAGATTTGTTTTTGAGGGCCTGTACTGCCAGAGCTACGGAAATATAGGTTTTGCCGGTACCAGCGGGGCCAATAGCAAACACTATATCGCTATTGCGTGATGCATTCACAAATGTCCTTTGATTTTTGGTTTTAGGGGTGATCTGCGCCCCTTTCGGGCCATAAATCAGCACTTCATCTTTAACCCCTTTGTCGGTCTTTTTTACTGGTTCATCCCGTTCCTGTAAATAGGTCATCACATGATCCTGAGTCACTTCTCCATATTGGTGGTAATGTTCTAAGAGAGCATTCAAGATATCTTGGATTTTAACGATTTCAGGAGGGGTGCCCTTGATGCGGATTTGATTACCTCTGGAGATTATCTTGCTTTTGGGAAAAGCAGTAGCAACCTCTTTGATATTCTTGTTTTCCACCCCCAGAAAATCAATCAGGGAAACATTATCAAGTGTAATTATTTTTTCTACCAAACGATATTTGATTATTTATTCAAAGTTATTCAAAAGAAGGAAAAAATACCTACTTTTGAGTCAAATGATACGCCTTAGGTCCGATGGCCATAATTACCCTTACCTCAGATTTTGGAGAAAGTGACCACTATGTAGGAGCCCTGAAGGGTGCTATTCTCAGCAGTATTCCCTCTCAAGTATTAGTAGATATCAGCCATCGGATACAGAGTTTCGACCTGGCCCATGGTGGATTTGTACTGCGCTCCGCATTTCCTGCTTTCCCCCCCGGAACCATACATTTGGTAGCGGTAGACACCATAGGCAATCTCGATGATTCACATTTAGCAGTTCAATTAGAGGACCACTTCTTTTTACTCACAGATCACGGCTTGTTAGGACTTATCAGTGAACAGGAGCCACAGATGGTAATAGAGCTTCCGGCACCAAAAGAAAAACCCAGTGCATTTCCGGCCCTTGAAGTACTGGCGCCAGCCGCCATCAAATTGGCAAACGGTACGTCCATCAAAAAGCTCGGCAAACAAAAAAGCGATTATAAGAAGATGTTAGGCAGGAATATGCGGGTCAATAAAACACAGATCATTGGGCATGTTTTAAGGGTAGACCACTATGGAAACCTTATCACTAATATCCGCAAAGAGGAATTTTGCAAGATCTGCAATAACAAGAGCTATACCATTTTGATCGGCAGAGAGCAATTCCGCCGTTTAAACTCATCTATCAACGAAACCGGCAGCGGGGATTGTTATGTGATATTCAACAGCATGGGGCTGTTGGAAGTAGGAATTAACAAAGGCAATGCCTCGGAATTGATGGGGTTGCGGTTTGATTCGCCGGTGAAGATAAGTTTTGAATAGCGACCCCAATTATTGGAAAACTACTTTACGGATTGTGAATTTCTACTTATGTTTGCAGACTCAGTTTGAGAGTGAGTTTGAGTGTGAGCAGTGACTGATAAAATGCTTAATTGAGCATTAAGAAATTTAATTTGATAACTTAACCAAACTACTTACCCACACTAATTACTCACACCCACACTCAAACTCAATTTGCCCAGGTGGCGGAACTGGTAGACGCGTTGGTCTCAAACACCAATGTCTTCACGGACGTGCCGGTTCGATTCCGGCCCTGGGTACTTTTTAAATTATAAAATACTGCATAACAGCTACTTAACGGTAGCTTTTTTGTTTTAATGAACTATTAATGAGTAACAAACCTCTCCCACTAAAGCCGATTAAGATAATTAATTTCACTATTTTGTTCCTTCTCAAAATTAAAACCTACTGAAATGAAAAGGATTTTTGGGTAACTTATGCCCTATTATTAAATTCTTTTTTTTTATATATGGATGATGATTATGCTACATTCGTTAAAAATCCAAGCATAGACCATTTGTTTGGGTTATTGGGAAATCAACCCATACTAACGAAAAAAGACAGTTACAAACTGATAAAAATGGTACGCGTTTCCAAAGATGGCAAAAAGGAAATATTAAATAATATTTATGAAAAAAATCCTGATAAAAAATCACTTGAAATATTAAAGCAGGAAATCGGTAAATCTGCTGAGGAAATGGAAATAATCAAAAAGCCAAGAACAGTGGAAGTAATTATTTCAGTAGTTATGAAGGAACGCCGATTTAAAGAAGTCGATGTTGATAATCTTGCTAAAACTATCATAGATTCATTAATTGGTATTGCTTTTGAAGATGACTCTCAGGTAGAGACGCTTTTAGTGAAAAAGAGTATCCATCCGATGCAAGTAGACGGGGTATGGATCGGAGTTACAGAATTAACAACAGAAAAAAAAGGCTATGTTGGTTCTGTTGATTTATATAAACCAGGTACGGAATGGTAAGAACAAAACAATAAGCCCCGCCACCTCCGACAGTGACAGGGCCATTCTTACGATAAAACACCAGCAAGGTACTAGGTGTCAGTTTCATTTTATGAGACTGAGCTTGGTTGGTCTAATAAAGGTCTTATACCATTCACCCATAAGCATTTGCAGCCTAACAACCCCAGCCTTAAAATAATAGACAAAAATGTCCACTATTTTCTAAAAACTGACTTTTGTCATCAATTTTCTGGGACCTAGCAATTACATTGTGTTCAAGTTAAATATAGCTAAAACTGTTAGCCCCCGGCACCCTTCACTGACTTGTTACCATAGAGTCATAAGGTAAGGGGGGCTAACTTTCTTTTTACAGGCATATTTAAGCACTCTACTGGTCCTTGTTCTTACGGAGCAAAGGCCAGGGTTCGGGACTTGGATTTACAAATTTCGTTTAATCCCGACCGGCCGCTTTCGACCCAAAGCGGCCGGTCACGATTTTTAAAATAATGCACCATAATGGTATTTTTCGTAAGTTGAAGTGCCATGTCCCAATCCCGTCAACTAGCTGCCATCATGTTCACCGATATAGTGGGTTATACAGCGTTACCAGAGAATTACGGTAAGGAATCAAAGAAGATTGGTGAGCACCAAATTGCGTTGGCTGGGTGCAGGTTGGTGCAAATCTTGGGATTCTGAATGGCCGCTATCGACGTTTGGCAGCATATGGCCAGTGGTTCATTATATTTGAACGTACTGATTTTCATGATGTGTTATCAATTGCACTGCACCTTTTAAAATATTTACATCCAGTTCTTGGAAATTTCCGATCACCTCACCATCCAGTTGTAACAATCGAGGTTGGTCAAATTCGATTCGCGCGGATTCCACTTCAATTACCCTACTACTTTGACTATCATGAAATTTTTCATTGAATTTTGACAGGCCAGCTTTGACCAATGAGTGCAGATCTATATTCTGAACTAGAACTAACTCGAATTTGCCATCCATTGGATTTCCTGAAATATTTAGTGGAACACCTGTCCCGTATTTTCGTGCATTGCATATACCTAACATTAAACATCTATCCTCATACATGGTCCCATTGGCAAAAATTTTTACCTCGAAGGGTTCTAGATTTTTTAATTCCTCAATAAAATACTTGGCGTATGTTACCATTCCGCGATTCTTGTCTTTCTCATAGGCACTAACTATTCCTGCATTAACTCCTACATCACCAATATGAACGGTATAGTATTCGTCATTAACTACCACCATATCAAGCCCTGCTATTACATTAGACATTATCAGGTCAATAAGCGCTTCAACTGGATTCAGATTCACAAATAATTCCGCTGCCATACCGTTAGCTGAGCCCAATGGTATGATTCCCATAGGTATTGATTTTTCTAATAAGGATATGGCTGTAAAAAGAGTGGTGCCATCACCGCCTACGGAGGCAATTTTACTGGGACCAAATTCGGCAATCACTCTTAGTAGGTTTACTTTATCATCCTTGCCCGTAGTCTTAAATATATGATAAGTTATCCCATACTTACGGCAAATATTTACTGCCTGTTTAAGGAATGGCTCTTTATCCACGCCTCCGGATATTGGGTTCACTACAAATAATAGTTTCACGACTTGTTCATTTAGCTTAATAATACTGTTTTATCGAAGTGCTCGTCATTACTAAAATAGGTAGATCTCACACCTGTAGATTGAAGTCTATTCCATTTTTGAAGTTGAAGTTTTGATCACGTTTTTTTTATGTTTCAAAAAGTGAGGGGAATTTGTTTGGAATGATAACCACATTTATTGATCACAACGGATTCCCCAAAGGTGAAATTTTTTTAACCCCATATCTAAAATTATCACAACTGCTTACCAGTAAAAAGAGTAAAAAATTTAAAGAACAACGGATTAACGCCATTATGGAAAACTCAAACAAAGAATTCATTCTGGCTGGAGATGACAGCCAACTGGACATGGATACCTATACCAGCCTGG
>PVMK01125468.1_pt1 | contig 17701 bp, 15 predicted proteins | sample 1853481 | NCBI WGS metagenome assembly PVMK01 (sample SAMN08533507, study PRJNA380276) | Marine sediment metagenome, whole genome shotgun sequencing project. | reverse complement strand
CACCCATGAGCGTCTCAAATATCTGTCCCAGCATGGTGGCTCAGGTCTGAATACCATTGCCGATGTGACCTACGAGATGGGCCTGGATGCGGACCACCCCTGGGCCGTGGATGAGGTGGGTCTGACCGGAGTCAATATTACCTCCATCAAGGATATGGAGACGCTGACTAAGGACATCCCCTTAGACAGGGTGAGTTGGTCTCTAATCACCGCATCGACTGCATCCTCGGTCACCATGGCCCAGTACGTGGCAGTGGAGCAGGATGCCGCGTACGATATCGGTACCTTACGCGGCTCTAGCCAGAATGATCCGATTCATTTCAGGTACTGCGGTTTCGGACCTGCCTGTCCCCTGGACCTCTCCATCAAATTGGGATCTGATGTGATGGAGTATTGCACGAAGAATCTGCCTAAATGGTACTATACTACCGTCAACATGTATGATCTGAGGGAACAGGGTATCACCGCCCCCCAGGAGGTGGGCTTCGGCTTCGGGATTGCCATGTGCTACATAGATGAGCTGATTCGGAGAGGGCTTGATATCGACGAGTTTGCGCCCAGGTTCACCTTCTATGTGTCATGTCACGTGGACATCTTCGAGGAGGTGGCCAAGATCAGGGCCGCCAGACGGATGTGGGCTCGATTAATGAAAGAGAAGTATGGCGCCAAGAACCCCAGGTCCATGCAGTTCCGTTTTGCCGTCCACACCTCGGGGTGCTCCCTTGTCCCGCAACAGCCTTTCAATAACATGACCCGCATCGCTTACCAGGCATTGGCCGCTGTCCTGGGCGGGGTACAGTCCCTCCACTGCTGCTCATATGACGAGCCCATGTGCCTTCCCACGGAAAAGGCACATCTGCAGGCCCTGAGGACACAGCAGATCCTGGCCTATGAGACAGGTGTCACGAATGTGGCCGATCCCTTAGGCGGGTCCTATTATGTGGAGAGTCTGACCGACAAAATTGAAGAGGAAGCCTTCAAGGTCATGAAAGAGGTGGAGGATGTGGGGGGCATGGAAGAGGCCATACGCACCGAATGGCTGGACCGGCAGTTCGAATCCGAGGCCGTCCAGCGGCAGAAAGAGCTGGATAACGGGGGAAAATTAGTGGTTGGGGTGAATGTATTTACCACGGAGCAGGAAAAAACAACGCCTCTGGGGGTCCAGAAGATCTCTTCAAATTCGGCAAAACAGCAGGTAGAAGCAGTTAAAGCGCTAAAACAGTCCAGAGATATGGATCGACTGAATGATGCCATAAAGCGCTTGCGGGACGATACCAATGACAGCAAGAACGTTATTCCTGCCATGATTGACGCCACGAGGGCGTCAGGCACCACCGGAGAGTTGTTGGGCACTGTCAGAGAGGTGTTTGGCTATCCCTATGATCCCATGGAGACCATAAAATCCCCCTTCAATTTATGATCATACCAACCACTTAACCACTCAACCACTTAACGAAGTTTGGAGCATACTGATGGCCACAAAGAAAAAAATTAAAGTACTGGTAACAAAGGTCGGTCTGGACGGTCACGACCGTGGGGCGAAAGTAGTGTCTTCCCTGCTCAAGGAGGCAGGAATGGAAGTCATTTATCTCGGGATGTTTCAGCGGCCTGAAGGTATCGTCAAGGCGGCCATTGATGAAGACGTGGACGTAATTGGCCTGAGTTATCTTTCCGGGGAGCACCTCATTTTTACCCCCAAGATTGTGGAAGAGATGAAAAAAAACAGTGTTGATGATGTGTTGCTCCTTGCCGGGGGCACTTTCCCGGCTGAAGATATCCCCACCATGGAGGAAATGGGTATCGACAAGGTCTTCAGGGCGGGATCTCTTACAGCATCTATCGTGGATTATATCAAAACCAATGTTGAAGAATAATGGCCATGTAAAAAATCCTTTTTACATGGATTCAGGAATTGAGGGATTTAGGAATTCGGCATTACTATAAATAGTTATCCTTGAGCGCATTACTCCAAATCCCGAACTTTTGACTTTTGCGAGAAGATCAAGAATAAGAGATGAAAAAGAAGTTAAACACCGATGAAATGGTGAAGAAGTTACTGGCAGGTGATCGCCGTTCCGCAGCCCGTCTGATCACACTGGTGGAAAATGAGATGGATGACCACCATCAAGTGATGAGCCTTGTCTATCCCCATACGGGCAAGGCAATGATTCTCGGTATAACAGGGGCCGGAGGGGCCGGCAAGAGCACATTGACCGACCATCTCATTGGCAAATTCCGTGATCAGGGCAAAAAGGTCGGTGTGGTGGTGGTGGATCCGAGCAGCCCCTTCTCGGGCGGGGCATTTTTGGGAGACCGCATCCGGCTTCAAAGCCATTCACGGGATGACGGCGTCTACATCCGCAGTATGGCCTCCAGGGGATATCTCGGGGGTCTGGCCCGGGCCACATACGATGTGATCCGTATCGTGGAGGCCATGGGAAATGAGGTTGTTATCGTAGAGACCCTGGGAGCAGGTCAGGACGAGGTTGACGTGATACATATTGCCCACACATGTTTAGTGTTGGTTACACCGGGAATGGGTGATGATATACAGGCAATGAAGGCGGGAATCATGGAGATTGCAGACATCATTGTGCTCAACAAGGCAGATCTGGATGGGGCAGACAGATCTTTTCGTCATCTGCAGGGAGTTTTGACAGCGGGATCTTTTGAGGAAGGGGAATGGATGCCCCGTGTCGTGCCGACTGTTTCTGCCGCTAACAAACCAGAGGATCTCCGGGGTATCGATGAACTTGCCGCAACAATAGCAGAACACCAGGCCTACTTGCGAAAGACCAGGGCACTTGACCAAGTCAAATATAACAGAGTAGAGCAGGAATTGGGACTGATCTTCAAGGATGAACTCCAAAAAATAATTTTTAAAGGCCTTAAGGGGACCGGCAAGAAAAGGGAATATATTGAGAACATCATTGAACAACAAGATGATCCCTATTCAGTGGTCAAAGAGGTGCTGAATACCTATCTGCTCACAGGGGAATGAGATCAAATGAACAACCAACAAGATAGGGAAACCATCGAGAGTGGACATGGGAGGTCCAATGGCGAGGATTCTTTTAGAAACCTGTCCGGTTTCAAGATCAAGGCCCTATATGGTCCGGAGGATATTTCTCATCTGAATCCCGAAACCGATCTCGGTTTACCCGGCGAATATCCCTTCACCCGGGGGATTCATAAAACCATGTATCGCCAGAGACCGTGGACGATCCGGCAATTGGGGTCTTTGGACTCTCCTTCCAGGGCGAACGAGAGGATCAGACAGCTTCTTAAGATGGGAGCCACGGGAATAAGCCTTTGTCTCGATATGCCAACCATCATGGGCAAAGACTCTGACGACCCTCTGGCTGAAGGAGAGGTGGGAAGCTGCGGTGGGGTTGCCATCGACTCCATAGAAGACATGCGCAACCTTATGGAAGGGATTTCCCTCGATGAAATCAGTATAAATTTTGTTTCCAACTCCCAGTCTGCAGTTCTTTTAGCCATGTTTGTGGCTGTTGCGGAAGAGCGCGATGTGCCCCTGGAAAAACTTACAGGCACCATGCAAAATGACATCCTCAAGGAATATCAGGCCCAGAAATCCTACTACTTCCCGCCCAGACCTTCCATGCGTCTTACCGTAGACACCCTTAGCTTCTGCAATAAATATCTACCCCGCTTTAACCCAATCAGCATAAGCGGGTATCATCTGGCCTCTGCAGGGGCCACCCCTGTCCAGGAATTGGCCTTTACCCTGGCCAATGGATTTACCTACGTAGAGGAAGGAATAAGGGCGGGGTTATCAGTAGACAGCTTTGCTCCCCGGCTCTCCTTTTTTTTCAAGGCCCACAACGATTTTTTTGAAAACATCGCCAAATTTCGAGCAGCAAGAAGGATTTGGGCCAAAACCATGAGGGAGAGATTTGAGGCCAAAGATAGGCGTTCATGCATCTTGAGGATGCATGCGCAAACTTCCGGATCTTCACTTACCGCCCATCAGGCAGAGAACAATATTATAAGGGTGACAACCCAGGCGCTTTCCGCAGTGCTGGGAGGAACCCAGTCATTGCACACCAATGCCTTTGATGAGGCTGTATCCATACCCACAGCAAGATCCGAAAAGCTGGCCTTGAGGACGCAGCAGATCATCGCCGGGGAAAGCGGGGTCATCAATACCGTCGATCCCTTAGCCGGGTCCTATTATGTTGAGTCCCTGACAAATCAGATGGAGACCGAGTGTAACAAGTATTTCAAGGAAATTGAGAACCTCGGCGGTGTCATTCCGGCCATAGAAAAGGGCTATTACGCTCGAATAATAGCAGATTCGGCCTTCAGATATCAGGAAGAGATTGAGAAGAGGAAAAGAACAGTCGTTGGTTTGAATGAGTTTTTCGAAGAGGAAGAGATTGATATTCAATTAAGAGAAGCCGACCCTGGATTTGAGGATGAGAAGGTGTCAGATCTGAAAGAGCTTAAAAAGAATAGAGATCAGGCTCTGGTGAAAACCTGCCTCAATGATATCAGAGAGGTCACCCAGGGATCGGACAATATTATGCCGGCCCTTGTCAAGGCGGTTAAGTCCTGCGTTACCTTAGGTGAGATCATTGGTGAAATGAAAGAGGTCTTCGGGGAATACCGGGAAGACTATATATATTAACATTCGGGATTGTTTTAGGGGACTGCGAGATGAGCAGGGGGAGGAAGAAGAGGATATTAATCGCTAAACCTGGTCTGGATGGCCACGACAGAGGGATAAAGGTGGTGGCAAGGGCCTTACGCAATGCCGGCATGGAAGTCATATATGCAGGACTGCACCAGACTCCGCTCCAGATTGTTAACGCGGCAATTGATGAAGATGTGGATGCCATCGGGTTGAGCATCCTTTCAGGGGCTCATAATACCATATTTCCGAAAATCATGTCTTTCTTAAAGGATAGGGGTGCCTCTGATATACTGGTATTTGGTGGCGGTACCATTCCAAAAAAGGATTTAGATAACTTAAAATCATTAGGTATCGGCGAGATTTTTACCACGGGAACAGATACCCGTGCAATTATTGACTATCTAAACACAACTTTAGAGAGGTAAGTAGATGTCAAGACTATTTGATAAAAACGCTATTGAGGATATAGACCGAGAGAAAGATCAATGGCATAAGCAGGTTTACCAGCCTGCAGAAGGGGAGGAGAAGGTCTTTGAGACCCTTTCAGGCATACCTGTTGAACCGCTATATACTCCAGCGCATACGGCCGGGATGGACTACCTTAATGATTTGGGTTTTCCCGGGCAGGAGCCTTATGTTCGGGGTGTGTATCCCACCATGTACCGGGGTCGGACCTGGACCTTGAGGCAGTTGGCAGGTTTTGGTCCCGCTGAAGAGACAAACAAGAGATATAAATTCCTTCTCAAGGAAGGGGCCACGGGTATAAACGGAGTCTTTGATTATCCCACCCTTCGGGGATTCGATTCCACAGACCCTTTTGCCCGGGCCGACGCAGGACGGGGCGGCGTAGCCATAGACACGATAGAGGATATGCGTATTCTTTTTGAGGGCATACCCATAGATAAGATCAGCACTTCCCTCGTCACGTGTCAGCCAATCTGCAACATCAGCGTTCAATCCATGTATTTCGCTAATGCCAAGATGCGAAATGTCCCGCTCGAAAAACTGACCGGTACAAGCCAAAACGACTTTTTGATGGAGACGGTAATTACTGTTGCACCTGAGCTTTTGCCCCCCAGATTTTCCTTTAAATTGAGCTGCGATGCCATTGAGTACTGCACTAAACATGTTCCGCGCTGGAACCCCATAAGCTTTGCAGGCTATAATTATCGAGAATCCGGGTGTTCAGCGGCCCAGGAGGTCGCCTTTGTTATTGCTAATGCAACTGCCTGCTCCGAGGAATTGATCCTAAGGGGGCTTGAAGTAGACAGCTTTGCCCCCCGCCTCAGTTTCTTTCTCTCAGCTCATAATGACTTTTTCGAGGAGATAGCTAAATACCGCGCTGCGAGAAGGATCTGGTTTCACATCATGAAGGAACGCTTTGGGGCAAAAGACCCGCGTTCTTTGAGGTTGAGGTTTCATGTCCAGACCGCAGGAGTCGCCCTGACTGCTCAACAACCCTTGAATAACATATCGAGGGCTGCCTACCACGCCCTGTCGGCAGTGCTTGGCGGAGCCCAGTCGGTTCATATTGATGGATATGATGAGGCCCTGTGCACACCGACCGAGCTTTCTTCGCTTACGGCCCTCAGAACCAACCAGATCCTCCAATTGGAAACAAGGGCGACTAACACCATTGATCCATTGGGAGGTTCTTATTTTGTGGAGACCTTGACCAATAAGGTGGAAGAAGAAACCCTCAGGCTCCTGGACGAAATAGATGGAATGGGAGGGATTGTCAAGGCAGCGGAAACCGGATGGATACATAAGGAGATCTCCAATTCAGCATATGAATACCAGCAGGCAATTGAGTCGGGTAAGATGCCCATTGTGGGGGTAAACTGTTACCAGATGGAAGAGGAAGAGCTTCCCGTAGAGCTTTTTGAGGTACCGGAAACCCTTCAGATCCAGGAACAGAAGCTCAAGAAGATAAAGAATGAACGGAACGGGAGCCATGTGCGTGAAGCGCTGGATGCGGTTGCCCGGTGCTGTGAGCAAGACGGAAATCTCATGGAGGTCATTGTAGAATCTGTCAAATCCATGGTTACCCAGGGGGAGATCTCACAGACCCTCAAGGATTCTTACGGTACGTGGGAACCCCCGCTTTTCTGAACCTATTGATGATTGAAGAGAGAAGGTCCTTATGAAAAAGAAAATCAGGATAGTGGTAGCACGTCTCGGTATGGATGCACACTGGCGAGGGAGTATTGTTGTGGCGCGCGCCCTGCGAGATGCAGGAATGGAAGTCATTTATCTCGGCAATCAAATGCCTGAAACCATTGTTGCGACGGCAATACAGGAGGATGCAGATATCGTTGGTTTGAGCACCCTCTCCGGAAATCATATGGTATTGGCGCCTGAAGTAGTCCGTCTTCTCAGGGAAGAAGACGTGGATGAACCCACAGTGATTCTTGGCGGTACAATACCCCCTGACGATATTCCAAGGCTCAAAGAGGCAGGTATAGCCGAGGTCTTTGGAACGGGGACACCTTTGAAAAAGATAACGGACTATATAACCGGAACTTCTTTGACGACACGGGGTGATTATCAAAAACCCACATAACGGTCCTCGAAAGAGGATAGCAAATCTTCAACACAGAATGGAAGACGCTGACGTTGATGCCGTATTGCTCAGCTATTCCAGGTCTACCCTGTACTATGCCGGTACGACTCAACCGTCGATCCTTGTTATTACACCTGAAGACTATCATCTGACAGTCATAAGAGGTATGGAATGGGCCGTGAAAGAGACATGGCTCAAATCAGATAAAATCAGCTCAGGCAAGGGCTACAGGGATGAGAAGGAGCGACTCACTCGATGGAAGATCGAAAAAGGCAGATTGGGTTTGGAGTTAGATATCCTTCCTGCCGGCCAATATCTGCAACTTTTAAAACTCTTTTCCCCCTTAAGCATTGTCGATATATCGAAACTGATCTTAGACCAAAGAAAAATCAAAGATGTTGAAGAGGTTGAGCATACCAGAGATGCCTGCCGAATAGTCGATTGCGGACACCAAAGGATTCTTGATGTGCTTAGGGAAGGAATGACGGAACTGGAATTGTCGTCGGAAATAGAGGATGCCCATCGAAGGGCCGGGCACGAAGGTCAATATTTTATAAGACAGTTCGACTTTTTTATGGGTACAGGACCTGTTTGTTCAGGCGTCAACCTGTCGAGGATTGCCGGTAAACTCGTGTCCATCAGCGGTGTTGGCCTGAGCCCTTCCATACCCATGGGAGCATCATTAAAAAAGATCAAAAAGGGCGAAACGATAGTCGTGGATATCCCAACTCATTACCGGGGTTACCACGCAGATCAGAGCCGGACATATGTCCTGGGAAAACCTGAACCTATTTGTGTATCCATGTACGCCGGCCTGAAGGAAATAGCCGATCGCATCATTGATATGCTGAGACCTGGTTTAAGCTGTACCCATCTCTATCATGAGGCATGCACTCTTGCAGAAGACATGGGTATGAGCTCTTATTTCATGCGCATCGGTAGAGATTCAAAAAAAGTCCCTTTTATCGGTCACGGTGTAGGCCTTGAACTGAACGAACCGCCTTTGATAGGCAAAGATAGCCACGAAGTACTTGAAGAAGGGATGATCATCACCCTCGAGCTTGAAATGTGCAGGTCTGTGGGTGAAGTGGTGAAACTGGAAGATATGCTCTTAATTTCTTCCGAAGGACCTGAAATTTTGACCATAACCCCAAGGGATCTTCACCAGATTTAAAAACCACTCCGGGTAACGACTTACTTGCCCTCGGCCTCTACGCCCCCGAGGGAATTTGCAGTCACCGGACTCAAGCCCCGGATAAAACTCCTCACTGAGGCGACTCCCTGTTCTTCGACCAGGCGGATAGTTTCGGTTCCGATAACCGCGATATCCGCCTTCCCTCTCAGAAAATCAACATTCGCCCGTCCCTTGATGCCAAATCCAACTGCAAGGGGAAGGCTGGAGGCCTTGCGGCATCTGACGAGATAGGAATCCAGCCCGGTAGAGAAACGGGTGCCGGCCCCGGTGACCCCCTTTCGGGCCACGCAGTAGATAAATCCCTTGCAAAAGGAGTCAAGATATTTCATCCGCATATCGGAGGTGGCGGGTGAAAAGATAAGGATTGGAGCGAGATCGTGTGCCTGCATTGCGTCCAAATAGTCATGGCCTTCTTCGGGTGGCAGGTCGGGAATAATGGCTCCCTGCAACCCCCTTTTTGCCATAGCAGAGACGAAATCACTGCACCCCGTAACAAAAGAGGATGTTGTAATAGGTCATGATCAGGAAAAGGGATATCAAACTCCCGAGCGACCCGTTCAGCAAGATTGAGGCATGCCTCCACCGTGGCCCCCCTTTGAAGGGCCCGCTGGTTTGCCCGGACAATCACAGGGCCATCAGCAATGGGTTCGGAGAAGGGGATCTGTAACTCCATTAGATCGACACCAGAATCTACCATCGTCTCGACGATTCTGAAGGAATCCTCTAAAGAAGGATATCCAAGCACGATATGGGTCATCAGGAGGATATCCTTTTCCTTTAACTTGTTCCTGAGAACCATCTCAAGCGCCATATTCATTCCCCTTTTTTTGAATGAACTCCTTCCAGCCCGGATCTGCAAATGCTTCAGCTATGGTAAAGATGTCCTTATCCCCCCGGCCAGATTGATTGATCAGGATAATGTCGTCTGCGGAAAGATCCGGAGCCTCTTTGAACGCCTGTGCAAAGGCATGGGCCGACTCAAGGGCCGGTATCAGACCTTCCTTTCTGATTGTGAGGGACATAGCGTCCAGGACCTCCGAATCGGTTGTTGCTTCAAATCTGATCCTCCCTCTTTCCCGGTGCCAGGCAAGGATCGGCGATACCCCCACATAGTCTAAGCCCGCTGCAACACTGTGGGTCTCTTTCATCTGCCCGTCCCTGTCCTGGAGAAAATAGGTCTTGTACCCCTGGGCCACCCCCACAGATCCATTATTAGAAGCAAGCCGCGATGCATGCCGCCCCGTGTCCAGGCCCTCACCTGCTGCCTCAACCCCTACTAACTCCACCTGGTCATCAAGAAAGGCGCTGAAAATTCCTAAGGCATTGGATCCGCCTCCAACGCAGGCATAAATACGGGCAGGTAATTTACCTTCATGTCCTAAGATCTGCTTCCGGGCCTCCTTGCCGATGATAGACTGGAAATAGGAGACCATCTCAGGAAACGGATGCGGTCCGCACGCCGTACCTAACACATAATGGGTGTCATCCATGTTGGTGACCCAGTCGCGAAAAGCCTCATTAATTGCGTCTTTCAATATCCGCGTGCCGTCTACAACCGGAATGACTTCAGCACCCAGACGCTCCATCCAGAAGACATTGGGTCTCTGTCGTGCTACATCCACCTCCCCCATATAGACCGTGCATCCAAAACCAAATCTGGCCGCCATTGTAGCCGTAGCAACACCGTGCTGACCTGCACCGGTCTCCGCGATAACCCGGCTCTTCCCCATGTGTTTTACAAGGAGCCCCTGGCCCATCACGTTGTTTGCTTTATGGGCGCCCGTGTGATTCAGGTCTTCTCGTTTGATGTAAATACGGGCCCCATCAAAATGCCTTGTGAGATTCTCAGCAAAGGTGAGAGGTGTTGGCCGGCAGGAGTAAGTCGACATGATATGCGTATACTCCTGCCAGAAAGCGGGATCAGTCTTGATCCTTTCGAAGGCGTCACCAAGTTCATGAAAGGTGGCGGTGAGGATCTCGGGAATGAAAACCCCACCAAATTCTCCATAATACCCCCGGTTAATCATCCAGTAACCCTCCATGGTTCGCTTTTCGGATCTTCTCCATTAGCTCTCTCATGAGGAGATAATCTTTTTTTCCAGGTCGTTTTTCCACGCCGCTGTTCACATCCACGGCAAAAGGCTTTACAGAGGAAATGGCTTTCTCAATATTTGAGGGTGTAATCCCCCCTGACAGAATAATAGGGATTCCAAAATCCTTGCCCCTGACGGCCAGGTCCCAGTTACATGTCTTTCCTGTGCCGCCTCTGATTTTTTCATCGTAGGAATCAAAAAGCATGGCCCTGATTTTTCCGCGATAGGGCCTGATAGATTGAAGAACCGATCCTTCCCTGAACCGGAAGGCCTTGATTGCTTGAGGCATGAATTCGGCGCAAATTTCCGGGGTTTCATCACCGTGAAGTTGAATGAGATCGAGGCCACAAGACCCTATGATCTCCCTTATAACATCCGGGTTTTCGTTCACAAAGGCCCCTACCGTCTGCACAAAGGGGGGAATGCCACATATGATCTCCCGTGCCTTTTCAGGTGTGATCTGCCTGGGGCTTGGGGCAAATATGAATCCGATGGCATCTGCACCCATCTCCACGCTCATTCTTGCATCCCGGCGATTGGTTATTCCGCAAATCTTAACCCTTACCATGCCCCTTTTTACCCTCACCAACCAGTTCCCTTGCCTTTGCCCCTATGTCGTCGCTCTTCATAAGGGAAGACCCCACCAGAACGGCCTGGACTCCATAGCCCCATAACGAACGGATATCCTCTCCATTCATAATACCGCTTTCACTGACAAGAATGCACCTCTCCGGCACTAAAGGAGCCAGATCAATGGTAGTTTTGATATCGACCTCGAATGTATCTAAATCACGATTGTTGATCCCTATAATTTTTGCCCCGCACTCAACCGCCTTTTCCAGATCGTCCCTGTCATGGACCTCGGTCAATGAAGCAAGCCCAAACTCCAGGGCTGCCGCATGTAAATCCTTTAGTTGCCCATGCGACAGGATCCTCGCGATCAGGAGGATCGCATCAGCGCCAAAGAGAAACGATTCCCTCACCTGGATCACATCAATAATAAAATCTTTTCGTAATATGGGCAAAGAGATGACCCTTTTCAGACGCGGTAGCTGGTCTAACTCCCCACCAAAAAAATACTTATCAGTAATCAGAGAAACCGCAGCCACCCCGGCCTCTTCGTACACTCGTCCGATTGAAATGGGATCCCCTTTCTTACGGATAGTGCCGGCAGAGGGAGAGGCAAACTTTATCTCTGCGATAAGGCCGATACTGTTGGGCACGGAGATAGCTTCCGCGAAATTGGTGTGGGATAGGCCATTATCCCCATTGACCCGTATACCGTTTTTATTGAGCCTGGCTACCTCTCTCTGTTTCTCAGTCAGTATCTCCATTAATTGAGAATGCAAGGAAGCCTCCTATGGTGTGTCCCGATCGAAGGGTTTGCATTGCCGGGTGAAATCGATCAGCCTATCAAGTTTTTCCATGGCGCGGCCTGAATCAATGGAATCCACTGCCCGCACAAACCCATCGCTGAAATTGTCGGCAAACCCGGCTGACACAAAAGCAGCAGACGCGTTCAAGACAACCATATCCCGCTTAGGCCCCTTCTCTCCATTGAGAATATCCCTGATAATCTTCCCGTTTTCCCTTGCATTCCCGCCCTTTATCGCCTCAGGATCGGCCCTTTTGAAACCATACTCCTCTGGTGTCATTTCAAAGGTTTTCACCTCACCGTCTTTAAGGTGAGAAACCTTTGTGGGGCCGCAGATGCTTATCTCGTCAAATGTCCCCTCGCCACACACGACAAAGGCTTCCCTGGTTGCAAGTCTTTTCAGGACTTCGGCCATCTTTTCTGTGAGTTGTGGCTCATACACGCCCAGGACCTGGACAGAGGCCCTTGCCGGGTTTGTCAAGGGACCCAATATATTGAAAATAGTTCGGATCCCTATCTCCTGCCTTGGCCCGATTGCGTATTTCATGGCCCCGTGGAAGAGGGGCGCATAGAGGAAACCTATTCCCACATCCTGGATACATTTCTCCACATCCGCGGTGGTTATATCCAGATTAACCCCCAGGTTTTCCAGGACATCAGAACTCCCGCAAAGACTGGATACCGCGCGATTGCCATGTTTTGCGACCCTTACACCTTCCCCGGCGGCGACAAATGCGGTTGCGGTGGAGACATTGAAGGTGTTGGTGCCGTCCCCCCCGGTACCGCATGTGTCTAAAATGGTTTCATCTTCAATATTGATCTCATCGCGGTCAATACTGATGAGATGATTGTTAAGGTTCATCTTCGTTGCCTTGGCCCGCATCGCCTTAGCCGCGCCCGTGATCTCTTCAACGGTTTCTCCCTTCAGCCTCAAGGCTGTGACGAATGATCCGATCTGGGCCGGGGTGGCATTCCCGGACATTATCTCATCCATGGTCTCTTCCATCTCAGCCTCTGTCAAATCAGTTCCGCTCACTGCTTTTCCAATTGCCTCTTTGATCATGATTCAGTTCCTCCTTTCGTTATTATGAATGAAATTTCTAATAATATGGTCCCCGACATTCGTTAAAATCGATTCGGGATGAAATTGGACCCCTTCTATTTTATATTTGCGGTGTCTTAGACCCATAATCTCCCCATCCTCTGTCCATGCGCTTATTTCCAGGCAGTCCGGAAAAGAGTCCCTGTCCACGATCAGCGAGTGATAACGGATGGCTTCAAACGGGTTCGGGATACCGTGATAAATGCTCCGGCCGTCGTGAAAGATCGAAGAAATTTTTCCGTGCATGATCCTGTCAGCCCGAATCACCTTACCGCCAAATGCCGTAGTTATAGATTGATGTCCTAGGCATACACCCAGAACAGGGTGTTTAGGGCCAAAACAACGAATGGCCTCCACAGAGATACCTGCCTGGTCAGGGGTGCCGGGTCCGGGTGAAATGACAAGTGCAGAGGGCCTCATTCGCGCTATCTCAATGAGATCTGCTTGATTATTACGCCAGACATGAACATTTTCACCTATAATTTGAAACATTTGGACCAGATTGTAGGTGAAAGAGTCATAGTTATCTATCATCAGAATCATTTTTTGACCTCTCGATGGCCTTAAACATGGCGGCGGCCTTTTTTAAGGTTTCCTGATATTCTTTACGGGGAGACGAGTCATACACAATACCTGCTCCCACTTGAATAGAGAGTTTATTTTCAACAATTGAAATAGTACGAATGGTGATACAGAAGTCCATATTACCGTTGAAACCGAAATAGCCTACGGCTCCGGCATAAGGTCCCCTTGGCGATGATTCCAGTTCGCTTATGATCTCCATGGCCCTGATCTTGGGCGCCCCTGTAACGGTGCCGGCAGGAAAGGTCGCCATGAACAGGTCAAATCCGTCCACCTGGGGTTTTAATCGTCCTTCCAACCTGGAGACAATATGCATCACATGGGAGTAATGCTCCACCTCCATAAGCCGGGGCACTGTGACAGAGCCGGGTGTGGCCACCTTCCCCACATCGTTTCTGCCCAGATCCACCAGCATGATATGCTCGGCCCGCTCCTTGGGATCTGCCAGGAGCTCCTTTTCCATTAACCGATCCTCTTCAGGGCTCTTACCCCTTGGCCGGGTGCCTGCAATGGGTCTAAGCTCAATTTTTTCATCCGTTAGACGGACAAGGATCTCAGGAGAAGACCCTATTAACCTTATCTCCCCGAAGTTGAGATAAAACATATAAGGCGATGGATTGATGCTCCTCAGATTCCGGTAGAGGGTGAAATCATCACCAGCCACATCCCCTGAAAATCTCTGAGAGAGGACCACCTGAATGACATCACCGGCAACGATATGCTCTTTCGCCTTTAGGACAGCCTCATTAAAATCATCTTCCTTGAAATTGGACTCAAGATCAGTCAGGGAAAAAGGGGCTTTCTCTGATATGGAAGACAGAGGACTTTGAAGTTCGGCAATGGTCTCATCAACCTCCTCACAGGCCAGGTCATAGAGCTCTTTCAAGTCGTCATTTTCCCTTAGATAGGCAAAGGAGATCACTTTGATCTGGTGTGTTAGATGGTCAAAGATGATCAGGCGCTTTGAGGCAGTAAAGAGAGATTCGGGCATCACCGTGTCTTCAGGAGAAACCCCGGGGAGATATTCCCATTTTCTGGCCAGGTCATAATTGATATACCCCACAAGTCCTCCCTGAAACGTTGCGAGCTCTTTTACTGTTACCGGTCTGATGTCCTTTATGGTGTCCCTCAGGACCTGCAAAGGATTCTCCACATCCTTTAATGTCCATTTTTCCTTTCCTCTTGATATTTCCATTTCCCCATTACGTGACAGAGCTATCAGATAGGGCTTGTAGCCGATAAAGCTGTATCGTCCCCATTTCTTGCCGCCATCAGCGCTTTCAAGAAGGTAGGAAAAGGATTTGTCTTTAATCTTTAAATACGCCGAAACCGGTGTTTCCGTATCAGCGAGAAATTCCTGATAGACCGGAATCATGTTCCCTTGCTCGGCCATTAGCCTGAACTCAGAAAATGAAGGTTTTGTTTCCAATTTGCGTCTCCCAATAAAAAGGCCGTGGGAATTATTGCCCCACGGCCTCTTTTCTCAATGCACCAAATAAAAAAACCGCGGGACCCTGAGAGGGACCCACGGTTTAAAATTTTATGATATATATTTTAAATTAACGTTAGTGGGCACACCTCCCTGTTAGAGCTGCGCCACCACCAATTTCTTAATCCGATCAATAAATCTTGTTTTTTCTCTAAGTCCATGGTCGGCACTTATAGAACGACACACAAACAATGTCAAGAAAAAAATCACGGCTTCCGACCATCTTTGTCCGAAAAGCACGGCAGGACAGAGAGCCGATGGCATTCTCGCTGGCCTTTCGTCGCAGACCTCTTCACGATCGTCGGCATGAAAGGCGTATCTTAATGTTCCGGCACGGACTATTTGAGATACCCCTAAGATTAGTCAGCATTTCCAGGATCTGAGACATTGTCAAGATACCTCAACTCGTTGAAATTATGAGATATCATCTGGATGTTGCCAGTCCAACTTCAGCCGCTCTCACCAATATCCATCATCTATTTCATCAATCACTTTCTCTTGGGACCGAACTGATGCATGATATTGAATTTTCAAGAGCGGTTCGTCAACCAAAGCGTAACATGTCAACTTATTTACTTAGCCCCGTCCCGCATCACGTCCCGCATCACGTCCCGCATCACGTCCCGCGTGGGGGCTATCAACATGTTGGGCGTTGCCAAAAGGGTAGGGGCTAAGATCCTCCAGGCCTCTACCAGCGAGGTCTACGGTAACCCGACAGTACAACCCCAGAATGAAGATCATTGGGGCAATGTCAATACCATCGGTCCCAGGTCCTGCTATGATGAAGGAAAGCGCTGTGCCGAGACCCTCTTTTTTGATTATCACCGGGAGAACAACGTCAATATCAGGGTGGTCAGGATCTTCAACACCTACGGCCACAGGATGCACCCGAATGACGGTCGGGTAGTAAGCAACTTTGTCGTCCAGGCTTTGACAAACCAGGATATAACGGTCTACGGGGACGGTTCACAGACCCGTTCTTTCTGTTATGTGGATGACCTGACAGAAGGTTTGATCCGGATGATGAACGGACCGGACGACTTCGTAGGTCCTGTAAACCTCGGAAACCCGACAGAGTTCACCATCCTCGATCTGGCTGAGAAGACAATCAGATTGACCGGGAGCAAATCCAACATCATCTTCAAGCCCCTTCCCCAGGATGATCCCCTTCAGCGACGACCGGATATCAGCTTAGCCAAGGAAAAGCTTCAATGGGAGCCTGTAATAGATGTGGAAAAAGGCCTGAACAAGACCATAGAATATTTCCGGAGTATCCTGGAAAAGAAATAGCCATACCGTAACCCCCGTACGTCTTTCAAACCGCTAACCTTTCCTGAATCCGCGAATTATGATCGGTTACGATTGATATGATTTCATGTTGTTTTTCTTGCATTAATTATTGTACAATATATTTACAACAATAACAGAGACTTAGATAATACGTTATTCTCGGGAACATATCCGCAGTTCGGTCCCCGTCGGATATGGCGGCTAAAGCTCAACATATGCGATCTGCGGTATCCTGGATTATTTTAAGAAAATCGCCTGCCATAATTCTGCTCCCAGATCTTAAGCAAAGATTCACTGCCAACGATTTTGAATGTCCTGAAATGGGGCAGTATATCCTCAAGCCAACCTCATGATGTCCAAAATATAGACACATGTGTCATTATTGAACAGAAAGTCTCAAAAAAGGCTTTTCCACCTTTACCCTGTGCGAGTCTCAATCTTTTAATCTAACTTTCTGTTTTGGCTAAACCCTATTGCTCTTCCCTTTTCGGTCATTGAGTGGGAAAACAAAGGCTAAATGTCTATGTCGTGCTCCTTGAGTTTCTTATATAGGGTCGAACGGGGCATTCGCAGTATAGATGCGGCTTTTCGTTTGTTCCCATTTGTCTGATTTAAGGCGTTGAGAATCAACGTTCTTTCTGTTTCTCTAACACCTATCTTAAATCCTGATCGAGTTAAGGTGAGGTTCTGCTGGGGAGAGGGGTCGGTGAGTTCATCGGGTAAGCTGGTTTTTGTGATTTCTTCCCCTTTCCATTTTTTCAAGCATGCCTGCTCAAGGACGTTTATGAGTTCTCTCACGTTTCCCGGCCAAGTATAATTTATGAAGCAGGATAGAGCATCATCAGATAATCTTACAAACCGGGTGCCAAACTGTTTGTTGATGCTTTTCAGAAAATGATCAACGTAAAAGGGTATGTCCTTCGTCCTTTCCCTTAAAGGGGGTATGCGGATAGTGGCTTTGGCTATGCGATAGTAAAGATCTTCCCGAAATTTTCCATCCGCCACCCACTTTTTCAAATTCACGTTGGTTGCAGCGATGAGTCTGAAGCGTACCTTTTTGATTCGCGTGCCTCCCAACTTTTCTATTTCCCTCTCCTGTAAGACCATGAGGATCTTTGCCTGAATAGAAAGAGGCAAAGAACTTACCTCGTCTAAGAAGATGGTCCCGTTGTGGGCAAGCTCAAACTTCCCCTGCTTTCCAGTGGGCTTTGCCCCGGAAAAGGCGCCCTTTTCATAACCGAAAAGCTCCGACTCAGCAAGATCAAATGGTATGGCCGGGGAATTAACACGCACAAAAGGTCTCTTGGGATTGTTGAAGTTATGAATAGCCTGAGCAAAGAGCTCTTTTCCAGTCC
>PVMK01120474.1_pt1 | contig 17702 bp, 17 predicted proteins | sample 1853481 | NCBI WGS metagenome assembly PVMK01 (sample SAMN08533507, study PRJNA380276) | Marine sediment metagenome, whole genome shotgun sequencing project. | reverse complement strand
CGATCCAGCAACCCAGACACCTCAGCCAACAAACACAGCTATTCCATCGAACACTTCACCAGCGGTAACAGCGACGGCAGAAATTCCTATTCAAACACCTGGTGATATTTTACCAACTGAAACACCTGGCGATAGTCAGGCGACGTCCACACCAACTGATGGGATGCCTTTTGTGCTTCACTCCGGTGACCCGGTGGCAATTAACAATATAGGGCATTCAGAACTAGGTTGTAATTGGATGGGTGTTGGAGGGCGTGCCTTTGACCTGACCGGTGCACCGATTGAGCAGGGTTTGCTGGTTCGATTGGGGGGAACGCTGAATGGTGAACTGGTTGAGAATCTGGGCACGATTGGGATGGTGTCGACTTATGGACCAGGGGGTTATGAGTTTCAGCTGGGAGAGGAACCTGTTGAATCAGCCCAAACCCTGTGGGTCCAGTTAGTCGATCAAGCAATGCTGCCACTTTCCGAACAAATTTATTTTGATACTTTCTCTGAATGTGATAGAAACCTGATCTTAATCAATTTCAACCAGATTCGCTAATCTCCTTTCCGCAAGCTATCCATCACAGTCTTCTTGGCTGATCTCACACCAGGTTTGTTTACATTTAATCGCATCCTCTTCGAGGATCGGGCTTTCGCATAAGATGCGACCCTGGCAATCAAAATCGTTTAGAGCTTTTAGAAAGGCTTCATAATCAAATTCGGACTCATCCAAAGGAAGGTGTTCTTTTTCCCCTTTCTCTCCGTAATCAATACCTGAGATGTGGATATGTAGATTTTTGAGAGATTTTTCTCCCAGCGCATTACCATAATCTTCCAAAGTTTGGGTCCAATGATCGTAAGAATTAACGGAGCCATCGCCCGGTCGAGCAAACAGGTGAGCCACATCTAAACAGGGTTGGACGCCTTCCATTGCCTGGCTCATCTTTAGCGTGTCATCCAATGAACCCAACATAGCGGATTTCCCCATCATTTCTGGTCGTAAGATCACCTCATTTTTTCCAGCGCGCAGTTCCTCAATACAATTTTGTAATCGCTGAATTGCAATCGGCAATACTTCCTCTGGTGGGCGCTGGAAATAGGAGCCGGGATGGAAGACGATATCTGTGGCGCCGGCCAAATTGCCATAATAAGCCGCATCCATGAGACGTTTGCGAGATTTTGGCCACTCTTCGTCATCGGCGTTCAAATTGATGAAATAGGGGGCATGCACGCTGATCGAGACGCCATTTTCTTCAGCTGTAGACTTAATTAGAGCGCAAGTTTTCTCAGAAACACGGACGGAGCGCACCCAACCGAGTTCAAGACTTGACAAGCCAAGTTCAGCGCTGTGCAGTACTCCTCCAACGCTGCCCCCTGGTTTCTTTGGGGTTGACTTGGGAGAACCAACGGTACCAAATGAAAATGATAGATCTGTCATGGCTGACCTCATTAGATAAGATTATTTTCTAAACTTTTAAAAACTACCTGAATAAATTACTGAATCGTTCCCACAGGGGAGGTCCCAAGATTAAGAAACCGATGATTGCAGCGGAACCGGCCGCGATCAGCACTGCGCTTGCCCCAACATCTTTGCCCACCTTTGCCAAATCATGTTGCTCTGGGCTGGTTAAATCGACGACAGCTTCAAGGGCTGTATTGATAAATTCAGCAGTCCACACCATGGCGATGGCGATAATGATAATTGCCCAATCCTTTGTGTTTATTCGCAACCAGATGGAAACAGCGATTACAGCTATGCTGACGATGGCATGTATCCAGGCGTTTCTCTGGGTGCGGATAACAAACCACCACCCGACAAAAGCATAGCGGAAGGATTTAGCCCGTGTCTTGAGAAAATGGATCATAGATTACCCATAAGGCTACTATGAAAGTTAAGGCGAATTAATTCTCACACCGAGAGTGGTCAAAATTTTTGTTTGAGCTGACCACATCTCTGCTTTTCCATCTGGCTCATCGTGATCATACTCGAGCAAGTGAAGAACTCCATGAACGACCAACAAATTAATTTCCGCTGTCAATGAATGCCCGGCCAGATCTGCCTGACTTTTTGCCTGTGGAAGAGAAATTATCACATCTCCCAAGTTAACGCGTCCTGTATCCGGATCAAGGTGTCCGGCAGGAAATGCCAAGACATCCGTCGGCGCATCAATGCCCATAAATTCTTGATTGAGTTGTTGAATGCGGGGATCATTGTCAATCGTTATGGAGAGATCAGAATCGGTTGAAACCCCCTGGTATTCAAGAGTTGTTAAAACGCAGTTTTCGATTTGAGAATGGTCTAATAAATCTGTATAGAATTCAGCAAAATCAAGGGTAACTGTCATTCAAGAATCCGAGCGCGGGTTGGCTGATACATCAGATGATTTTCTTGAGATAATGGGAACAGTAGGAATCTCTTTACTCTTTGGTGGCAGCTCTTTTTTGGCATCCGGGTATTCAAGCCTGGGGTGGTATATCCCCCGCAGAGTTGTGGTGAACGAGTCGATCAGCTCATCCAGATCGCGCAATGTGAGATCAGTTTCATCGAGTTGACCTGAAGATAAGCGATGTTCGACGACACTTTTGATCACCTTGCGAAGTTCATTTTCATTCGCGGGTCGTTCTGCGCGGACTCTGGCTTCACTGCCATCTGCCAGCATCAAGATCGCTGTCTCGCGGGATCTGGGCCTGGGTCCTGGATAGCTGAACTGGCTTTCGTCCACCAGACTTTCATCGCCATCAGCGGCTTCAACAGCCTTGGCATATTGATAGCGGGTTTTCATTGTCCCATGGTGTTCTTTAATGAAATCATGAATTCGCCGAGGAAGGCGATGTTTACGGGCCAGCTCGGCTCCGTCTGGAACATGGCGGATTATTGTCTGGGCACTGGATACCGGATCGAGTGTATCATGGGGGTTTTTATTACCAGGCAATTGGTTTTCGATGAAGAAGTAAGGATTGAGCGCTTTCCCTGAATCGTGATAGATTGCCCCAACCCTGGTGAGCAAAGTATCAGCACCAATGATCTCCGCCCCCTGTTCCGCCAGGTTAGCAACCTGCAAGCTGTGCTGGTAGGTTCCTGGGGCATTGCGTAAAATAAACTGCAATAGCGGATGATCGGGTCGGGAAATTTCCATCAGTTGTAGAGCTGTGGTCATCCCAAGGATTTGAGCCAGGACATATTGCAAGAGAACAGATAAGCTGCTCGCTGCGATCCCATTTACTAGTGCGATTCCAACTAGAGCAGCTATATTGATCAAATCAGCATTTGGTTGGGGAATTCGAAAAGCGAGGATCAACATGATCTCGGAAAAGGCGATTAGAGCAGCCGCCCAGAAGAAGGATGTCATCCGTCTGGCTGCTCCCAACGCGAAAACACCACTATAACTGCCTAATAAATTGTATAGAGTGAGCTCGAAGGCATTTGGAGTGTCGTAGGCGTAGAGTACGCATAATGGAAGCGTGAAGACAAGCGCATTTTTAGTCCCAAACAATGAAGCTACCACTAGGCTGAAAGCCGCTAAAGGGAAAATGTAGGGGACCATCGATTGATTGGTTACCACAAAGCGACCGCCTACTAAAAATACAATAAATAATACGATGATAACGGTCAAACCACGCAAATCTTGGGTCAACACAGAATTACGGCTTAGATAAACCAGGAAATAAACCAAGGTGAGAATTGCCAGGGCGGCAGCACTGACTAGATCTTGCCAGCGGGTTTGTAATTTTATAAGATCAAATTGCTCTAATGCTTCCAAATCTGTTTCGCTGATGATCTGGCCCCTTAGCAATATAGTTTGCCCTTGGACGAAAGAGCGCTCTACCGGTGCAACAGATTCACGCGCTTGTTGTCGAGCTGTCTCAGTCAAGATTTCACTGTACAGACTGTTTGGAGCGACAAATCCGATGACAAGCTCAGAGACAATTGCGGCTTGATCCTCTGGTAAGGATAAGCTGACTAAAGTCGGGACGTTGTCACGCGCGTCCTCAAGCTGATTTTCGCGAATCGTTGCTCGCATCACCTGTTCTAGAGCTACAATGGCTTCCTGCTGCACAGCTTGCCAGCGAGAATCGCTCAAGTCGAGAATCCGTTGGGCTGTTTCCTGATCCAGGTCAATATTCTCCAATGCGGCGAGATCGGTGAGCTTTTGCTCCTTGATCGCATGTGAATCTGCCCGTACGCTGTTGATATAAGCCAGAGTCGCACGTAAATCTTCCAATTGGTTTCTGGCAATAGAGGTATCTGGAGGTGAATAGATGGCCGCGCTAGAGTCAGCAGCTGCTTCTTGCTGGGTTGCGGTAAGGACGTCGCTCGAATAAGTAAGGGAACGGGGGGCGACGAACTCGCGGGAAGCAACCTCGCCAGCACTAATTTGGGAGTCAATCTGGTTGGTAAAAAATGGGATCATCAAAGCTGCCAGGGTGAAGATAAGCATCGCCAGCAACAATACAGTAAATCCTATGGAACGCCTGCGTTGTAAATTTCCTAAGGATAAAGCTTGATTTTCAGCCATTTGATTGATTAATTCTCTGCGAGAAATTTTCGGACAGTTTGACTCACCACCGAGCCATCAGCACGACCTTTAACCAGCGGCATGAGAATCTTCATTACATTCCCCATCTCTTGTGGAGAAGATGCTCCTACTTCTGCGATGGCTTCGTTAGCTAGTATATTGATTTCATCCTGAGTCAATTGTTGAGGTAAATATTCTTCAAGAATACTGATCTCCGACTCTGCTTCTGCGATAATATCCGGCCGAGCAGCTTGCTTGGCATCCGCAATTGATTCTCGTCGGGATTTGAGCTCTTTCTGAAGAATAGCTGAAACTTCCTCTTCTATGAGAGGTTTACCTTTGTCAACCTCAGCCAGCTTGATGGATGCTAAAACCATGCGCAATGTGCGCTTACGCACTTCATCTCCTGCACGAAAAGCATCTCTAAAATCTTTCTCAATCTGCTTTTGAGTATCCATAGGTTTCATTATACCCATTTCCGAGATAAAAATTGCAACTATGGGAGATATAATGGGTTGATTACCCCATCGGGTAGCGCATTTCTCGACCTCCAAGTAAATGTAAATGCAGGTGGAAGATCGCCTGCCGTGCATCTGGACCACTGTTGATGATCAGGCGGTATCCACTTTCGGTAATGCCGTTTTCGTTAGCCAATTTCTGTGCAACGGTAAACATGTGCCCAATCAGGGTTTCATCCTCGGAGGTCAGGTCGTTTATGGAGGGGATGTGCTGGCGTGGCACGATCAAGATATGAACCGGTGCAGCTGGATGGATGTCCAGGAAGGCTATCACCTGCTTATCCTGGTAAACGGTCGTACTGGGGATATCGCCTTCAACGATCTGACAGAAAATGCAGTTTGGATCCACGAATCAATACCTAAGGAGTTGCGATTTCACCGCGCAGATCACCGTTTTCGATTCCGGTTATGCGGACAGGAGTGACCTGATTCCACAGGTAACGCGACGCCCGGGTTCTGACACGCAGGTAATTATCGGTCAGCCCGCGCAGATGCCAGGAATTGGAATCTATCTCAGTGACGCTCTCCCACAGCACAGGAATGGTTTGGTTGAGGAAATGTCGCTGGTATTTTTGACCAGAGTCTGCCAGGAGATTGCGAAGCTCGGCATTTCGCATTTTACGCAGCTTGAATGGCACTTGATTTGGCATATCCGCTGCGGAGGTACCCGGTCGCGCAGAGTAGGTGAACACGTGTCCACCTGCAAAGGACATTTCACGAATAAACTCCACAGTTTCTGAAAATTCACGATCAGTTTCGCCTGGGAATCCAGCGATCAAGTCTGTCGTAATGGCGATGCTTGGGCAGGATTTGCGAGCAGCTGTTGCTAATTTTGCAAAGGCTTCTGGTGTGGTTTTGCGGGCCATTCTCCTCAGGACGGTTTTTGATCCTGATTGTAAGGGAAGATGGAGATGGCGGCAAAGACGAGGGTTCTCCCATAAAGAGAAAAAATCCTCATCTAGATCCCAAGGCTCGAGAGAAGATAATCGTAAACGGGGGACATCTGTCTCTCTAAGAACCGTTTGAACGAGATAGGAAATATTTCGGGCTTTCGAAAAATCCTGACCCCAGGATCCCAAATGAACACCCGTCAGGACGATCTCCTTTGCTGCATTGTCGCCAGCTTTATCGCTGGAGAGCGCGGCATGTATATCATTTAATATTTCTTTGATCGTTCGACTATTCCCTGAACCTCGGGCGATAGTGGTTACACAGAAAGTACAGCGGTTATCACACCCATCCTGGGCTTTGATGAAGGCGCGTGTTCGTAAGCGTGCACCGGGTATCGGTTCTCTGGCTATTGGTTCGAGTTCAAAATTCTCTCCGGAATTTGCAGCAAGTTTGGTACTAAATGATCTTTATCCACATTGGGTATGACTTGGCTCACCCCAGGAATTTGTGCCGCAATATCCGGATTTAATGTTGACCAGCATCCGGTAACCACAACCTGTTCTGTTCCGGCACGCACCACCTGGCGGATTTTCCCCCTCGAATCTGAATCAGCCGCATTGGTAACTGTGCACGTGTTGATCACCGCCAAATCTGCTTCACTTGCATTGGGCACGAGCGTATGACCTGCCGCGCGGAATTGCCTGGCATAAGTCTCAATTTCACTTTGATTTAGCCGGCAGCCGATCGAGTCGAGATAAATTTTCATTGCTAATAAATTAAACTTAACTTTAAATTGAAATTGACGGTAAGGATCAAGGATTTATAACCGAGAAATTATCGAAAAGAACCACATTTTCGGAGGCGTCTAAATTGCCTGCCAACAAACCGACATCTCCATTGGTTAGATCAAAATCTCTTACTCTAGCAAGTAGTTGACCGTTGATGCTGAATTCCAGTTGCTCCCCGATGCAATCAACACGGAGATGATTTCCCGTCATGCCTTGGGATATGACCTCACTGGGAAGCATTCCTTTTGTATCGATCATCGATTGTAAGCCATCGATCATTTTTCCAATACCATAATAACCATCGCTGCTGATAATGAAAAAGTAAAAATTGTCATGATCCGTTGCTCTGCAAATCAATCCGAAGATATCGTCCGTGGAACCGATCACTTTAATCATATCTGCTTCCAGGCGCACATCAGTAAAGATCATTCCTGGACCCGCCCAAAGCATTTGTTGTTCACCCATAACCTGGATGCGGTAATAACCATCGAAGTAATCCAGGGTGCCAAATTGATCGTATGTGAGATTCTCCCAACCACTCGATGGATCCGAGAAATCATCCTGAAATAATACTGCTCCTGAGGGTGTATCGAAGAAGCTAGAGGTCAGGGAAGATACCTGGCAGGCTGTAAACAGCGCCATCAGTAAAGCAACCAGGATAACAGAACGCAGCATAAAGCCCTTCTTCTTCAACAAGTGCTTTCAAAAGGTGGTTATTGTAGCATAGGAGTGATTTGATCATGGAGTTCAGGGAAAGTATGTTTCCAGCAAACGGGTAGCTTGTTCCGCAGTCTGTGAACCAGGGGGGGGATAAAGTCTTTGCGATCGAGAATTGTTGGAAAGCTTCTAAAGTATCTCCCTCTAAGATATAGATCAAGCCGAAATGCAAATGCGCAGGGGCGAAATTATCATCGGCAGTTAGTGCTCGTTCCAAAAAGCGCCGGGCGATAAATGGACTATCGAGAAGCAGATATATTTGAGCAATCGCATCCAAGGAGGCTGAATCTTCAGGATCCAAGATCACTGCCTGTCTCGCAGCTGCCAAACCTTCTTCCCGTATTTTGGTCTCGTATTTAATGTAATAATTCGCCAATATTCGCCAATAGGTAGAATCATTTGGTGCGAGCGCGGCCGCTCGTCGGTAATGGGATTCTGCAGCAGATAAATTTCCTAAGAGGCCGAGGGTATTCCCAATTTCAGCCTGCAGGGCTGGATTGAGATCATCGAGTTTTGCAGCAGCATGTAAATAGATTAACGCCAGAGCATATCGGTCTTGGCGCTGCCAATACAGCCCCATGAATGTGTTAGCAGCCACGGAATTAGGATCAATTGATAAGGCTTTTTCGAGTTCTTCTAAGCCATTCTGATCGGTTTGCTGAAGAGCTTCCCCAAGATACGCCCAGGCGTCTGCATATTCGGGATTGAGCTGGGTAGCCTTGGAAAGGGCGATCTCAGCTAGCTCCCACTCCTCTATCGAGGCTAGCGATTGACCAGCGGAAACAAGAGGGTAAGACGGATCGTCAATGTTTCGAGCAAAGCGAATATTACCTGTGAGAGCCTTAGTCTTGCTGGATAGCTCTGGGTCTAACTCGGCTGCAAGGCTGAGGTAAGCAAGGGACAATTCCGGTTGTGTGGCTGCCAACAACAAACCCAGCTGGTATATCGAGACACTTTCACCGGGATTGAGTGTGACCAATGCTGTTAAATGTTGAATGGCATCATCTAAGACCCCGAGCTGCTGATATGCTTCTGCCAGGCGAGTGTGTAATTCGATATCTCCATTTCCAGATGTTAGCGCCTCTTCCCACAGTCGAATGGCATACTTGAGATCACCCTCAAATTGTGCGATATCCCCTAAAGCAGTTAAACCTGTGGTGGACAGATCACCAGGATTGTCAACACGCAAAAAGTAAGATTTTGCAGTTTGATGCTGGCCATCCTGTAATGCATAGATACCGGCTTGTTCCCATAAATCACTTCTCCAGGGAGCGTATTGCGCCGCTTGTGCTAGGGCAAGTGAAGCCTGCTGACTGTCGTTGGCCTCTATTGCCTTTCGGGCTCTGTATAGCTGGCGATCGATCATTCGCCAACCGCTCGATACCCCAAGCAGCATCACAATAATCAAGGGAACAAGTACCTGGATCACGATCCGCAAACGCACAAGATAATTCACAACAGAAATTATAGTCGACCGCGGTAGAAAGGTGACATATATCAGTTGTAATCCAGCAATTGAGTGGCTATAATTGACAGAAATAATTCTATTTGGAGAAAATATGGATTTCGCATTGACCGATGAGCATCGCATGGTGCAGCAAATGGTAAAGGGATTCGCCCAGAAAGAAGTGTCTCCGGTCATCAAAGAGTATGATCGCAAGCAAGATATGCCTCCGTTTGTCTTACCTCGCATGGCTGAGCTCGGCATACTAGGGATTTGCCTGCCGGTTCGTTACGGTGGGCAGGGGATGGATTACATCGCATTGGGTTTAGCATGTGAGGAGCTGGAGGCCGTTGACAGCACTTTACGTGTGGTGATGTCGGTGCATATAGGTCTGAACAGCCTGGCATTGTTGCAGTGGGGGACCGAAGAGCAAAAAGAAAGGTTCCTCGTTCCCCAAGCCCGCGGTGAGAAGATCGCATGTTTCGGTTTGACGGAACCTGGTGCTGGTTCAGATGTAGCCGCAATGGTCAGCACTGCGAAACGAGACGGAGACATGTATATTATCAACGGGGAAAAAATGTGGATATCGTTAGCGACCAAAGCTGATCATGGCTTGATCGTGGCCAGAACAGATCCAGATGCAGCTGATCCCCATGATGGTTTGAGCGCCTTTATGGTTGAGCTCAATCGTGATGGAGTCACGAGTGGGGATATCCATGGGAAATTAGGAGTCCGAGCTGGATCAACAGGTTGGATCGCATTTCAGGATGTCGAGATTCCGGCTGAAAACCGGATCGGAGAAGAAGGAGAGGGCTTTAAAATTGCCATGTCCTGCCTGGATAATGGTCGTTATACTGTAGCAGCTGGAGCGACTGGTTTGATCCGGGCATGCCTTGAAGCGAGCCTAAAATATGCCCAAGAACGAAAGGCATTTGGTCGTGAGATCGGGAAATTCCAGCTTGTCCAGCAGAAAATTGCCCACATGATACAATCCTACGAAGCTGCTAAATTACTGTATTTACGTTCCGGTTGGCTGAAAAATCAGGGGATACGCAACACTCGCGAAACTTCATTGGCGAAGTGGTTTGCAACGGACGCCTCTTTTGATGCGGCGTCTGAAGCGATTCAAATCCATGGTGCCTATGGATACAGCGATGAATATGATGTCGAACGTTATTTGCGCAACGCAAAAGGAGCTATCATATATGAAGGGACAAGTGAAATTCACCAATTGATGCAGGCAGGATATGCACTTGAGTATCGAGATGATGTTCCTTTACGATGCGAATTACCAGCCTTTGATGTTGATATCTGGCAGAAAGAAAAATAATTCTGACCCAAACCACAATAACAGGAGGTTACTTTGAAAATCGTAGTGTGCGTTAAACAAGTGCCCGACACCGCAGCGAAGGTTGTAGTGGAAGATGGGCAAGTTACCTGGGGGGATACGCCTTTGGTGATTAATCCATGGGACGAATACGCCATCGAAACAGCATTGCTGCAGCAGGAAGCTCATGGCGGAGATGTTACTGTGATCAGCCTCGGGGGTGAAGATGCGAAAGAAGCTCTCAAACATGCCCTGGCAATGGGTTGTGGTAATGCGATCTTGATCTCTGATCCAGGGCTCGAGAATGCAGATAGCCTCGTTACTTCACGAGTTCTGGCGGCGGCCATCCAGAAGATCGGCGATGTCGACCTGGCATTTTTTGGCAGGCAGGCGATCGATGGAGATGTGGGTGTCACGGCAGCGCAAACTGCTCGTGTTTTGGGATGGCCCTCACTTACCTTAGTGTCCGCGATCTCAAAACTCGATCCAGGGAGCAGCTCAATTCGAGTTGAAAGGTCGGTTGAAGAAGGGCGCCAAGTAGTGGAAGGAAAACTTCCCGCGGTTGTCAGTGTGGTCAAGGATATCGGTGAGCCACGCTATCCATCTTTCATGGGTATTCGAAAAGCCTCACGGGCTGAGATTCCAATCTGGAGTGTGGCGGAAATGGGTGCTGAGGTATCTGATTCGGTTGTGACCTGGCCGGAAATCTCCAACCCGCCCAAGCAGGAAGTGGTTACTGAGATCATCAGCGGTAGCTCCAATGCAGAGATCGCAGAGACACTGGCTGAAAAAATATTGGAAGTAAAGGTGCTTTGATGACTGATAAAGTGTGGGTTTACATCGATCAATTCAATGGGGAGGCGATCCCATCATCTTGGGAAGCTATCGATGCAGCTCGGATGCTCGCTGATGAATTAGGTGGCGGAGTGACTGCAGTCATCGCTGGCTCAGAGGTTCAACAATTAGGTGAACAGGCCATACAATATGGGGCAGATCAGGTTTACCTGTGCGATGATGGAACCTTGCAGGAATTCCGTGCAGAACCTTATGCCAGTCTTGTGAGCGGATTGGCAGGTGAACATCAACCTGAGGTGATTTTGTTCCCCACTACCAGCCGGGGAAGGGAACTGGCAGCGATGGTGGCTGTTGACTTGAAGACTGGTGTACTGCCCGATGTAACTGCCCTTGAAGTCCAGGATGGAAACGTGGTTGCCACCAGACCAGTCTACGGCGGAAAATTACTCGCAAAAGCTGTTTGCAGCGCTCGACCACAGTTAGTCACCTTACGGGTGAGAGCGTTCTCGACACCTGAAGCGGATAGTTCAAGGACAGGGAATGTTATCCAAGTCGCAGCCGCTGTTTCAGAGGATAATATCTCTACCAAAGTAAGCGGATACACTGAGAGCAGTGGTGGCGTTAGCCTAAATGATGCTGCGGTGATCGTTTCGGGAGGCAGGGGAGTCTCCAACAATCCTTCACTTGAACCACCTGATGGGATGGATGAGAATGAAGCTGAAATTTGGCGAGCTCAAGAGGGTTTCAAGCTGATCGGAGATCTAGCAGGAGTTCTGGGAGCAGCAGTTGGTGCCAGCCGCGCCGCGGTTGATGCGGGTTACATCCCGTATAACCAGCAAGTTGGCCAGACTGGGAAAGTTGTGTCGCCGGATATGTATATCGCCTGTGGTATTTCTGGCGCTATTCAGCACCAGGCTGGGATGCGCACCAGTAAAGTTATCGTGGCGATCAATAAAGATCCCGAAGCACCCATCTTCAAGATGGCACGTTTTGGAGTTGTTGGTGACCTGTTCGAGGTCCTTCCCTCATTAACCGAATCTCTCAGGAGCCGTTTGAGCTCTTGAATTTAGCAAAGGATTAGCGAAATCAAATAGACGAGAGATGAATAATCTCTCGTCTATTTGATTTTCTTCAAGAATTCAATTATTCAATTGATAAGCAGCGAATTAAAACATTCCGCCTGTGCGGTCTGGACCGGTGTTCAAAAAGATACAGACCCTGCCAGGTGCCGATGCTGAGATTTCCATTATCAATTGGAATTGACAGGCTGGTATGTGTTAACATTGCCCGCATGTGGGAAGGGGAGTCATCTGATCCTTCGAAGGTATGGCGGAACCAGCTCTGGTTTTCAGGCACTATGCGCTCCATAAATTCCTCCAGATCGATCTTTGCTGTCGGATCATAACTTTCACTGACTACCAGAGAAGCGCTGGTGTGCGGCATATACAAATAACACATACCTTGCTCAACTGCCCACTCTTGAATCAGATTATTCACAAGATTAGTGAAAGGATAAAGGCCTTTTCCTTTGGTAGATATCTCTAATTGATCTTTTTCCCATTTCATGACAGATTTTCTTCTTCGAAAACCGATTTTTCTATCAAGCGACAAGGTACTCATCTTTGATTATACGATATTGACCAGATTAATTCAGACAAGAATAAGTCCGCCAAAATATCCTTGACATTCTAGAAATTTGCCGTATAGTTAACCGCCATTAACTAATTAAGGTGCTTAACTATGACAAGATCTGATAAATTTTCCTTGGTTCTGCGTAATTGGTCTGAGATATTCATGCGCCGTTCGATGCATGATTTTATCCAGTTTAGTAAGGATTCAGGCTTATCAATGACCCAGATGACTACCCTATTTCACCTGCACCACGGCAGCAGATGTGGCGTATCAAATATTGGAGACCTGCTGGGTGTAACCAATGCGGCTGCAAGCCAGATGATTGATCGGTTAGTTCAGCATGGGTTGATTGAGCGGACTGAAGACCCCATAGATCGCCGGGCGAAGCAGTTGAGATTGACACATAGAGGGCGATCCATTGTTCGTGAATGTATTGAAGTCCGCCGGCGGTGGATGGAGAAGTTGACCGATGCCCTAACCAAAGAGGAACAATCGTCGATCATCAATGCCTTGACCATTCTAACAAATGCCGCCCGGGACTTGGAACCAGGAAAAAATCAGATTGAGAATATTAGGGTAACTAACATCCTTGAGGAGAAAGTCCCAGCTTCAGATTGACCTTTTCTCAAGGTCTGTACACCGCATTAGGAGAGTTAACATTGCAAACTTCAAGAATGGATCGACGACAAGCTCAGGTTGATCGAAAAACATTGACTCGGGCTATTCAATATCTGGGGCGCTATCGTTGGCAGGCGATTATGCCTTATTTGTTCCTGGTTATTGCAACTTTAGCGCAATTGATGATTCCCCGCATGTTGGGGAATATTATCGACGCGGTAGCCCAAGGTTCGATAGCTAACGCCATCGTGCCACGCATGGATACCATGCCCGCAGGAATACTAGACCAGATTTTAGAAGGATTAGAACTCACAGAAGCACAGCTGATCATTAATTACGAGAATGCAGAACGCATCTTGATCACATCTTCTGTCGCAATTTTGATCTTCGCCATCGTGCGTGGGGTGTTCGCATTTCTGCAGACCTTTACTGCAGAACGCAATTCACAAAGCATCGCCTTCGATATGCGAAACGAATTATTTGCCAAAATACAGGGATTGTCTTTTTCTTACCATGATCGCAACCAGACTGGTCAGCTGATGATCCGCGCAACTGATGATGTTGAAAAGGTACGCCTGTTCATCGGTCAGGGATTGTTGATGGCTGTAGGGGCTATTGTCTTGCTGACAGGCACGCTGGTGATCCTATTCTCAACTAACGTCAGGTTGACATTCATCGCTCTACCGATTTTACCTATTGCCCTGGTCTTGTTCATGATTTTTGGGTCCAAAATGGGACCATTGTTCCTAAAGATCCAGAAACGACTGGATAAAGTAAATACTATCTTGCAAGAGAATCTGTCTGGGATCAAAGTTATCAAGGCTTTTACCCGTGAGAAAAGTGAGGAAAAGAAGTTTGACTTTGCTGCGGATGAACTTATGGATCAGCAGATTTATGTCGTCCGATTTTTCAGCATTCTTTTTCCAATCGTAATTCTGATAGCCAGCCTCGGTCAGGCGATGGTTCTCTATTTTGGTGGTAGACAAATGATTGGGGGAACACTCACCTTAGGTGAGTGGCAGGAGTTCAGCCTTTACCTGATATTTCTGTTTCTACCTGCCGCTCAATTGGGGATGATCATCACTCAGATGTCTCAGGCTTCCGCATCGTCGACCAGGATATTTGAAATTCTGGATGTTGAAAATGAGGTCGCAGATAAGCCGGAGGCGATAACTCTTCCTCAAGTAAGAGGACGGATCAAGTTTGATAAGGTTACTTTTCGTTATTTCAGCAGTGGAGACGCGGTCTTGAAAGGTGTGAATATTGATGTGGAGCCAGGTCAAACTGTTGCCTTGTTAGGTGCGACCGGCTCTGGAAAGTCGACGATCATTAATCTGCTGCCCAGGTTCTACGATCCAAGTGAAGGATCGATATCTATTGATGGGTACGATTTGAGAGATGTCAAGCTCGACTCACTTCGCTCCCAGATTGGAATTGTCCTGCAAGAGACAACCTTATTTGCCGGGACCATCCGTGAAAATATCGCTTTTGGTAAGACAGATGCTTCTTTCAATGAGATCGAAGCAGCGGGTAAGGCTGCCGCAGCACACGAAGAAATTATGTCTTTTCCCGCAGGATATGACACTATGGTTGGCGAGCGGGGAACGACATTGAGTGGCGGCCAGAAACAACGGGTGGCGATCGCGAGAGCATTGCTTCTCAATCCAAGGATTCTTATTTTAGATGATTCGACCAGCAGCGTAGACCTGGTGACCGAAGCCAAGATTCAAAAGGCCTTGGATGAACTGATGATGGGGCGCACAAGTTTTGTCATTGCTCAGCGGATCAGCACGGTGATGAACGCTGATCAAATCCTGGTGTTAGATAAGGGACAGATCATCGCCAGTGGGGATCATGAACAACTGCTTGAAACAAGCGAAATCTACGCGGACATTTACAGCTCTCAGTTGATTGGTGATGCAGACGACCCAGAGCTGGTTGATCCGGGTTTTATTGGAGGATAAATATGTTTGGTGGACCTCATGGCATAAGCAGGGCGATGGGTCGTGATACTCTCAAACCCAAACGGGTTGGTGAGACACTCAGTCGATTCGGGAAATATTTTCGTCCATATTGGTTAACACTTGTCCTGGCTGGGGTGATGTTAATTGGATCAACTTGGGCACAAGTTGAGGCACCCAAGTTGATCGGACAATTAGTGGATTGCTATCTTACACCAGCAGCGGTGACTGCTTTCGGGAACCTCCCGCTCGCGACCGAAGGAGGTATTGCCAGCGGGGCGGTCAACAACTGCACCATGGAATCTGATCCGGCGGTTTTGACTGCTGCGGAAAGACTTGCCGGTTTGGGACGGGTTACTCTGATGATCGTCGGTTTGTACTTATTAACCGCCATATTAACTGGGCTGACCGTTTATTTAATGAGCTGGTCGGGTCAGCATATATTACGCCAACTGCGAGTTGAGCTTTTCAATCATCTGCACCGGTTGTCGTTGGGATATTACTCAGAACAAGAAGCGGGAAACTTGATGAGCCGCATCACCAACGATACCGACACTATCCAGCAGGTGTTCAGCTTTGGCCTGTTTAGCGTTCTAAGCGGTGCATTATTGATTATTTGGGTTGGATACAGCATGGTTCAAGAAAGTGTCGTATATGCACTGGTGAGTCTTTCCGTGCTGCCGTTCATGATCATCGCCACAATGTGGTTCTCGTCACAAGCCAGGAAAGCGTTTCGCCAGACAAGATTGGAGATGGGTAGTGTGAACGCCGAACTCCAAGAGACGATCTCTGCAGTTCGGGAAGTCCAGGCTTTCAGTCGTGAACAGGAAAACATCGATAACTTCATGATCACTAATGCCGCCAATCGAGATGCAAACATTCGTGCGGTTTCGTACACCAGCGCTCTTGCTCCAACGCTCCAGGCTTTGGGTTACCTGGCTTTGGCAATTGTCGCCGGAGTGGGTGGCATCCTGCTACTTCGCGGCCAACCGCTTTTTGGAACTGTCCTTTCCTTAGGTCTGGTGATCACCTTCTTGAATTATGTCCAAAGGTTCAACCAGCCGATCCAGCAAATCTCCGTCATGTGGACGAATATCCAAAGTGCTGTAGCTGGAGGGGAACGAATATTCGGGCTATTGGATGAAGAGCCTTCAATCGTGGATCTCCCTGATGCCCAGGAGATGCCGACCATCAAAGGAAAGGTGGAGCTGCAGAACGTATTCGCGGCCTACAAGGAAGAAGAAAGTGTATTAAATGGGATCAGCTTCAAAGTTGAACCTGGACAGACGATTGCGATTGTCGGTCCAACCGGAGCAGGTAAGACGACCCTCGTCAACTTGATTCTCCGTTTTTATGATGTAACCGGGGGCGCGGTGCTGATAGATGACCTGGATATTCGTTATGTGACCAAGGAATCGTTGCGGGAACAGATCGGTATCGTGCTGCAAGACACATTTCTTTTCAGCACTTCGGTGATGGAGAATATTCGTTTCGGCAGACCAGATGCCTCAGATGAGGAAGTGTTCGCTGCAGCGGAATTAGCACATGCGGATATATTTATTGAACGTTTACCAGAAGGTTTCGAGACAGTATTAGGGGAACGGGGTAGTGGTCTTAGTCAGGGTCAGAGGCAGTTGATATCGATTGCTCGTGCGGCGTTATCCGATCCGCGAATTCTGATCCTGGACGAAGCGACTTCCAGCGTTGACACACGCACTGAGCGATTAATCCAGAAAGCTCTGGAAAGTCTCCTCAAAGACCGCACAAGTTTCGTCATCGCGCACCGGTTGAGCACTATTCGTAACGCTGATCTGCTGTTAGTTTTGGATCAAGGGCGAATTGTGGAGCGAGGTAAGCATGAAGAGCTGCTCGCTAAAGAAGGATTCTATTACGATCTTTACATGAGCCAGTTTCGACGGGTTGCACCAGTTGAGGAACCTGGAACAAACGGAAAAGAGACTCAAGAGGCAGCGGTCGCACAAGATTAATTTTTGTTCAATCAACCCCAAGGGACGGTAGCCAACCTACCGTCTCTTAATCGTTAGGTTGAAGGTTCGAGTCCTGCCGGGGTCACCTGAAACCCCCCAATTGTGGGGGTTGTTTCTTAATTACCACCCTATACCTTGTGTACCTTGCACAGTTACTATCCTATGTAATTCTTTATCGTTTTTCCTGTCAGTCCGCGCAGGATGCAGCCGCATTTTCAAGTCCCGTTCCGCCCATTATTTGAAATCGAACTGCTTGATATCCCTGTCGAGCAGTTTTTGGCTTCTCTAAAGTTAGAAAATAGGGGGGAAATTGGAAGTTTTATCCCAGCCGCGTCTCGACTGTCTTGATATTGCGATGTGGGTTTGACTCGAGCAAGCTCCTGGTAATCAGGCTCCATAGATGTTGCCCTATCGAGCAAGTCAGCGAACTTTCGTAGGCTGACCCATTTGTCCTGCTCACCACTGCCCAGGCAATATGAGCATCTGTGATATTGGGTGTATCGCTCACCTGTACAGCTCGA
>PVMK01147658.1_pt1 | contig 17706 bp, 18 predicted proteins | sample 1853481 | NCBI WGS metagenome assembly PVMK01 (sample SAMN08533507, study PRJNA380276) | Marine sediment metagenome, whole genome shotgun sequencing project. | reverse complement strand
GCTAAGATGATTAGGCCCTTATCGGATTTTTTCTGACAACATGTTGTCAGAAACTGATGCTATTGTGCTGGAGAGACTCATCTCGCTGGGATATCGTCCTCGTCCTCGTCGTCGTCCTCGTCCTCGAATGTGTATCGAACATTCTCGTCAAGAATTTCCGCTTTTCGAGCACGAGCACGACGACGAGGACGAAACGTATCAGATTAGATCGGCTGCATACGCCCCCGCTAGCGCGGGATGACACGTCCATTAAAAAACTTGTGGTGTGCCTCCTGCGCCCTTGAACCTCTGAACCCTGAACCTTGAACCTCTGAACCTCTGAACCCTGAACCTCTGAACCTCTGAACCTATGGTTACATTCCATCCAATATCGACTTCTTTTTAGCCTTGTATTCCTGCGGCGTGATGTAGCCGCCGGCGGCCAGCTTGTTCAATTGATCAAGCCTGCTCTGAGCCGTTGGAGCGGAAGCAGCCGCAGGGGCCGCCTGTTGGACAGCGCGCGGTTGACGGCGGTCATCGCGCGCCATGCGATTCATGTCACGCGTCCGTCTTTTGTCACGTCTTACGAAACCGCTTAATACATGATCGGCCACCATGCCGCCAAGAAAAGCGCCACCGCGACCATGACTCTTGCTGTAAACCTCGGGGACAAAGCCGGGCACGATGGTAAAACCAATGGTAATTGCTATCATTACTGCCAAAACCTTGGTCACGTTGATTGTTAATTTTTTATTATCGTGTTCATATCTTTTTCCTCCCAACCTGGACAAGCTTAGCCGGTCGTAGCGGAGCGGCCTCCGGCTCGTAAATCCTACGGCTCGGAGAGAGATCCCGCTCGCGGGGTTGTAGTGAAACGTAAATCCCGCTTTATCGGGAAATTGAAGATTAAATGCTATACCTTTTTTGCACTAGCCAGAGTACGTTTCAACAAGCTTGAATATATTGCTGGGTTGCCAAGCATTGCTGTGACTACCGAGGCGGTAACGGTGGTAATAATCAACGGTAATGTCAGCTCAAAATTTGATGTCATTTCAACAGCAAGTACGAACCCTGTAAGAGGAGCTCTAACGGTTGATGCAAACATGCCCGCCATTCCGGCAACAGCAAAAACACCAGGATGTGAAATTAAATCCAGGAAATAAGCTTGCATTATATTCCCAAAAAGCATTCCTAAAATTACACCAAGTACCAACATGGGAGCAAAAATTCCCCCGGGCACACCTGAGCCATAACTAAAGGCAGATAACAGGAATCTGAAATCATTCCTATTACAGACCTCCTAATTTGCTATGAAAACAGCTCATTTTTTTGGACATTTTCGGGCGTAGTGAAGCCTTTTCGGAGAATAGGTTTCAGGTGTTCCGCCGGAGGCGGACCAGGTTTCAGGCTGGCTCTCACTTTTTTACTACTGACACCCGACACCTGAAACCTAAGTGACAGTGTCCAACTATTTTGCAAATGTGGGATAAATCCATATTTATAACCACTTAACCAATCAACTAATCACCCAATAAACGATATCTGTATTAGTGTTAACCATTGGCTTTGCCGGACGGGGGCCTGGTGTCGGAATGCCCCAACAGACGGTCCATGATAACCTTGACGTCGATCCGTTCACCGACCAGCAGGCTGGTCAACAACTCGCCTCCCAGCACCTGGGGCGCGATGATCAGATCGGGATGCACACGCCGGATCCGGTTGAGATGTTTGGCTTGGTTGACCGCCGCCACCGTCCTGGCCTTGGTTTTCAGCTCCTTGACAGCGAGAATCACAAACGCGTTCTCGGAATCGTCGTCCAACAACGCCAATATCGCTTTTGCCTTCTCGGCACCCGCTTCACGCAACGTTTCCAGATCGCTGCCGTCGCCGACCACGATGTCAGGATCCGTAGCGGGAAACAGGGCGCCGTCGCTATCATCCCGCAGGATCACCGTCACCTGCTCGTGGCGACTGACCAATTCGCGGTAGGTATTGGCCGACAACGCACTGTAGCCGACGATGATGTAGTGGTTAATGCGTATCATTTTGATGTTTCTCCCAACGGTGATCTGTTCGATCTTGCGAACCATGGCCGGTATCAGCGTGGCGCCGACTGCGGTCGACAACAAGATGATACTGAGGAGGATGATAGATACCATGAACAGACGTGTCTCGGGCGTGATTGCCTTGAAATCGCCAAAACCGACGGTCGACATGGTGACCACCGACACATAGACCGCGTCGATCAGGGTGTCGATGTGCGGTGAAAACTGATCGCCCAGATGATAGGTCCCAAGCACCGCATAGCCAAATAGAACCCCCACCGCGGCCAGCGCCACCAGGGTGCCGATCCGCATATTGCTGCGGTTGAAATGCCGATAGGTAGCCAGCAGTAGCCCCATCAGCACGATATCGTAACCAAACAGCCAGGCTCCGACCTGAATCTCCGACAGCAGATACAGGCTCGCCAGCCCGATCGCCGTCGCCAACACCGACAGCAACCATGCGATCCGTGACCGCAACCACAGCCCAACCGACATGATCAGCAGCAACACGCTGATCGATAGCTGGGAAATGTCGGACAGGTTGATACCAACCAGGTCCTGCCGAACGCTGCCGGGCGTTCGCAAATGAAGGTACAAACCCGATCGTCTGATCGATCACCGGTATCAGATGCAGCAGACCGAGCAGAGCGACCCCCAGTGAGACCGGCACCTGGGGAAACCAGGCTTTTCCGGACAGGCCGGCCACGGCGTCGCGAAGATGAGTTCGTAAAACTGTCAGCATGGTTCAACCGGATTCGACGGGCAGATACCCCATGTCTCACTCGCTTGCCGTTCCGGCCAGGCACGCTTTTTTGAAACCATCTGATCGTTCATTAGTCACAACCGATTCATGAAATGCCGATTGGATTGTTTCCGCAATCCAAATCGTAGGTTGGGTTAAGCCGACGGTCTGCAACCAATCTTGTTGGGTTTGCTAATTTTGTTGCTATTTCTAACTTTCGAGGTGCATTAAGATAGGCGAACCCCAATCCGCCCTGGCGGACTTAACCCAACCTACTAAATACCGGGGTTTTTGAGATGTTACGACTGGGTTGATTAAGTTTATTGACACTTTTCGAGCACGAACACGAGGACGAAAAGAATCGGATTAGATCGCATGCATACGCCCTATTTTCCGCATCTTTAGCCGGGCGTAAGCCCCCCTATGGATTCTCTCCGAGCTGTATGCTCTCTCCACGCACTCTACGAGCAGGAAGCCGGCTCGTTGAGCGAACCTACAGCCCGGAGAGGCCGAATTCCGAATTCAAGCCCCCCTGCTCCATGCTTTTCCATTCCGCATTCCGCATTCCCACTTCCGAATTCAAGCGCCTCTGAACCCTGAACCTCTGCTCACATTCCATCCAATATCGACTTCTTTTTGGCCTTGTATTCCTGCGGCGTGATGTAGCCTCCGGCAGCCAGCTTGTTCAATTGATCAAGCCTGCTCTGAGCCGTTGGAGCGGCCGCAGGGGCCGGGGCCGCCTGTTGGACAGCGCGCGGTTGATCGCGGTCATCGCGCGCCATGCGATTCATATCACGGGTCCGTCTTTTGTCGCGTCTTACGAAACCGCCTAATACATGACCGGCCACCATGCCGCCAAGAAAAGCGCCCCCTTTACCACCGGCCCGCGCCTCGGTCTGGAAGCCCGGCACGATGGTAAACCCAATTGTAATTGCTATCATTACGGCCAAAACCTTGATCACGTTGATTGTTAATTTTTTGTTCATCGTATTCATATCTTTTACCTCCTAACCTGGATCCGCCTGGGGCGAAGAATTGACTATTGATTATTGAAAATTGAATATTTTCAGTATTAAGCACCTCTTCTTCCTGACACCTGAAACCTGAAACCTTCAAGGACACCTCACGGCCGATGTTCTCTTGATCTCATCTCCTATCACGCCGAACGCCTCGAAGCTCTTATGCTGGGTATTGAAGATGATCATTCGGCCCCGGAAATAGCTGTAGATGCCTTCAAATCCGGCTAATTCTTCATGAATGTCATTGAAATAGGCCGGCGAGGTCACCATGTGAAGCTCTATGATGCCCTCTTTTAGCCCCCAGAATCCGACGATTTCAGCTTTGCCGGTTCGAGTCCCCTCAAACGTACCGTTTTTGTTAAATTCGATGTACTCGGAATCCGCCGAACTGCAGTTCTGATCGTCAATGACCCAGCGGCCATGAAGGTATTCTGCAGACAGGTCTGCGGCATTTGCCCATGGCACTAAAAATACACTTAGCGCCACCAAAATTGTTGCGTAGTTGAATGCTCGAATCATACTAAACTCCTTTCTGTTAAGGTTTAAATTTAGTAACAGTCCAGCCATCAAGGTTTTGCTCAATTATAGACATTCCCATTATCTCTCGCAGAGCACGCAGAGATCGCAAAGTTTTTTTTCTCTGTGCACTCTGAGAGCTCTGTGAGAGATTTATTTCTTCGTAAACCCTAAAGTCTTTTTAATGGCAGCGGCAATGTCCCGGCTCAATTTATCAACGGTTCGGCTTTGCGCCAATACCAGTTCTTTGTATGTTTTATCCGCGGCCGGCTCCTGATATTCCGATCGTCGCATCAGTTTCAAATCGTCTTCCTCATATCCCAAAAGCGCCCATTGAGCAATTAGGGTAACTTGATCCCCCAAATTGCCGTCTAGACGGATCACATCAATTTCCAACCGGTAATCAAGCGGAATCGAGCTGTCCGAAGAAAGAAAAACAGCAATGGAATCGTCGCCCAGCAGATTTGTCAGGTTCTCTGCAAGCACCCGTGTCAGGTTATCGCTCAGCGGCTCCGTCCACTGATTAAACTCTGCCAGCTGATAGGCCGTATTATCCAGATTGACAACGATTTCGTTTCGATTCAGATATTCGGGAACCACAACCGTTTCGAGGCCGATACGGATGCGAGCTTCTGCGGTTGCCGCCGACGTCCCGGCCTGTGAGGGACTCAACGGGCTGAGCATATAAAAGTTTGTCGGCGCCGATGGACCACCCAAACAGCCCGCCAATGCCAGCCAACAGATCGTGATTGCCAAGTGTGTTGGTCGAAATAAAAACCCCTTCATTTTTTCACCTCCTTTTTGATTTACCCTTGCCGCGGATCAACGCTTCGGGGTGTCGTTCAAGGTATTCGGCCCAAACCTTGATGGAGCGAGCCGCTGCTTGAAGCGCCTTGAGGGTGCGGTCTAACTGTTTGCGCTCTTCAGACCCTTTACCGGTAAGGGCCGCGATGTTGGCCAATGCTCTCTCAGCTTCTTTTATAGCCGGAACGGCGGCACCGGCGGCCTTTTTGATGCCGGCAGCCAGCGGATCGATTTGCTCGTTGACATTGAGCATCAGCTCATCGGCGTGTCCGATGGCTGCTGTGGCCGAGCCCAGAAGTGGATCGACATGACGGTCCACATCTTTTACCAGTTTCTGCATATCTAAAATCGTCCGGTTTAGATTATGAACGCTCTGGTTCAACTCGGGGTTATCCATAAATTTTTCAATGCTTGCGAGTACCGCCGATAGTCTATGGCCGATTTCCTGTATGGGAATTTGCTCCAGCTCTTTTTCGAGCTTCGACAAGGTGGAAGGTACGGTCGGAATTTCAGGATACTTCGTTTTACCCCCCACCAGTCTGGCCCTTTGTATCGGGCATAAAATCAAGCTCTATCTGCAGCTGTCCGGTGACGATACTCTGCATGTCCAATTTGGCCCTGAGGCCGCGTTTAATCAGGCGAGGAATATGGTCGACAAAAGGACCACCGGTTGTTGTTTCGGTACTGGCGGGATCTATTTCAATAATCACAGGGATTCGTATCGTCAAGTCTTCCGGATTCTCAAGGAGCGTAATTTTTGTAACTGTGCCGACTTCAACCCCCCGGAACGTCACCGGTGCCCCCACCTTCAGCCCTTTGACCGACCCATCGAAATACAGCACCCTCATAAATTTTTTTTTCAGAAATTCGCCGCCGCCTAGAACGAAAAGCCCGACGACCGCAAGTGTCACCGCACCCACGACAAACGCACCGATTAATGGTTTACCGATTGGCTTACTCATGAGGTATGTCTCCTTGTATTTACCCTAGGTTGAGCGGTTCAGGGTTCAACGTTCCGGGTTGAAAAATCCCCAACCAGCTTATACAAACTGGCAATGTCCGTTGTGAGTTGTCAGTTGTCCGTAGTAATTGATAACGCTACGCTTTATCTATTTTAAAACAAGCGAATCACGCTGAAGACGTGATCTAAAGACCGCAGCCAGCGACGAGCCCTTCAGTTGCAAGCTCAGGGCATGAAACTTCATGAAATCCAGTGTCATTTTCGTGAAGTTCCACACGAGGTTACGAAGTACAGACTTCGTCCTCGTCGTCGTCCTCGTCGTCGTCCTCGTCCATCGTCCTCGAATGTGTATCGAACATTCTCGCCAAGAACTTCCGTTTCTCGAGGACGAGGACGAGTACGAAATGTATCAGATTAGATCGCCTACATTCGATCTGGGCTCCTTTTCTTATTTTCCGCATTCCGCATTCCAACTTCCCGCCGGGGCGTAGGCCCCGCCCCTATGGGCCGGAGGCCGAATTCCAGAAACCCTCAGATCCCCATCACACTACTCACCACCGTGATAATGGCCGTTGCCACGGTAATGCTGACGATTCCGGTGACCACCGCCGATGTCGTCGCCTGTCCCACGGCTGAAGCGCTGCGCCCGCACTGCATACCCCTCAGGCAGCCGGTCAGCGCCACCAATACACCGAATACGGCACTTTGGAAAAGCCCGATCCCGAAATCGCTGAGCCGAACTGCTGATAGAGTCTGGTTGAAATATTCAATCACATTGATATCGAGCACCGTCACACCGACAATCAGACCCCCCAAAACACCCATCAAATCCGCATACAGGCAAAGCAGCGGCATCATCAAAATCAGGGCCAGCATGCGCGGCAGCACCAGAAACTCCATCGGAGAAATCCCCAGGACTTCCAATGCATCCAGCTCTTCGTTGACCTGCATCGTGCCTAACTGCGCCGCAAAAGCAGCACCGGTGCGACCGGCCATGATGACGCCGGTCATCACCGACGCCAGTACCCGCACCATGGCAATACCCACCAAATTGGCCACATAAATCTCGGCACCGAACATTCTCAACTGAATCGCACCCACAAAGGCCAGAATAAGACCCACCAGCAAAGTAATCAGCGTTACAATGGGCAGGGCGTCGGCACCGCACTGCCTGATCAGCAAAACCAGGTCGTAGCCGCGGAAACGGGTTTTACCCCCAAACATTCTAATAAATGTCACAAAGGCATCACCGATAAAGCCGAGCAGATCCACTGTCGATTGAAAAAAGGCGGTGGCGTTCTCGCCGACGCGGGCCAAAAAGGTCTCTCGAGCCGCGTCTCTGCCGGTATCTTTTTTTTCCGGCACGGCCGCAGCAGTGGTCAAAAGCTGCGGCACCCCCTCGGGCAGCCCCGCATTGTCAACGGAGATCTTCTCCCGGCTGCACAGATGCGAGATGTCGATCAGAAATGTCAGCAGGCTGCTGTCCCAGCCGGTAATCTCCGATGCATCAAATGTAACTTTCTGCACCCGCGGTTCTGATTTAAGCTGCTTTGCCATTTCCCCTAATGAGGGAATCGGCTGCCCGATGCGCCAGTTTCCTGCAAGACCCAGGCGCAGCGTATCATTCGTGGGACGGGTAATATTCATTTCAGGCGGCTCGCCGGCTGCGGGCGTTTGGGCATCTTTTTGTTTTTTTTTCATTTTTTACTTTCCCCTTCACCCCGGGTCAAAAAGCTATGCACTTTCGGGTCGCTGGATTCGGCCAGCAGTTTTTTGGGGTTGCCGTGGGCGATCATGGTTTTGGTTTCCGGGTCCAGAAAAACCGAGTTGTCCCCAATGGCGAAAATGCTGGCCAGTTCATGGGTGACCACGACCATGGTGGTCTTGAGACTGTCTCGCAGCTCGAGAATCAGGTCGTCCAAACGCCGGGCGCTGACCGGATCGAGTCCGGCCGAAGGCTCATCGAAAAAAAGGATGTCGGGATCCAGGGCCATGGCCCGTGCCACGCCGGCCCGTTTCTGCATACCGCCGCTGATTTCGGAAGGATAGAATTCTTCAAAGCCCCCCAGCCCCACCAGGGAGAGTTTGAGCGACACAAGTTTTTTAATCTGACCGCGCTCCAACGTTGTGTACTGCTCCAGCGGAAGGCCCACGTTTTCGGCCAGGGTCATCGAGCTCCACAGAGCGCCGCTTTGAAACATCACCCCAAAGGTTTGCCGGATTCGTTCTTTTTCTTCCGGCGCTGCCTCCCAGAAGCTTTCCCCGTCGTATAATACCTGACCTGTTGCCGGCTCTTTGAGCCCTGTCAGCCCATGCATGATCGTGCTCTTGCCGCAGCCGCTGCCACCCATGATAATGAATACCTCGCCACGCTTGATCGTGAAATTAAGGTGTTGCTGGACCATATAGCTGCCATAAGACAGGGTGAGATCTTTTACGGCAATATGTGCATTTGTATCCGTCATACGGTTTTCCTCTTTCTCGCAGAATATATTGTCATTCTTGTAATGCTATCAAAGCGGCAGCTACCGCTTCGTCGTCATTATTCTTCTCGTCGTCGTGCTCGTTCTCGTCCTCGACATTGTATCGAGTAACCTCCCAACGAACTTCCGCTTTTCGATTACGGACACAATCATGTAGACAAATTAAATCCCAAAACACAAGAACCAAGTTTTAAAGCACCAACTGCTTAAATCCCAAATTACAAATCCCAAATTACAAATAAATCTCAAACTCCAATATCAAATAACCAAACTTGCTAAAATCCCAAATTACAAGCACCAACTGTTCAAATATTAAAATACACGCATCAAATTACAGATAATTTCCAGAATTAAAAAGCCAATGAGCAAACAGCCTGGATGCCAAGGTTCGGTCATTTTGGTTTTTCCAGAATTTTGGAATGCTCTTTCTTCAGGATCATATACAGGTTTTGGCATCCTTCATATGACGCCAAAAGTAGTTTACACTTTTTATCGTAGGTTGGGTTGTGCGGGCGTAAACGTCGGGTAAAGCTTAGTTCAACTAAATAACAACTTCCTGCTATCTAACGTAATTTTTCTGCAATAGCACTACCCAACATTAAAATCGCTTAACCCAACCTACAACTACTAAGGAAAGTATAGGTTTCAGGTTTCAGGTGTCAGCCCCGCCGCCGGCCAAAAAAACGGCCAGTCTAATCGAAAAAGAAACTGATGAACGTCGAACATCGAACATTGAACGTCCAACATCGAATAATGAATTCTGTCGATTTAAAAAAAAGACTGTGCAAAGCGAATCTATCTTTTTATGACAGGATCAACCAGGCTTCGCGAAAAAGCTTCGCCCTGGCAGGCGGGATGGACAGGATAGAGAAATACGAGTCCAAAATAAATCCTGATAATCCTGTAAATCCTGTCTAAATAAATGTTTCATACGAGCCCCGCCGCCGGCCAAAAAAACGGCCGGTCTAATCGAACAAGAAACTCTGAAAAAGCGAATACCCGCCTGCCATGCATAGTGCATTGGGTTGGTGTAATCATTGATTTATAAATCAAATGGTTAAATTTTCCTCACTTCGGTTTAAAGGCATTGCGGGCAGGTCGAATATCGAATAATGAATGTCGAAGTAATGTATTCTGTCTATTTTAAAAGAGCAGAGCAAAGCGACATCCACAATTCGTCATTCGTCGTTCGTCATTCCATGTAGTTTCACACGAGGTCTCCGTTTTCAGAATTGATAGACCTGAACTCTGAAACCTCCAACTGTCCTGACACAGGAGGCGTTTATCTTGAAGCCCTGCACCGATCCAGACCAAATTTCGTTTTAACTACAAAGATCAATAAGCTGACGAACGAAGCCGACTACATCCGCTTGGATATCATCGTCTTTGCCGCCTGTGATAAACTGCGCGACTCTTACTACTCCAACACCATCATGTTCAGTGAAATCCTCATTTAGAATTTGCAAAGCACTTATCGTTTCTTTTTCTTGAAGAAGATGCTTTATAGCTTCTGCAACATCTTGGATCCCTTCTCCGTAATTGCGGATGTGATAATAAAGATCGTATGCATCCTTATTTTCTCCTCGATTACGAAATGCGAGAGCCTTTAGAACTACAAATGATCCAGGGCCGCACACCCAGATATCCCGCGTGGCCGTCTCCGCCTTAATTGTCGTTCCTGATAGAGTGATTTTTTTTCTGTCAGAGAAGGCGAGCATAAGGCCTGGGGTAATCACGGCAGCAAAATCTTCTTCAATATCTCGGATTTTTCCTCCCTCCTCTTCCTCACTTGCAGGCGGGATAAGGAAATCCATCGTCACTTTTCTAGGTTCTGTTATTTTCCAGCGTTGGCGAGTTGGGTTACCCTGGTCACTTATATCCTGAGAAAAACCGGCACGCCGCAACCTTTCTGCAACTGCCTCATATCTCTTGTCTTCGAGTATGGCAAGGGTCAGCCCCACATCGAGATCAATTGTACCCACGTGCTGATCGGTTCCTTCTGGTAGAGAATTCTGGTCAATCAGCAATGAAGGAACCAAACCTCCGACAATGACGATATCTTCCATGTAATCGCCCAGAATGGTTGCCACGTATAGGCACGTTGCCCGGACAAGTTTGGAGTGATCGCTGCTGTATTCTTTTGCGGTCGTGGGTTTTTCAGCCATTCTTATTCCACTTCAGTATTTCATGGCGAATATTTTCGGCCGCCTCCTTTGCTCTCTCCGGATGGCCAAAAAGGTCCAGGTATACTTGAACAGGGTGAACACAACGGATTCTTTCCACTTTATTGGAGCCATGAAAGACACCCTCGTCCTTGGGCACGACAATCCAAACGTTTGAACCACTTGATTCTTCCCGAAATCCAAGTTCTTTTAATAAGTCACCGGAAGGATGCGATTTTATGTAAAAAGTGACGATACGAAAGGTTGCATATTCGTTAAGCAGCCATGCAGCACAGAGGCCGGTGGCAGCGTGTGACATTTCATTTTTTACCAATAAATCAGACAGCTTTTTTAAAACCGCGCTGCTCGAACGTTCCGCGATATGACCTTTAATAATTTGGTGCTTATTAAAGTCATACACCTCTCGCCATGAATCTAAAAGAAGATCCGGATCAAGAACCTTGACAGTCCCATCTTTTTTCCTGTCAACAAGTCCCCAATCCTTCAGACGTGAGATAATTCGACTGGTAAAACCTTCATCCATATCCGTTTTGAGAGCTATTTCTCTTTGGCTCATTGCTCTGTCGGGATGTACCAACAACCATCTCGCTATACGGGAACTCTTTGATGCAAACGGATTTGCCGGCCGACCAGGGCCTTTAAAACGATTGGGTCTGCCGGTAATTAATATTCGCAAATTAGGAGTAACGATATCGGCATTGCCTGATAAATCTAACCAGGAAACGCCGGCTTTTTTGCAAAGTTTACGGCCAACTTCTCCCATGCAAGGAACTGCTACCAGCGGTATAGCAAAGCCTTCAAATAATGAACTAAAACTTTTAAGAGCTTGAATTGCTGAGGAAACTTGAGCGGAGTTGCCTTCGGATTTGATTTCAATGCTAAAATCATTATTTTTGATACTAATATACCCATCAACATTTTTATCAGGAAGGTTATAACTTATACGCGCTTCATCTTCAGAAGCATTCAGCCATTCTTCCAAGAGGTTGGCGACCTTTTGCAAGGCCTCTTTTTTGGGAATTCGTATCATGATTGACTAAATATCATAGCTTGATTAATTGGTCAAGTTTTACAATTTAATCAAGTTCAAGCATTATGTGATTATAGAGTTAGAAATTTTGAATGACCAACTTGACTAAATATTATAGTCTGACTGTAAAATCAAATAGGGCCTTTAAGACAAGTTACATTGCTGATACGTTACTACATAATTCAATATCACCAAATTGTAGCGCTTCCTCGCCTCATGAAGCCATTGCAGGGCTGTGAGGTAATCCTCGTTGCGAGCGACAATCTTCAGGTCCGAGAGTGTGTTCCAGAACACTTTTTATCGTAGGTTGGGTTGTGCGGGCGTAAACGTCGGGTAAAGCTTAGTTCAACTAAATAACAATTTCCTGCTATCTAACGTAATTTTTCTGCAATAGCACTACCCAACATTAAAGTCGCTTAACCCAACCTACAACTACTGAACTTTCATACAAGCGGCGCCGCTGGCCAAAAAAACGGCCAGTCTAATCGAAAAAGAAACCGTGCCATTTTGGTGTAGTTTCACACAAGGTTTCGGGTGTCAGGGAAGGCGAGTCGCTAAATCCTGACACCTGACACCTTCAGTTCAATTACTCTATCAACTTAACCCTGAGACCTTCCGCCGCCAGGGTAAATTGGACGCCTTCTTTTTTTGATGTGATTTTTAAAACAACGTCATGCTGGTTTTCCAGATATGAGGCTCCAACTCCCCCGCCCACATCGATGCCGGCGGAAGCAGCATTATAGGTACCTGCAAAATCAGACAAATGCCGCAAATGATAAACCTCTCCGGCTGCGCTCACACTTGAGACACCCAGATCGACCACACTGAGACCGTTGATTTTAAATTTGTATTCTTTGCCTTTGAATTTCAAAGTACCATGGCCCCAGTTGATCCCAAAACCAAGCGCAACGGAATGTGATTCTATCGTTATAGTGCCCGAAGGCGCTGTGTCCCCGGCAACTGCAAAATTGGCTGCCAGTATACATGCGATCACTACCAAAAAAACGACTAATATTCGACTTTTGTAAATCATAGCTATCTCCTTTCTTTTCTAAGATTAAATTATTACATCTTCCTACATATCGTTCATGTTACCAATTTTCAACATTGCGCCAACGATCACCTCCCTTCCGCTATATTATTAAGTAATTGAGTTGACTGAGTTGATTAAGGTTATTGGGTCGGCCAAATTCTTTCTATCAACAATTCAACTTAATCAACCCCAATCAAACAGTAACTATGCGCTATGACTGAACAAACTCTGAGTTCATAATAACGAAATCCCTGTCCGATCGGGTCTCAGGGCCTGCGGCAAGATCCGTGATCATCAACGACACCAGTATGGCAACCGGCCCCTCCGGCGACAACTCGGGCTCCCACACATACTCGCCGGGCTTCAGTTTTTCACCGGGCTTAAGAAAGTGGCTGGATAGCTTGGTTGCCCACAAGGACCGGCATAGACCCAGGATCGTTGTAGCGGTTATACCTTGCAGTAATTGTCGTCTCGATATCATTTTTCAGTTCTCCTCCCTACCTAGGTTGAACCGATCAGTATAGGTCCTATCAAAATCTGATTTTGTTGTGTGGTCACAGAGTATTTCTTTTCAGGAGATTCAATCATTGATAATAATACCGGTTTAGACAAAACAACACCCCCAAAACGGGGTATAGGGGGGTGTATAAATGGGGTATTTTATGAGTTCGGATATCGTTAATTGGTTAAGTGGTTGTTAATATGGATTTACCCCATATTGGCAAAATAATTGGACACTTCATGTTTCGACAATTGTAACATTCTGAAATTATGACTATAATTTAACTCATCAACCATTCAACCATGTCTCAAATTCCAAAATCTAAGGATGCTTTTCTTTTTTGTAAGTAAATTTGAATTATCTAAGCATCTTAGTGGCTTTGTGGCTAAACTTTTACGAACCCCTGAACCGTTGAACCCTGCACCCCTGAGCCCAGAACCCAGAACCCTTATATGAAACTACGCCAAAATGGCACGGTTTTCTTGATGATTAAACTGGCCGCTTCGATGGTCGGACCTGGATTAAACAGCAAACAGATTGAACGTCGAACATCGAACGCCCAACATCGAACGTCGAATATTGATGACGCTACGCTTTATCTAATTTAAAACAAGCGAACCGCAGCTTGCAACGAACCCTTCTGCGAGCTCAGGGCTTGAGCACGTCGAAAGCAGCCGAATCGAATTTCGAAGGGAAGCTTCGCTCGTGCAGCGCTTCCAGCCCGTAGGCTTCTATCCCGTATGCTTCCGGGCCGGAGGCGCAGGCGCTTGCACCGGGTGTTGCTCAGTTCTTTTAATAAAATTGACAGAATTCATTATTCGATGTTGGACGTTCAATGTTCGATGTTCGACGTTCGAAAGTTTCTTTTCCGATCAGACTGGCCGTTTTTTTTGGTCAGAGGCGGTGCTCGTATGAAACATTTATTTAGACAGGATTTACAGGATTATCAGGATTTATTTTGGACATGTATTTCTCTATCCTGTCCATCCCGCCTGCCAGGGCGAAGCTTTTTAGCGAAGCCTGGTTGATTCTGTCAGAAAAAGATAGATTCGCTTTGCACAGTCTTTTTTTTAATCGACAGAATTCATTATTCGATGTTGGACCTGCCCGCAATGCCTTGAAACCGGTGTGAGGCCAATTTAACCATTTGATTCATAACCCAATAACTACGCTAACCCAACGTCCTATGCATGGCAGGCGGGCGTTCAATGTTCGACCTGCCCGCAATGCCTTGAAACTGGTGCGAGGCAAATACAATAATTGTGATTCATAACTCAAGGATTACGCTAACTCAACCCACTATGCATGGCAGGCGGGTGTTCGACGTTCATCAGTTTCTTTTTCGATTTGACCGGCCATTTTTTTGGCCGGCGGCGGGGCTGACACCTGAAACTTGTATTGAACAAACTGGCTGCTTCAGCGGCTGAGCTGAATCCTGCACTAAAACCCTTGACATGGTGGCAAAAAGTGCTATCATTTTATCAATGAACCGAAGTCATCGAAAAACTTTGGCCGCCGTGTTCGCCAAACCAATCTCCGGCAACATTGAATGGCGAAGAATCGAAGCCTTATTCAAAGCCGCAGGCTGTGAGGTTATCGAGGGCAGCGGTTCCAGAATCACCATAATACATAAGGGTCGCAAGGCGACTTTCCACCGCCCGCATCCCGGCAAGGATGCCTTGCGGTACCAGATTCGCGCGGCCCGTGAATTCCTTGAGATTATTGGAGTTACGCCATGACAAACGCTATGACTTACAAGGGCTATGCCGCCCGCATTGAGTTTGACGCCCAGGATCGTATTTTCTTTGGCCGCCTGGCGGGTATTCGAGATATTATTACCTTCCACGGCGAGACTGTTGACGAATTGGAAGCAGCCTTCAAAGAAGCGGTTGACCATTATCTTGACACGTGCACCAAGCTGGGAGATGAGCCGAACAAACCCTACTCGGGCAAGCTCACCTTGCGCATACCACCTAATGTTCACGCCGCCATCGCCACGGCAGCCGAAATCAACGGAAAAAGTCTCAATAAATGGGCTGCTGATATACTGGATCAAGCGGCTCACGCACCGTAGACTTTTCGTCATTCCCAACCTCGTCGTCGTCCTTCCTCGTTCTCGTGCGTTCTCTCGTCCTCGTCCTCGATAAAATTCTGATTCCCGAGGACGAGCACGAGGACTAGGACGAGAACGAGTTAACTTCCAAATAACAAGCACCAAAATACAAAAAATCTCAAATAACAATGAACAATGAACAAACTTGCTAAATCTCAAATCCCAAGCACCAACTGTTCAAATTCCAAAATACAAGCATCAAATTACAAATAAATTCCAAAATTCAAAATCCAATGAACAAAACAGTGGATGCCAAGGTTCGGTCATTTTGGTTTTTCCAGAATTCAGGTTTTGAATTTTAATTTTCGGTCATTGGAATTTATTTGTTATTTGTCATTTGTCATTTGAAGTTTCGAATTTTGGTCATTGTGATTTATTTGTAATTTATAATTTGTGTTTTGGAATTTCGATTCTCTCGATTCTCCTGTCTCTACAACTCGTCGTCGTCCTCGTCCTCGACATTATATCGAGCACTCTTTTTTTTAATTCACCGCAGAGTCGCAAAGAGCGCAAAGGGTATCTTTTTTTTATCTTTGCGTCCTCTGCGACTCTGCGGTGAACTATTACCCTCTTTTATGCAGCAAACTTATCCTGCCGGCACGGAAAAGAAGGTAATAAAGGCCAGCACAGCCGCCAGTAAACCGAACAAGTAACGTTGCTGCGCCGACTTGGTCAGGGTACTCGCCACAAAACATTGCAGCATATAGTAAAAGGCGAATGCCCGCGACGCGAGAGCCAGGATAGTCAGGGTCGGCGCAAAGGCCAAAATCACGGCTCCACCGCAAATCAACAGCGTGGCATGCTTCATGTCGACGTGGTCATGGGTTGCTTCAACCGTGTTTCCGGAGCCGGCGAGCGTATCGGCGACCGCTGCGCTGAATTGGCTCAGGACCGCAGCAATTATCAGCGGTAACGGCAGCAGTATGGAGGCCTTGCCGGCCAGCATGATCAGGTCGTTGTCTTTGACCGTGTCACCCAGAAAGTGCATCAGCGGCGTGGCCAGGGCAATGAAGACCAGATAGACGAAGGTCGAGATGATCTGGGACAAACGGCTACTCTGAATTCGCGTCGAGGCATCGAACGCCTTGCCAAGGTAGCGCGATGTCTCGAAGCCCTGCACGACGATCAAGGTACCGCCCACGATCGTGATAATCTCCCACCACGAATGGGATGGCATCTTCGGCCACTGAATGCCGGCCGCAACCGTTTTGATATCATACGAGGCAAAGCCTGCAAATAACGCGACGATGATCAGCAGGGTGACGCCGAGCGCGATCTTTTCGAGTTTTGCCAGAGCGTTAAGTCCCTTGAAATAACCGATCGCCCCGATCAGTGCGATCACCGCCACCGAAAGGATATGCTCGTTGCGGGGTGTGTCATATTGCTCGCCGATCCCCCCCAACAGAAACGACGCCAGGATGTTGATGTAGAGGCACACCGAAACGACGTAGGCAGCCACCAGGGCCAGGTCCGATGCTCTTTCATAGTACTTGGTTCTCTTGGGTACCTGGTCATTCGCCAGCAAGGGTTCTGCGTGCCGAATATTATAACGAATAACACCGCCCACCGCGTATGCCAGGCCGCATACAGCGGCCATGGCGATCAGCGAGTAGGGACCCACGGCGCCGTTTAGAATCGGTACGATGACCAGGAAACCACTGCCGAAGATCGAAGCCAGCGGTGTGGCAGTGGCGCTAACCAATTTTTTTGTATTTTCTTTCATGAGATCTCCTTTCGTTGATCTAAGCTGATCGGTTCCAGGTTTGGGGCTCCGCCCTTCGGGCTTGGATATCGTCCTCGTTCTCGTCCTCGATCCATTTGGCAACGGGCTTCACTAACTATATTATTTCGATTACGAGAACGAGGACGAGAAACAATTCAATCGTCAATATTCAATCTCGACTTGTCCGGGTCGGGTTATCTTTCATTATTTTCACCGGCACTGCCTCTTTAATATGCAGGTCGCGCTGGGGAAATGCGATTTCGATGCCATTTTTATGAAAGCTGTCCCAAACCGCCAAAAGGACCGCGTCCTTGACATTGCCCATCCCATTTTGGGGATCATTGATCCACACGCGCAATTGCAGATTGACGGTGCTGTCACCGAATTCCCTTACGAGGCATTTCGGCTCGGGGATCTTTAAAACACGGTTGATGCTCATGGCAGCGCTGACGGCAAGGATAATCGCCTTTTCCAAATCCGACCCATAGGAGATGCCGAACGGTATGTTAAGGCGTAAAAGGTTGTCGCTGTATGATAAATTTTCTATTTTTTGGGTCACAAAGACCTCATTGG
>PVMK01137108.1_pt1 | contig 17706 bp, 20 predicted proteins | sample 1853481 | NCBI WGS metagenome assembly PVMK01 (sample SAMN08533507, study PRJNA380276) | Marine sediment metagenome, whole genome shotgun sequencing project. | reverse complement strand
ATCGAGGAATATTTTGGTGATGGAGCACCAAAATATTCCTCGATCTTGAGTCCGTCTGGTGTTCCGTCTTCCGCGGTTGTATGAAAAGCTATATATCTAAATGGCACATTCGTATCACCATAAGCACTAGTAATTAATATATTTGCCTCTCCAGTACCAGTAGCTCGAAAAACAATAATTTCTGTTGGATCTCCATAAATATTAAATCGATTATTGCCAACAATCAATCGGCCAAAATCATCAACTAAATAAATGTCTAAATCTTCCGTAGCTCCGCTTTCATTTATTTGTGAAGCCGCAGGTTCTTTATACTGAAGAGCAATCAAATAAGTACCTGGTACCACGCTGATTTTTTGAAGATAATCCAATGACCCATCCGGATTTGTGCCAAATACATGTGCTTTGGTCCCACTTCCAGGATCAATAAAGTTAGTTACCGGAACATTTGGAGATGAATTGAAAGTGTCCTGAAAAGCCTTATTTGCTAAATTTCCGGCAGCTGTAACATGGAACTTCCCGGGTTGGCTAACAAATAACTTGATAGCCTTAGAAATACGGCCGGAACCAAAAAAAGGCTCAGTAATAAAAGTAATGTCGTCGACAATAATGTCACATCTTTCATCTTTCAAGGCATTAAAAGCTGTTTCAAACTGCCCAGGTGAAGCTGTTGCAGAATGAAATGCCAATGATGCTCCGGGCGCTACGTCATGCACAGTCTGCATCATTGCCCTACCTTCATCTGTAGCATAATTTATATTATCCTTCAACATTTGAACTCCACTCGGTAATTCTCCGCTGGCAACATCAAGATGGGCATATGGCCCTGCGTATTCCTTATCATAACTATCAGAAAGAATACCTATTTTTATATCATGCCCGTCGACTTGCACTAAATCTCCCTCACTGTTTGCCGAGAAAAATCTTTCTCTTACAATGTTGGATGATTGTGCTCCATCACCTTGAGTAGTAACCCCGCCAGCGCTATTTTTAGCAGGATATACAGGCCTGGCAAAATTGATAATATCAGGATAGTTATTTAAATAACAGGCTGTCTCACCATATATATATACATCAACAGCTGATAAGTTAATATATTCGTTCACGTCCAATAAAAAGTCTGTAAGAGGTATATTAAACGGTGCTCCTTGCAATAGAGAGATCAAAGCTCCCATCTGTTTGGCTTTAGGAATTATTTCAATAAGAACCTTATCATCCTTTATTTGAAAAATAAGATCTGATGGCGTTTCACCAACCAGACCCAGGCAGAAAGAAGACAGCTCATTTCCTCCCGCATCAGATGATTTACCATTTCCAATAACCGGAAAAATAAATCCATAGTCAGCCGGACATTTAGAAGAGTTTGCATTTGCGATAACCTCATGTGTATTGCCATTACTAATAATTGTCCATTCTACATAATCATTTGCACCAAATTCCTTAGTAAAAACTTTTTCATTAGATCCTGGCTTAAATTTATTTAAGCCTTTAGCCACTCTTTTACCGTTGTTGGACTTGATGATGCTGCCATCATCACTTATTGTTACCTCTTTTTTAGTGGGATTCTCATATCCAAAACTGGCCTGATATAATCCATTTCCAATATCCTTTATGCAATACACGACAGGAATAATATCTTTATTTTTTTGGGAATATCCCGAGAATGAAAAACCTAATATCAGTAAAACGGCTAGAATCCATCGATGATCAAAGCGATTCTTTACATTCCAATAAATTAGGTTTTTTTGAATAAAAAAGTAAATATTTTTCATATTTGAGGGGTTTTTGCTTAAAAGAATAATTGTATAACATCTATCCTTTTTACAAAAGGATACTAAAATAATTATTCTCCTTTAAAAATTTAATTGTTTAGGACTAAACACAGTATTTATTGTCCCAAAGTATTATTTAACTTTTCAAAGGAAAATTTGTTTGTTGTCTTTTGAATAGGAATATTATTTCATGATTTCTCAATTTTTTTAGTTGCTTCGCGTAATCTGTTTGACATTTTCTCTAAAGTCTATAGGCCAGTGATGAATCCTGATGAATGGATTTATAAAAATTTCTTTTATCAATTGTTAAAATTCTTGCATCTCCAATCGCTTTGACTGTACAGGAACGCACATCTTTTTCGAAGAGTCCCATCTCGCCAAAGAATTCTGTTTCTCCGAGCTCAGCGATCTTTATATTTTCGCCATCACGTTCTTTAATAATTTCTACCTTTCCCTCCTGAATTACATACAAACATTTTCCCACGGAACCTTGTTTAATTATTATTTCACCATCCCTATAAAGGAGTCCTAGCTTCTTGTTTTTCATCTGTTCTCAAATTTTTAAAAGTCAGGTTTGCACAAATAATGCTCCATATAAAATGAAGCAGAAGTTTTGGGTTTAAGAAACGAAGCAAGATATTGCGATAACCGGCACTACCTGTAAAAGTATCCCAGAGTACCGAACTCATAAACCTCTTATCTGCCCCTTTCTTCTGTTCTTGAATAACCATATGAAGGAGTCCCGTTTTTAGAATTTTCGATTTTTGGATAATTCTGGTTGCAAAAAAGATAAACTTCCCTACATGGTTATCAAGATTGAGGTCTCGACAAATTGGCTGGTAGGTTTTCAGAAAATTTTTCTTGGAGATTCCTTCAAATATCACAGTCTTCGCGGCAGCTCTGCCTGTAATATAGGCGGCTCCAATTCCATTTTTGTATAATTTAGAAGAAGCTGAATCACCAATTAAAACCACCCTGTCTGCAAAGGGATTTTGTGCTGCTTTTACATTAATATATGGATAACACTTACAAGGAGCAGCATCTTTCAGTTTCAGATTCTTTGGAAAACAGCCTTTTACTTGTTCAGACGAAATAAAACTTTCAACAGTCTCTTTATCAATATCCTTTCCCAATAAAACCATAGTAACATAATCTCCCTTAGGGATAATCGCACCAAAAGTAACATTAGGTAGATTTAATAAAAAAACATGCATCGAGCTTCCGAAACTCACATCTACCTCATCTTGTTCCAATAAGAATTCACTGATATAGGTGCGAGTAATTTTTGGTGCAATATAATCTGGGCAAATGGTTTTGAACATATCAAGAGCTTTAGTACTTAAACCTACTGCTCCCACTATAAGGTCATACTTTTTTTCTTTATGTTTTTTAGAACTTATAATTATTCCATCTGATGCCCTGGCTACCTTTGTTATCTTTTCTAAAATTACATTGGCACCTTTTTCCTTACAAAGACCTAATAAAAAATTATCGAAACTACTATAGGAATTATCTAAGCAACCTTTTGGGCCACAACCCCTGAATACAGAAGCTATTCTCTGTTCGTGACTTGGTGTATCTATTACAGTTTCCCCTTGTTCTACATGAAGCGTGTAGGTATTAATCCCTCTTTGGATAATATCAGAAGGTATTACAATGCCATCAGTTGCCAATTTTTGAACGAGAGATTCAGATATAACACCTCCACAATGATTACATCCCCCAGCTCCAATTTTAGTGAAATTTTTGGCCTCATAAATATCAATGGTAATCTCCAAATCATATCTGCCAGCAAATTCAAGAGCAAAATAACTAAAATAACTTCCTGACGGACCACCTCCGATAACGGCAATAGAAGACCCGTCTATTATCTCTATTTCCTTATGAGATTGACTGGCCATATGCTTGAGACTTTAAGAAAACAACCTTAGGAGCTCAAAACTTACCCTTTTAATTTAGTTTTATAAATCTAAAATCACTCCTTATCTGTATCGAAGGATACAGATTTTTGTTAATACCAAATTAAATATTAAAATTTATGCTTTTTATGACTTTTATCATGTTATTTGAAAATATTAGTTTGTAGTTAGGTCGGCTATCACTCTTTATAAGCATCTCTTTTGCTCAAGTACTTGTTATCATTTTTATAAAATCCTTCTGGTTTGTACACTCTTCAGACATTCTGTATACCTGGCAAATTCTACAATCAGAATTTCGACAAAGTGGTCCTTTTTGAGAAGCTTGCCAGCATGGTTCTGAAACATTGGTGTAAGCATCACAATTCTCTCTATCACCTTTTGAGCACGGCTTAATAATCCAACAAGGGATTAAAGAAAATAAGGCATTGATGCCTGCAATATTTAAACCTAATTCGTCCAGATACTTTCTGATACAATTCAATCTTAGTATATCCACATCAGAAAAAAGATGACGGTTTGTTTTTGTTTTATAAGGAATGATCAAGCCTTTATCTATATATTGTCGAATTGAATATACCGAAGTGGAAGATAACTTCGATGCAATACGAAGTGTATAGACAGGTTCCGTGTTATGTTTATTTAAAATAGATGGCGCTGACATTATGATTTTTAATTTAGTTTACAATCTAATATCATCCCTTTTCTGTATCAATAAATACAGATTTCAGAACTACTAATTTAAAAATCTATTTCAGTATTTACTATGATAATTATCACTAATTAACAATAAACATTATATCCATAATTCGTACTAATAGATATAAATAACAGTTTAATTATTCATTAAATCTTGCATCCAATCCAAAGTTCGTTTCCACCGCTGCGTACCAGGCATCGTCTTCCATTGCATGCCAATCTATCCATTCTTCGTCAGTAAGCGATTTTCTCCATTCTAAAAATGGTATAGCATCTGGTCCAACAGGATGACGAAACTTCCAGGAATCACTTTCTGCAACCTCAAAGATCTTATCTGCTACTAATGTCGCTTCGGTTGGTGTTTTTAGGGATGCCCTAAACAGACCTCCAAATCGATGGGAATGTGGATAGCTAGAATCATTCTCTTCGTGCGTTATGTCTCTCGCCATATCTGTATTTATTATACCGGGCTCTACTACACAAACTCTTATATTAAATGGTTTTACTTCCTGGGCTAACCCTTCACTCAATGCCTCAAGAGCAAATTTAGATGCGGCATACGAGGTAAGTGGCGTATTGGCAATATGGCCTGCGACGGATGCAATATTGACAATGCAACCTCCTTTATTCACACGCATCTGCGGCAACACTCCTTTGATACATCTGATAACTCCAAAATAATTTGTTTCCATCACTTCCTTAAACTCCCTGATGTCCATTTCTTCTACAGATCCATGTCTCTCTATACCGGCATTATTAACCAGCACATCCACCACAGAGCCATTTCTTTTTTGTATGCTTTCCATCGCATCCTTAACAGATTCATCAGAATCTACATCCATTTTTACGATACTTATAACTAATGACTCATCGCTTATTTTTTGTTTTAGCTCTGTGGCTCCATCTGGATTACGCATCGTTGCAAAAACTTTGTAGCCGGCTCTTGCAAAAACCAATGCTGTATCAAAACCAATTCCTCTGTTAGCTCCTGTAATAATTACTGATTTCATGTTGTACAATTTAGAATTAAAAAAGAATCAATAATATTCTTTTTAAATCACAAATGAAAATCGTTTAGGACGGAGTGCTCAGTTTTTTGTCCGAAAGGCACCAATTATTTTTCAGGACTAAAAAGAAGATGGAAATTAATGACAAAAACATGCCAATATCCATTAATTAATTCTTAAAAGAGATGATAGGTAGATATAATTTTGAGAAGAAGAAGGAAAACCCATTAAAAGAACTCTTTTAATGGGTTTTAAACTTTTATTAGAAGGCTATCAGGCTATTACTTAGGCAGCAGTTTCCTCAGTATTTATTAATACCTGTCCTCTATAATACAATTTTCCTTCATGCCAATGTGCTCTGTGATATAAATGAGCTTCACCAGTTGTTGGGTCTTTAGCTATTTGAGGAACCTCAGCTTTATAATGTGTTCTTCTTTTATTTCTTCTTTGCTTCGATGTTTTTCTTTTAGGATGCGCCATCTTTATATATTTTTATCTGTTATTAACTTTTTTAATTCTTCCCAGCGTGGATCAATTTCGCCGGAGTTTTTATCTTTTTTTTGTAGTTCGTTTAGCTTTTTTAATACGGGTGATTGCAAGGTGCCATCTTCAATGCCTGGATGTATTCTTTTAGATGGTACTGATAAGACGATCATCTCATAGATGAATTGAGCTACATTTATTTGGAACTCTTCATGCGGTATTATTAATATTTCCTCGTTATCATCATTATATTCCTCACCAAACTTCACTACAACACTTAAGATTCCATTTATTGGTTGATCATAAGGCTCGTTGCTTACATCACATGCAATCTTAATGGTGCCTTTGCATGAGAAATTAAGCTCAAACAAAGTGCTTTTTTTAATGAATTCCAAATTTACCAATACCTCAGTATCAAGATATTCGTCATATTTAAAAGCCTCAAAGAACTGATTTTCAATTTTATATTCAAAATGATGTTTTCCTTCTTTCAATCCAAAAAAAGAAATATCAAAATCTTTCATTGTTTTCATGAAAATATAAATTTGAGCGCGCAAAGTTAATGAATTTTAGCAGATTAAAAAATAAGTTCATCAAAAATATTGGATTTTATTTTGATGTTTTTACTTTTAATCTGTTTTCAATTAGAGACTGATATTCTCTCCGCGTTTTGTATATAGAAATCCCGGTAAAAAGTGCTTCTTTAAACGAATTATTATCAGCAATGCCCTTTCCAGCTATTTCATACGCAGTGCCATGATCCGGTGAAGTTCTAATTTTGTTCAAACCTGCAGTAAAATTTACCCCACTTCCAAAAGATAGTGCCTTGAATGGCGCCAATCCCTGATCGTGATACATTGCTAAGACGCCATCAAATTTTTTGTAACTTTCCGTGCCAAAAAAACTGTCTGCAGCATAAGGACCATAAATTAATTTTCCTGTCCCTTGAATTTTCTCAATTGTTGGTTTTACTATTTCATCATCTTCCGTACCTATTACACCTTGATCTCCGCAATGTGGATTTAAACTCAATACTGCAATTTTTGGTTTTGATTTTTGAAAATCCTGTCTTAGACAATCGTGCATTATTTCAACTTTTCTTGTGATCAACTCCGGGGTAATGGTTTCTGCAACTTTGTTAAGAGGAATATGACCTGTTATTAAACCAATTTTTAGATCCTTTGTCATTAATATCATCAAACTTTCACCTTCAAGATGCTCTTCTAAAAATTCAGTATGTCCAAAAAATTTAAATCTTTCCGATTGAATGTTGTGCTTATTAATTGGAGCTGTCAGAAGAATATCTATAAAGCCTTCTTTCAGCGCTTTGGTTGCACTTTGTAACGATTCAAAGGCATATGTGCCCGATTTCTCAGTAGCCACACCTAGATCAATATCAATAGTTTCTCTCCAAATATTTAACAAATTCAGTTTGTTGTAAACAATATTTTTTAAATTTTCAATTCCATGAACCTGTGTATTTATATTTAGTGCTTTTTTATGAGAACTAATAACTTTATTGGATGCAAAAATTACCGGTGTACAAAAGTCTAATATCCTGTTATCCTCAAAGGTCTTTAAAATGATTTCTATACCTATTCCATTTGTATCGCCGACAGAAATTCCAATTTTTATTTTTTCTAATTTTTTCATTAAAATAGGGAATAATTCTTAATTTTGAATTTAATATTTACTCGTAATTATTTAACAAATTTAATCATTATTATTTAGATTATGTTCACAGGAATAATAGAAGAAGTTGGAGAAGTTGTCATGTTAAAACAGGACAAAGAAAATATGCACATTACTGTTAAAAGTAATTTTTGCTCAGAATTAAGAATAGATCAAAGTTTAGCGCATAACGGAGTGTGTTTAACAGTAGTAGACCTAAACGAAAATAACTATACTGTTACGGCCATTCAAGAAACAATAGACAAATCGAACATTGGAGATTTAAAAATTGAGGATAAGATAAATTTAGAAAGAGCCATGCTACTCGGAGATCGGTTAGATGGTCACATAGTTCAAGGTCATGTTGATCAAGTAGCTAAATGTACCGATATTAAAGAGTTGGAAGGTAGTTGGTTCTTTACATTTGAATATGATGAAAAATTACAAAATCTAACCATTGAAAAAGGATCCATTACAATTAATGGCGTTAGTCTTACGGTTGTGAACTCAGAAAGAAATAGTTTTGGTGTGGCTATAATTCCGTTTACATTCGAACACACGAATTTCCATAAAATTAGAGTGAATGATCTCGTTAATTTAGAATTTGATGTGATTGGAAAATATGTAGCAAAATTATTGTCTAATTAAGGACAATTTCAATAAATAAGGTGATAAAATTCTAAGAAAGGTCTCTTATCTTTTTAATAGCGTAGCCAATTGCCAATATAAATAATCCCAAAACTCCACCATCTATAGGTAATCCTGGTGGCGGTGGCGGTGGTAATTGAGCAAATACGCTACCCGCAATTAGAACAAAAACAATAAATAAAAATTTTTTAAAGTACTTATATTTCATAAGGTTTGGCCTTTTTTATTCTTTTTGTAACCTTTATCTAACTTTTTATCTAACGCTGTAAATAATTCGTTATTGCAAATATATGAAAAACAATTTGCCGAAACGAAAAAACATAATTAAATGCAAAAAATAATTGTGGACCCAGAAGGGCTCAACTTCTCCTAAAATTTCGCTAAGTATAAGTCCTATTGGATGCAACGGTTATAATGTTACCTTATTTCACTCCCTTTTGATATATTATAATTAATAAATTTATATAGTTTTTTTGAAATTTCAATTTTAAAAATTCACAATTAAATATCATCAATTATCTTAATTTATTCTTTATCCACGATGTGATAAATTTAATTTGGATTACATTGTTCTTTGTAACTTTGACAGACTTAAACCAATGTTACGACTATCGATTTCCGTTTAAATCATGTATGAGAATAAAGCTCTCAGAACGAAGATATCTTTGACACCTCTATTTGTAAGCTTTGTTTTTTAAATTCGACCAAAACGATTTATAAAATTAGTAAAGAGTTTGTTATAAAAAGCCAGATATAGATAATATGACTGGCTTTTTTATTTAATTCATGAGATAGTCCGGACCTTAGGCTCTCCCCACAGATAATAATCTGGACAATATAAATTATATTTATGAATATTATCTGACTCCCTTCTTCCGTAAAATCTGTAAAAAAATGGCAGATGGGGTTAATCCATTTGACATGGGCTACACCACAAATCACATAGAGTGATGCATATTAAAACCTCTTCTCCCCTTTTAGACCAACCACAAAAGCGTCATCATAACCATCCTTTTTCATCAGTTTCAGATAATTTACAGCCTCTGCATAGGACTCAAAAACACCAGAATAATATCTATTAAACCGGTCATCATATAGATGATTAAATAAACTAGTTAAATTGACATATTTATTGGTTTGGGCATTTTGTAGAAATGCTCCAATTTGTACAGTATATACTTGATTATTACTGTTAAAATCATAATGATAACTTGTTACTGAGTCAGCATTTGATTCAGTAATCTGAACTATCTCAACTGTAGTAATTATATTTTGACGACCATCTGTATCCTTTACCTCAGGAGAATCCATCATTAAACCAATTTCACTGCTTGGATCAACACTCATATTCATCACAATTTCTATTGGGTCTGCATTCAAATCATTAATTGTTTTTATATCTAGTTCTCCAATTAAATAACCATCCAAATAGCCTTTCAATTTATAGGCTGTGTTACAAGTTTGCTCGAAAGTAAAAGAAGCATCTGTTTCGCTGGACAGAAAAGATCCCAATTTCATATCATTATTATCGAATAACATAATTTGCACATTAGGTAGTAATTCATGAGTGTCAACATTCTTAACAATACCTGAAATCACTTGTTGACACTCAAAATCTACCGAAGAAGGAGCTGTAGAAGCATAAATATAATCATCTCCTTTATTATTTGTTTTTCTGATAGTTGAAAAATATCCTCTGTACTTTTCTTCAGTCATATGATAAGTAAAATTGTCTTTTCTCCCATTCATGGGTGCTCCCAATTTTATTGGCGTAGATATAGTATTATCAAATATTTTACAGACAAAAACATTCAAATCACCTCGCCTATTATAAACATCTGATGAAAAATACAGAATATTGTCCTCGTCTATAAATGGAAATATTTCACGTTCTCTGGTATTGATTTTTGGTCCCAAATTCACAGGTTTACCATATGTTCCATCTTCATATAGATCAACCACAAAAATGTCCGTTCTACCAAGTGATTCTGGACCGTCTGACACAAAATAAAGCTTGGTATCATCTTTGTTTAAAATGGGTTGTCCAGTGGAAAAACGATGACCGTTAAAGGGCAACATTTCTAAGTTCACCCATTCGCCCTTTTTATTGACACTAGCCTTGAACAATTGCAGATTGACCGAACTTTTTATTTTCACTTCTTTCTCGTCTTCCCGCTTCCTATTCTTAATTCTTCTATTGACACTAAAGAAAACGGTCTTCTTATCTTTAGTAAACGAAACCATACCCGCTTGTATGTTAAAATCTTTGTCCTCAAATAAATTTTCATTTATGATAAGCAAATCATCATCCGTAAACTTCTTCAAAGGATGATCCAAATAAGTTTTGCTGCTATTTTTATCTCGGTTATCAGCTAATTCCACTTTCGGTGAAGCGAGAACTACTTTATTATCTCCTAAAAAAGTGTTCCCAATATCAGCATATGAGTTATTGATATTATCATTTTTTAAAGTATAAACGCCATGTGAATCTTGGGCAAATATTCCGACTGGAACAAATGCCAATAATAAAATTATTAATTTTTTCATCGATCTAATAGTTAGAGTAATTATAGCCAAAATGAACCAGGTTAATATCACTACAATCTAATAATTTTTGATATATCTAATTAGATACAATTTATTAGTTATCAAGATTTTATCAACGATTATCAATGTACATTAAACCATAACAAATTAATCTAAACTGCTGAATATCTATCATATATAACAATTACAGTAAATAAGACACTATGAGGTTACATTTTGCCAGTTCCAATAATATGACTGGTTTTTATGTAACAAAAGTAGCGCTAGAAATTCAGTATAGTAGTACATTTGTGTGCTTTTTGGAAAAGAACATAAAACCAAGTTTCGAGGGGATGCTTGGTTTTTTTTATGCCAATATATTATTTTGACATTTTAAACGTTATTTATGATGTTGTTGTGAAAAAGATTAAGACCGAGGTGATAAAAATTCATCTCGGTTTTTTTTGTATCTTAGCTTTTTATCATAACAATTTTTTAACCAGAGTAGTATCATGCATATGCTATTCTGGTTTTTTATATTAACTTATTTGTAGTTTTCAATCTTTACTTCAAAGAAAAACCCACTCGTTAAGAATGGGTTTCCCTAATTGTTTTAACTGTATTTACTACGAAACTCATAGACCAAACCTTAGAATTTCACATGCAAGATACAAATTTTATATCAAATCACGTTTAATTTATTAGCTACACTTGATAATTATTAACCACTCTTCGGGTATCATTTGCATCATTTCGTCCTAAATCCCTTGTTTTTTAGACGTATAAAAATTACTTTAGTAATTGGATTAATTTTAAGTTTAGTTGTAGTAAGCTAAGGAGCCAGTTGTAGAGATGCAGTTGGCTTTTTTATTTAGTTTAATTTCAACCTTTTTAATCAATCTTCTCAAAATAGTCTGGAAAGTATTTTACACTCATCTTATGCAAATCCTCAATCTCTTTTTCTATTTTTTTCTTATCATCATTTGTGGTTGCGTTAATTAATTGTGAATCCAATATATCCAAGCCAAAAGTATATAAATTCTTTGATGAAGAAGGACAATTATCTATACAATATCTCCAATATTCATAGGCTTTATCATTTCTCTGAACTCTGGCATGTTCATAGAAAATAGACAGATTGGTTTTACATTTATCAGGATCAGATCCGTATTTGTCTTGAGCTGATAATCCATACGATAAAATAAATATTAATGATGAAATAATATATTGTCTTTTCATTTTTGTTTAATTTTTATTGCGTAGTACGGTCCAAGCTTCTATTTCATCCAGTAATATCGAAGTCAAATCTTTTAGTCTCATTATTTCCTCGTGGTGATTATTGAGCTCTACAGTACTGAACTCTTCCGTATCAATGTTAGATTGATTGTTTATTCTTTTATATACTTCTCGAAAATTTATTTCATCCACGTTGTAAATATAAAATAAAGGAAATGCACGTTTTGATGTAACACTCAATAGATTTCATCCCTAATTTTAAGGCATGAAATATTCTAAATATTTTGGGACAATAACTAAAGACAACGGACAGCCAAATCTAAATACCGCACAGTTTAGACGGATGATGAACATTGTTTTTACTGAAGGGGTTATTCATGGATTGAATATTATTAAGGAGAACTATTAAGAATACTTCTGCTTACCATAAATTTTATGTTGATATTTTTAAACATCAAAGAGTGCTGACTGATTTAAGCGGAAATCTAAGTCCAGATCTTTTGATAGAGGAAATGTATCGTTTATCAAGAGATTAAAGATGAAACTTCACTCAATTTTATCTCTAGTTTCTCTCTGTCGAATACTAATTGGTCTCGCCTAAAAGCCACTAATAGTGACAATAATTATTCTCTTATTATCCAAAAAAGTATGTTTAAGTAGTTAGAATGTAGGTGATAAGATCTGGGTGAGTGATTATTTTTTGGAGGAGCTCCTAATATTATATACTGCATAACCGACTGCAGCTAAAAATAATCCCACAATACCTCCATCTATAGGTAATCCTGGTGGTGGTGGTGGCGGTCCTTGAGCAAATACACTATCTGCAATTAGAACAAAAACTATAAATAAAAATTTACTTAAGTATTTATATTGCATAAGGTTAGATCACGATTACTAAAATATTTTATCTAGAATAATATTGTAATTCAATGGAAAAATATATAAAAAACATTTTGTCGAAACGAAAAAACATAATTAGATGACAAAAAAAAATGTGGACCCAGAAGGGCTCGAACCTTCGACCCCCTGATTATGAGTCAGGTGCTCTAACCAACTGAGCTATGGGTCCCAAAATCGAACGCAAAATTAAACTTATTTTATATCCTGCGCAATATTTTAAAGCTTTTCTTAGTTATGATTTTAAATAAATCATTTAAAGAACTATTTTGGCTAATAAATTTATTTATTTACTTGTGTTTTCTTTTATGTTAACTGCAATTAAAGCACAGAATGCAACAGTTTCACCTATTCCTGAAAACACCTATACTACTAATCCATCTGTGATGCAATCAGGAAATAATCAATCCTCCAATTCAGGTATGGAGAGAAAGTGGTATTTTGGTGGGTTTCTTAGTTTTGCTTTTTGGAATGAAGGAACTGACCTTTTAATTGCTCCTAAAGCATATTACCATTTTTCACCTATGTTCATGTTAGGGTTTGGCTTAACTTACATCTATTCCGATGGGGAATACAGACAATATTATAGCGATGGACCCAGCCAAATATTCAATTATCATGCAAATTCAATTGGCGGAAGCTTTGCCATTATATTTAGACCTATTAATTTCCTGCAGCTTTCGGCAGAATATGAAAATCTTCATACTACCTGGCTGGGAGAGGATAATTTTTCAAGAATTTATTGGGATACCGGGCTGTTTTTAGGAGTTTCCTATGTGACCGGGAATTTTGCTTTTGGACTGAGATATAATATATTATATAACTCATCTACCAGTCCTTATGCATCAGCTCTTACCCCAGTTGTGAGTTTCTATTTCTAAACCACACCTTTTGCCACTCTTTCTTAAGTATCATAAAAGTTATTATATTCACTACTTGATCAAAATCAGACGTTCCAATCTCTTCTATTTTTTTTTCAGAAATATCAATACGATATAGTAAATTCAAAAATTTATGAAACTCATTTTTCATTAGTGTAGCTACAATTTTACTCAGTCTGTCTATTAACAATTTAGGACTCCAATCCATATTAAACTGAGTCTCTATTCCAGATAAAGATAAATCTTTATTCAATTGCACAATTAACTTCTCTAACATCTCCATTTGTTCCAACTTGTACAGAGACTGTATAGCGTCATTCTTTTTATCAAACATTAAAGCGTTATTTACATTAATCAATAAAATTTTAAATACATTCTTGGAATGTTAAAATAATTATAGCTCTTAATTGAATTCTATTAAACTGTTTTTCTCAAGATCAAAGTATTAGTAAAATTAGTTGAATCTTAACAATTATTTAATATATACTTTGGATACTTTTTTTGTGTCATAAGTTTCCTTTACATATATTTGCAAGCCAAATGAAAGAAAATATTTTGAATAAGGCAGTTGATTTATTCCTGCGCTACGGTTTTAAAAGTGTTACTATGGATGATATTGCCAATGATTTAGCGATATCCAAAAAAACGATCTATAAATATTTCAGCAATAAAATAGAACTGATTGATGCCAGCACTATTTTAGTACATGAGAGGGTAGATAGGATGATTGGTGAAATTGTAATGAAGAACTTTAATGCAATTGAAGAAAACTTTGTTATTAAATCTATTTTTAAAGACATGTTTAAAAATGTAAAGACTTCACCCATGTTTCAATTGAAAAAATATTACCCTGAAATATATGGAAGAGTAATAGAACATCAATTGTCCACATTTAGTGAATGTGTAAGAGAAAACCTTCATAAGGGGATTGAAGAAAATCTATATCGATCCGAAATTGACATAGATATGGTAATGAAATTTTATTTTCAATTGATCTATGGAGCCTATGATGGAGATATATTCGGGAATCAAATGGAGGACATTATTAAATTAGAATTAAAAATATTAGAATATCACACCCGATCGATCGCAACTTTGACTGGAGTCAAAATTTTAGAAGAACAATTGATCAATTACAAATAAAGCATGAGACAATATATTATCCTAACCATAAGTATCTTATTTTCTTTTGTCCTGTCTTCACAAGAGAATTCCTATTCATTTTCCGTGGACGAAGCAATTAATTTTGCGTTAATAAACAACTATTCCGCAAAAAACAGTGCACTGGATGTAGAAATAGCAGAAAAAGTGATGACTGAATATAAAGCATTTGGTCTGCCTCAAATAGAGGGTAAAGTAGATTATCAAAACTATTTAATACAAAATATTACTCTAATTCCCAGTGAAATTGTCGGTGGCCCTCCGGGCGAATTTGAAGAAGTTATTTTTGGTGCCAAACAAAATTTAAATGCAACAGTAACCCTTACACAAGTTATTTTTGATGGCGCTTATTTAATTGCTCTACAATCTACAAAAGCCTACTTAAAAATATCAAATTTGGCTAAAGTTAAAACAGAACAGGAAATTAGAGAAGCCGTCATCAATGCCTATGGAAGTGTTCTTGTTGCCAAAGAATCTATATTGATACTGAAGGATAATATAGCTACCTTAGAAAAAAACCTAAATGAGACCAAGGTTATATTGGAAAATGGTTTTGCCGAAATTCAGGACTACGAGCAGCAGCAAATTACGCTACTTAATACAGAAAATCAGCTTAATAAAGCTATAAGACTCGAAATCATTGCCAAGAAAATGCTCAACCTCATATTAGGAATTCCCATCGAAATACCGGTTGAACTCAATGACAGTCTGGAACATCTCGCTTTGAGCAGTACGGATTTAAATTTGGTAAATCAAAGCTTTATACTGGATAATCATATCGATTTCAAAATTGCTGATAATCAAGTTATTACACATGAATTACAATTGAAGTATGAAAAAAGTAAAAATATTCCAACCTTAAATGCATTTATAAATTATTCAACCTTTGCACAAAACGACAATAACATTTTCTTTAAGAACAATGGCAGATGGTTCGATTCATCATTATTTGGAGTTAGTTTAAACATTCCCATATTCAGCAGTTTGGAGCGAAAATCCCGAACCCAACAGGCAAAAATGGGGCTGGATCAAAGGGTTATTGAACTTGATCAAACTTCAGAACAACTAAAACTTCAGGTTGAAACGGCTAGAAACAAGTATCAATTTGCTCTAGATCAATTTCAAACCAGGAAAAAGAATCTGGTACTGGCCGAAAGTATTTCCGAAAAGGAACAGATCAAGTATTTTGAAGGTCTTAGTACAAGCTTCAATCTGACCAATGCTCAAAATCAATTATACAGAACACAACAAAATTATATCCAATCTATTTTAGAAATAATAGAATCTAAGGTTGAATTGGAAAATGCATTAAATATTTATTAAAAATGAAAAATCAATTCTTTATCATATTAACCTTATTACTTGTTTCCTGTGGAGGAGGCAGCGACAAATCTTTGCAGGACATTATCAACAGTAAAGACCTCAAGACCATAAGAGCTAAGAAAAATGAGTTAGTTAGCGAGCAAAAAGAATTAAATACGAAAATCGGACTTTTAGATGAGGAAATAGCTAAATTGGATAAGGTAAAAAGAGTTTCTTTAGTTACAACCTTAACAATAAAAGAACAAGTTTTTAATCATTATCTGGAACTTCAAGGGAATGTTACTACTAAAGATTTATTGGTGTTATATCCGGAATATTCCGGGACTCTTACGGAAGTACATGTGAAAAATGGACAAAAGGTAAAAAAGGGCCAGCTTCTGGCCATAATTGATGATGGAGGGTTAAAACAGCAATTGACACAATTACAAATTCAGGAAGACCTGGCTAAAACAACTTATGAAAGACAAAAAAGGCTTTGGGATCAGAAGATAGGAAGTGAGATGCAATTTTTACAGGCTAAATCAAATTATGAAGCCCAATCAAAAGCAGTGGATCAATTAGAACAACAAGTTGAAAAAACAATGGTGCGAGCACCATTTTCCGGAACAATAGATGATGTTATTTCTGAACGGGGAACAGTTGTTATGCAAGGACAAACAGAATTAATGCGTATCATAAACCTAAGCAATATGTACATAGAGTCTGATGTTCCTGAGAAACATATTACAAATATTTCCAAAAATAAAAGCGTTATTGTTGAATTTCCAATTTTAGGAAAATCCGTCAATTCAAAAGTACGAGAAGTTGGAAATTACATCAATCCTGCAAATAGAACATTCAAAGTAGAGGTTGCAATACCAAATAGCGACAAATACATAAAACCAAATCTTACGGCAAGACTTAAGATAAATGACTACACTAACAACCACTCACTTTTAGTGCCTCAAAATATAATCTCAGAAAATTCTGCTGGTCAGCAATATGTTTATATCGTGAAAAACAAACAAGAAAATGGTGAAGCTCTTGCTCAAAAAACAATAATTCAGACGGGCAGATCACAAGGAGATCTTATTGAAGTTCTGGAAGGATTAAATGATGGGGATGAAATTATTATAGAAGGAGCTAGGAGTGTAAATGATGCCCAAGTTGTTAAGATTTTAAACATATAAAAATTAGTAATGTCAAAACAATACAAAAAATTAGACAAGGAATTTGGTTTGTCTTCTTGGGCCATTCAAAATAAAACAACAATTTACGTTACAATTATTTTGATTCTTTTTATGGGATACTCCGCCTATAAAAATATGCCACGTGAAAATTTTCCAGAGGTAAAAGAAACAAAAATTTATGTCAGTTCGGTCTTTCCGGGCAACACGGCAGAAGATATAGAGAAACTTATAACAGACCCTCTAGAAGATCAATTAAAAAATGTGAGCAATGTAGTGGAGATAACCTCTACGTCGCAAGAAGATTATTCAATGGTAATTGT
>PVMK01119433.1_pt1 | contig 17706 bp, 17 predicted proteins | sample 1853481 | NCBI WGS metagenome assembly PVMK01 (sample SAMN08533507, study PRJNA380276) | Marine sediment metagenome, whole genome shotgun sequencing project. | reverse complement strand
GCTTATCAGACATTTGACGTTCTATCCATGGATATAAGATTTCATCTTCCTTCTTTATATGTTGGGTCAGCAAATCTCTGTATCCATTCAAGTGCTCTTTGATCTGAGCCTTGTTTCCATTCTCTGCACCCTCAACAACATTCTTGACATGGTTCCTTCCGGTATCATGGTCATCATACATTATCTTTATAATTTCCGACTTTTCGTCGACATATTTAAAAAGAATATCCTCTTCCTTCATATGATGGAACTTATCAGCATAACCTCGTATGAAATCAACACAACTCATAACAAGATCTTTATCCACAGTTTCACTCTTTTCTACAAAATCCGTAATGGCAGGAACCAAGGCAAGGAGCCTCTTGATCCACACATGCTCATCCACAAGATTTTTTACCGCCGGAGAGTAATTAATCTCTTTCGGTACAATTTTTGACAAATCCACCTTAGGCTCAGGAACATCTCTATCAGGATAAAGAGCTTTTTCCATCTTATACATCAAAGTGGCTTCTGTCTGTGGATCCAGACCGTGTATACCCACAACATCACTAACCAGACAACTTCCTACAGAACACGGAGCACAGCCGATACCATATTCTTCCAAAATGCGGCCGACTTCAGGGCATTGATCTATAACAGCCCTTATATCTTTACTCATAATATTTTCCAAAAACCCCCTCCTTACACATATTTATTTATACGATTGTAACTATAAACCAGTCATTGTAGTTGATTGTCCCATAATATGTCAAGAATAGTTTTTTTCTGGTAGGTGTAATAACCTTCTCCATGAGCAAGGTTTTAGTAGTATCTAAATTGAGCGATTTTTATTTTCTACATTCTGAATCAGTTATTTTACAAATATACTGATATCTTCATGTTTGATACACACTAATTGCCTTTATGTTAACGAATTCCGTCAGTCCTGATATTGGACAATGAATTGGAAATTAGGGATGAAGTCTTACAACCGCTCTTCATTCCATCACTCTACTCCGTTCCCTGTTGTCGCGGGGATTACAAATTCCTCTTTAATGATATTCCCCTTTCTTATTTCCCAGATGGTTTCTTGCTTTGTACACTTTGCCTTTAACGAAACGTCACTTATAAGTATTTGAGACGGCAATTTTAAATCTATCGCCTGGACCGGACACGCCTTCACACATGCCCCGCACGTCCAACAGTCTGCCTGGGACCTGATTTCCGCCTTGTGCCTCTCGTTACGGAACAATAAATCGCCTGGACAGATCCTTTCACAAAGCGTTTCTTCGGCCCGCCCGCATCCATTACACACGTTTTCATCTATAAATATACTCATTTTTTACCTAAATGTTGCCAAAGGCTTAGTTCAACGCTCTTTTGATAATTTTAACCCTATCATTCACCGGATCATAAATGGAATTAACAAATCCCAGCCAGTTGGTGTCATCTCTTTCAGGGTAATCTGTTCGGGCCTGATAAGCCGGCCAGCGCGTCTCTTGTCTATAGATAAGATGTTCTATCAAAACCTTTGCGACATCAAACCTGTCGATCAGTTCCAGACACGAAACAAGTTCATGTTTATCCTCTGCACGCAGGCTCTGCAATTTAGCTTCTAATTCCTTAAGCTTCTCTCTGGCAATAATCAGCCTAGATTCTGTCAATTCGTAATGTGCCGTTACACCACCGGCATACTCATCCATTATCTCATGAAAAATCCTTTCCAATTCTTCATGAGATATTCCTTCCTTACCATTCATACAGTGCGATATTCTTTTTTTCTCCTTATTTACTTCATCATCATTTATATGCAATAATTCAATATTCACAATTTCTTGAATAGCCGTCCTTACCGCTATCTTTGCCTCAACCCAGGCACCGCTTACATATTTCTTAGGCGCACCGCCGGCAACATCGCCTGCGGCATACAATCCCTTTATTGTCGTCCTTCTCTCTCTGTCAATCCAATAACCTGCCTGACAATGCCCTCCAATTACGACCGGCTCCATACCACTGATTTCCACAGGTCGTTCACCGGGGCCATATCCATCATTCGCCCATAACAGGACTATTGCAGGGTTCATGTTTAAATAGGCCCTCTTGAGCTTCTCTTCCGACTCAACACTTAAGCCCCTGGTATCCAGACTGCATGGGCCCTTGCCGGATTTTTCTTCCTGCAAAGTTGCCAACAAGCGATAGAGAGACAGGCACTTCTCTCCTCCAAGATGTTTGTATCTCTCCTCCAGATATTCTTCTCCCAGCGCGTTCTTATGCATTATATCTGACCCTTGGGCTATTGTCCCCGTTGGGGCATTGACACCCTTAACTCTCAATGGAATAAATCGATTTTCAAAGCTAGTCATCTCTGCGCCAATACGAATACCTATTGCATAGCCCGTACCTACGTTCCATGGGCAGTACCAGGTCGTGTTACGCGCGTCACCTGTTTTTATAGGCTTATAAATTCCCGAAGCACCTCCTGTGGTTACGATTACTGCTCTGGCATGAATAACATAAAGTTTACCATCCCGGCTGCTGAATCCATAAGCACCTCTTACCCGCTCTCCATCAAAAATAAAATTTGTTGCCGCTACCCTGTTTAATACTCCCACTTTCGCGCGATAAACGGCTTCCGCAAGAATCGGCTTCAGCCTCTCTCCATAAATTCTTATGCTCCTCTTACCCCTGGTCACATAGTCGCCATTTTGATCTTTTTCAATCGGAAGGCCCATCTCCTCAACCTGTTTAACCGACTCATTAAGACCTTCTGCAATTGAATAGACCAGATCCTCTCTAATAACACCGAAAAATTCATCCTTTATGTACTTTACATATGTCTCAGGCGTCTGGCCGTCATTTAGATAAGCATTTATTGCGTTAAGCCCCATTGCAAGACAACCGCTTCTTTCAATATGTGCTTTTTCCATAATAATACATCTAATATTTGGATCGATCTTTTTGGCTTCAATTGCCGCCATACACCCGGCAGCACCACCGCCAATAATCAAAATATCAGTGTCTAAATTTACTGTTGAGATGTCTGCCATAATCTAAAAAAGTGCCTAAAGTTTGAAGTGAACTAAAATGCCTAAAATTAATGTAATGATTACTTTTAAACTTCCTGCCCGAACAGATTGGCAGGCGGGTAGGCACTTGTAACTTTATCTTTTATTCATCTATAATTTTTGTTTCACACGTTGCTTTTTCTCTCAGTTCTGCTACGGCAGATCCGAAAAAAAACCGTGATAAACGAGATCTTTTTCTTCTTGTAACGAGAATCAAGTTTACCTGTTCCTTTTCAGCAACAGATAATGTTACATCCAAAAATGTACCCCTTTTGATAATTGATTTGTAATCAACACCTTTGCTTTTAGCCGCTTCTTCGATCTCTAAAATCTTCTCTTTTCCCTGAACCGAGTATTCATCCAAAACCGCGTTAAAAAGATTCTCCGTTGTTTTTCCCCCAATCCAACCCTCCTCGGTCAAACTATCAAATATTTTCTGCGGCACTTCATAATCAACGACAAAAAGAATTACCAACTTGGCTTTTTCTTTATTCGCAATGTCAACCGCCTCTTTAATACACTTATTCGATTTCCTCGTAGTCGAAAGTATTAATAATATTTTATCCATAATTCACCGATTTTTATTACTTGTTCCCACGCAGAGCGTGGGAACAAGTAAATTAAACAACACTTTAAAATTAGAACCCGAGGCCCAGAAGCGGCCAGTAATAATAAGCGAAAAAATTGAAAAAGATCCATGAAACTATCTTCAGTACAAACCCGCCTTTAAATGCATCACCCGGCGTAATGAAACCTGATGAATGCGCAATAGCAACTGCCGGAGTGCCCATGGGCAGCATAAATGCCAGGCCTGATGGAACAGTTACGGCCAGTGTAGTAATTATCGGGCTTATTGAAAAATCTATCGCAATCCCTATGGTTATTGGCATTAAGAGTGCAACTACAGCTGTATTGCTTATCGCTTCAGTCAAAAAAATTGCAATCAGCGATATCACCATAATCAAGACAAATGGAGACTGGATTGCACTTATATTGGATATATCTACCAACCAGCGCGTAGCACCGGTCTTGCCCATGGCAAAACCAAGGCAGATTGCTCCTCCGTACATAAGTATCAGCCCCCAGTTCACATCTTCCTCCACTTCTTTCCATCGTAACAGCCGGAAAATGAAGGCAATAACAACGGCTGCTAAAGCGATATTAGCAAGCCCGAATTTTTCACCAAAGCATATCCATGAAAAAATCGTTGCTATCATAAGTATTCCAATAGACCACTCTTCACGTTTCATTTTCCCAATGCATGCGGTTCTGTTAACTAATAACATTCGTGCTCTTTTTACATCTTTTATCTCCGCGGGAAAGAGAAAAATCAACAACCAATACGTAATGGCCAGCATTGTTATAACCATTGGCATCGTTGCAAGTGCCCATTTGACAAAGCCTATGGTTTCACCCGTTGTATCCCGAAGTATTCCTACGGCCAAGGGGGCCCTTGCACCACCCAAAAATGTAGCGACCCCTCCAATAACACATCCCCACGCCATTCCCAAAAACAGCGACTTACCATAATTACTTTCTGTCGGTTTTAACTCCAGACTCAAAGCAATGGCGGTAACAATAGGAAACATCATCGCGGCAACGGCATGCTCTGACATCCAAAACGATAGAAATGCGGACAGTACAACAACTCCCAGAAGCAATATCTTAGGCGAATGGCCAAACCACTTCAGAAATATCAGCGCTATTCTATTACTTAAACCCGTCCTGGTAACTGCAGAGGCTAAAATAAATGCACCCAGAATAAAGAAAACCGCCGGATTAGCGAAAAGAGAATACGTTTTTTCCGCCGGCAAAAGCCCCAGTAGGGTAAAAAGGATAATCGCAAGAAGACTTGTTATCATTAATGGTATTACCTGGCTGATCCAAAAAATGACACAGAGCACAAATATAGCCAATGCCTTTTTACCATTAGTTGTAAGCCCTTCTGGATTAGGCAGATAAACTATCAAGCCAAACAAAAATATGGCAATTGATAAGATAAGAAGTCTATAATTATTTTTTGTATGAACAGAATCCATTTGCTTTCCTGTGAATATATTACTTTGTTTAAAACTTAGTCAAGAATTATAGAAAATTTTTATATATGGTACATTGTCCCCGCTTTTTGTTCTTTTTCCTGAGTAATAAGATCCTTGATTGTTACGTTTTCTATACTTGCCAACATTGCATCATACATTTTTTTCCATAAATCCTTTAATACACATGCGTCTGCAATTGAACAGCTTGCAGAAAGAGATGATATTCTCTCGTTTACACAATCAATTGGCGCCAGGGAGCCCTCAAATAGCTCTATGATTTCCCTGACACATATTTCGCCGGGGTCTCTGGCAAGGCAATGACCGCCTTTTGCCCCCCTGACACTAACGATTACGCCTCCATTTCTCAATGCTAGCAATATTCGCTCAACAAATGACTCGGGTATCGCCCTGGCACTAGCGACATCCCTGCTTAACACAAACCCATTTCCATACCTTTGTCCTAATTCCAAGAGCGCAAGTATTGCGTATTCTGTTTTACTTGACAGTTTCATTTAATAAATAGCAATCTAAATGTTTTTACTTAAGTTTTATTATTATCTATAGTTAGTAGCAATCGACATTCTTGACCAAGTCTGCAACAAAGTCAAATTGTATTGTTAAAAAAAAATATGTCAAACTAATTCTTTTAGAGTATTCGTCTTTACCATTCCATTAATTCTCCAACAATCTCTTCTACAAGATCCTTAATTGTTACTATTCCGATTGGTTTATTATTTTTGTCAACAACGATGGCCATTCGTTGTTTTGTCTTCTGCATCCTTACCAGTGCATCGTCTATAAGTGTATCAGCACCAATATGTTCGGTTTCTTTCAAGAAGTCGCTAATTTTTGACTCTTCTGTGCAAACACTCAAAAAATCAAACACGTTAATTACTCCGACAATATTGCTTCTTGGGCCTTTGAAAACCGGTATTCTGGAGAATCTCATGTTTTTTGCCAAAACCTTCATTTGTTCCACGTTTACTTCGGATGAGACTACGGTTGCTTTATTAAGCGGTATCATAATTTTCCTTATCGGAATACTTCCGAGCCTCATAATGTTTCTAGTCATCATATCCTGATAGCCGGAGATAACCCCCTCTTTGGCTCCTTCTCTTATGAAAAACCCTAATCTATATGGTGTAAAGATTGCCGTCCTTTTGTTCGCATTCTTTAAAAAGAATTGAGGAATTTTGTTTACTCCTTTTAAAACATATACTAAAGGAGAAAAAATATGGGAAAAGAACCTGATGCCGGGTGATGCCGGATAAAGGAATTTATCTGCATTTCTTTGACAGATATCCTTTGGCATAACTTCTGCAAAAATCAGCATAATTGGTGCTAAAATCAAGGTTGCAGTCAATCCGGGATTAGCGTAAGACACCTTTTTTGATATTATATTTGTAAAGATTGCAGATGCCAGATAGTTGACAATATTATTACCTATTAATATTGTACATATCAAGGCTTGCGGGTCATTTAATAATTTCTTAATAATTTTTGCGCTTCGGTCTCCTCTGTCCACCTTGTATTGTAATCTGACATGGTTAACACAGTAAACCGCGATCTCAATTCCGGAAAAATACGCAGAGGACAAAATGAATATAATTAACAGATAATATTCAATCATTTTCGTCCTCGTCTGACTCGCTCTTTACTTTCATTTCCTGCAGTATTGAAGTAATACGCCTTTTCCTGACACCTTCTACAGTAAAAACGAAGTCCTCATATTTAACGGAATCGCCCTTTTGTGGAATATGTTCGAGTAGAGCAATAACAAGTCCGCCAATAGTATCAACACCCATTGGTTCTATTTCCATGCCAAAAGTATCTGACCAGTCACGGAGGCTAAGGTTGCCGGAAATCAGATATCTGTTTTCATCAATCTTATTAATTGTCTCTCTGGGCTTCTCATGTTCATCTTGTATTTCGCCGACAATTTCCTCTATAATATCTTCCAGTGTAATTAGTCCTGCCGTACCACCATGTTCATCAACCACAATAGCCAACTGGCTGCCTTCACGTCTAAATTGTCGTAACAAACCTTCAATACTCTTTGGTTCAGGGACAAACTGGACCGGTTTCAGAATATCCTTTAATTGTACTTTTGGATGGAGAAAAATGTCCTTCGCATGAACGATACCAATGATATTATCAGGTGTCTCTTCATAGATTGGAAATTTAGTCTCTTTTGTTTCTCGAGCAAGCTCGATGAGTCCTGTACCGGATCAGCAATATCGTATAAATTCATGTCTACCCGTGGAAGCATTATCTCTTTTATCTGGGCCCTTTTAAAATCCAGGATTCCATGTATCATAGAACGCTCCTCCCGATCGACAATACCCTGTTTTTCGCTGAACTCTACAAGCATCTTCAATTCGTCGATAGTAACACATTTTTCATCACCACCACCCTTATCAAAAATTTTGCTTATTGAATTAATAATTGAAGTTAAAATAACCCGAAAGGGGAAAAAGAGTTTATCAAAGAGGTAAATAGGCATTGCGACCCACCGGGAATATTGATCTGGAATCTTTACCGCGATGTTTTTGGGAATTACTTCTCCCATAATAATAATCGTGAGAAGGCTGAAAACACATACCGCCCCTGCGACCCAGATGCCACCATATGAACTGTCAACCGCTATCTTTTGAGCAATACCATAAGAAGCACAGTAAAAACCAATATTTGCCAGCATATTTCCAAGCAAGATAGTTGTCAGCAAATTCTTTGGTGTTTTCAGAAGTGTTTGTACTAATCTTTCAGACTTGCTATTGCTTTTGCCAAACCTATCAACCTCTTCCTTGGTTAATGAAAAAAAAGCGGTCTCTGTGGCAGAAAAAAAGGCGGAGAAGCACAGCAGGAACAACATGAATAGGACTTGCGGTAGGTAATTCAATAATAACGTATATAAATTATCGTCTTCCAAAAATATCACCCGTTATGGGAAATGGATGGCGTTACTTAATAAACAACACAAAATCAAAATATAAATTTAGAACTTCTAATAACGCCTAAAATGTACGTAAAATTATAACCGCTAACTTATAAAATTGTCAATTACAAAACATTACAGGCAAATACAAATTGACAGCTGCTTAATATTTTAATAAGATAGATTTCTGTTCTTAAAATTGTTGAAATCTATAAAATAAAGTTTCTCGATATGACGACATCAAACATTATAAAAAAAATCAAACCCTCTGCAACATTAGCATTAGGGAGCAAGGTAAAACAGCTAAAATCTGAGGGCATAAGCGTAATCGGTTTTGGTGCGGGCGAACCAGATTTTGATACCCCTGAAGAGATTAAAGCCTCGGCAATTGAATCGCTGAAAAGTGGTTTCACGAAGTATACGCCCACATCAGGAATTCCAGAATTGAAAGACGCGATATGCAAGAAGCTATCAAAAGAAAACAATATAGACTACTTGCCCCAACAGATACTTGCTTCATGCGGCGCTAAACAGGTAATTTTTAATTGTCTCCAGGCGTTATGTAATGATGGGGATGAGGTTTTAATTCCTTCGCCATATTGGCTGAGCTATCCGGAACAAGTTACCTTCGCAAGAGGAAAGTCTGTGTTTATTGAGTCTTCCGATGAAAATGATTTTAAGATTACAAAAGACGATATCGAGCGCAACATAACAGAGAAGACAAAAGTACTTATAATAAACAGTCCCTGTAATCCCACTGGAAGCCTTTATACAGAAAAAGAACTATATGAAATAGTTCAGCCCGCAGTTAATGCCGGCTTATATGTGATATCAGATGAAATTTACGAAAAAATTATATATGACGGGGAAAAACATGTAAGCCCTGCTTCGTTCGGGAAAGAATTTTTTGAAAAATTAATTACCGTTAACGGATTTTCAAAGGCTTTTTCAATGACCGGCTGGCGAATTGGCTATGCTGCGGGGCCTGTTGATATTATAAAGGCAGCTACGCTCGTTCAGGACCACTCGACTTCGGGTCCAAATTCTTTTACCCAGAAAGCCGCTGTTACTGCCCTGCAAGGGAACGGCGAGGCAACCACTAATATGGTAAAAGAATTTGACAGGAGAAGAAAATATATTGTTGAACGGCTTAATAATATGGACGGTATAACCTGCATGCTGCCAAAAGGCGCTTTTTACGTATTTCCAAACATATCAGGTCTCTATAATCGTGATATTTGTGGCCAGAAAGTTGCCAATTCTGTAGACTTGACAGATCTTATTTTAGATAAGGCCAAGACTGCCTTCGTTCCCGGAGTGTGCTTTGGTTCCGATAACCACCTAAGAATCTCATACGCAACATCCATGGAAAATATCGAAGAGGGCATGAATCGGCTGGAAAAACTCTTAAACGAAGGCATCACACACAAAAGTTAGTACTTTGTGGCCATTCTATCTCTTTCCGGTATTTTATGCATTCTCACTGCATATTATTTTTTTAATATTTCTACTTTCCACTCCTCTGGGCCGGACAATATATATTCCCAATCCATTTGACCGGTTCGTTCTGCTTCCAACTGATACTTTAGCGGTTTTGGATCATGATCATTTATCAATATCATCTTATCTCCCGGCTGAAGAGAATCGAAAGTATCAAAAATTTTTGGGTGCCTCTCACGTGGCGGAATATTTTGTACGTCCAGTGTAATAACTTTGCCTTCACTCATTTGCTTGTTCCTTTCCTTATTGTTAATTTACCATGTAATGCCAGCTTTAATATTTTTACAAAACGCAAGACTACCCCTTAGGTATGACCGTAACTAAAGCCGTTAACTTTGTTTTTGCTTTGAGCGAACGCGCTTCTCCGCTTTCAAATACGATAAGTGTTCCTTCCTCGACACCTTGCTCTTCTTCCGTAACAACGGAACCGCTACCGGTATTGATTATGACTACCACTTTCTGGCCATTAGTATCTTCCAGTGCTGTTTGGCCCTCTTCCATACAAAGAAGATTGACACACACTTTCTCAGAATCACATAATTTTGTTAATACTGCATTGTTTTCAGAAAAACTTGCAAGATCCTCTAAATTAAATTCTCCCATCCCCTCCCTTTCAGCTAATATGAACAGCAATCGCAACTAATCTTTCTGTGCACCTGATGCCTCTTTCTGAACCCTCAGGGGCAAATACAACTTTGCCTTTTGATAACTCTATTTCTTCTCCATCCAGTGACATAATACCCTTTCCTTCCAGTACATAAAAAACACCTGTGCCACTTGGATGTGCCGGTATTTCCTGACCTGGCTCTAAACATATCATAGGAACCTTTGCATCAGGAGAGGCACACAAGATTTGCGGACGGAATTGTTCGCCAAACTGAACTTTTTCTTGTAATTTTATTAGATTCAAACTGTTCCTCTCGATAAATTATTATTAGGTTCTCTGTCTTAGAGAACAATGCTCAACCCATATCTGTTAAGATGTGGAATTGCTTTCCTTCTGGGCCGCTTCAATTAATTCATTAACAAACATTTCAACATCAGTATTGTGCATCGTGCATGCCAAATTTATATCTTCCGTGCCAAATGCAGGACAATCAAAACAGCTCTTGCCAAAGTGTTTTGAGAATACTGCTTTTGTTGCAGGATATTTCTCTGTTACCTCACCCGTCGTCATCTTTTTAGTGATAGCAATATTAAGTTTTCCTGCTGGCTCCGGTTGAGATTCAATAGGCTCCTGCATCATAGTTTCCCCGTTTTCAGTCTGGTTAAAAAAGAGTACAAACCCAAAACCAGAACGCCGGAATATACCATATTATTAGTAAGGGGGTCAATGTTTTAAAAAATAACGATTAGACGATGACGATTATCAAGTATAAGCGCCTCAGTAGCTACTCAGTTACTACTTGATATTTAAGAATAGTAACGGTATAATCAAGACCTTGAAAGAAGTGTCTTGCGCTAGGCCTGTAACTAATTCAAGCGTGGCAAAAGAAATTACCAGAAAACGAATCATAAAAGAAAGAAAAATGGATAATGCCTGGTTTATACCGCTGCAACTTTCAGTAACAATTCCCAGATGTGTACTTTCCGGTTTGCAAATTAATAGAGACATTTTTCGTATTATATGAGCCATTATCTATCTACCAGCGAAAAGAAAACATGGAAACTTATCCAGGATAAAATTAAAGAGAAGGTCACACCACAACAATTTACAACTTGGTTTTCAGGTCTGAGTTTAGTCAAGCTCGATGCAAATGAAATATATATTCATACCCCAAATTCTTTCTGTAGAGAATGGATAGAAAACAACTATATGGATGTTATTACATCGTCCTTAGAAAAGGCTTCTATATCTAATCGCAAAGTAAAGTTTATTGTTGATGACAACAGTTCATTTGAACCAGAATCAAATGATGTTCAAAATAGTTCTTCTTCGCCCTATGTGGATAGCGCTACCCACATAAACAAAAATTACAACTTCAATAATTTTTTGGTAGGACCTTGTAATCGCCTGGCACATGCTGCTGCTCTCGCGGTTTCTGAATCGCCAGGCACTGCGTACAATCCACTGTTTATCCATGGTTCTGTTGGTTTGGGCAAAACGCACTTACTTCATGCAATGTTGTTACGCCTACAAGAAGGAGGGCACAAAGTTCTATACTTACCATGTGAGAGCTTTGTAAATCATTATATTTCCACTATAAAAACTGGAGACTGGGATAGTTTTAGAAATAAATATAGACAGATTGATGTTCTCTTAATAGACGATGTGCATTTTCTGGCAAATTCTCAGAGTACCAGAGAAGAATTTTTCCACACATTTAATGCACTATATACACGTCAAAAACAAATAGTCTTGTCCAGCGACTGTCCTCCGGAAGAAATACCAACAATAGAAGAGCGTCTTATTTCGAGATTCAGATGGGGGTTGATAACCAGGGTGGATCCTCCCGGCTTTGAAACCAGCGTTGCTATAATTCAAAAAAAAACCGCTTTACTGAATATGGAAATTTCTTACGAAGTCGCCTGTTACCTGGCGGATAATGTCGCTTCAAGTATTAGAGAGATTGAGGGTACGCTCACAAATATTCACAGATACACAGCAATGAATGAAAGTAAAATAGACTTAAATCTTGTAAAGCAGATAATCAGAGGTTTCTCAAAACAAAAGCATAACATAGGTATTGAAAAAATACTAAATACCATTACAAAACATTACGGTGTCCAGCTTTCTCAGCTTCATTCTAAAAGAAAATTTAAATCCATTACATTGCCAAGGCAGATTGCAATGCACCTGGCAAGAAAGTTTACTAATTTATCTTTAGGAGAAATAGGAGGTTATATGGGTGGCCGCGATCATACAACGGTCATGCATGCAGATGATAAAATAAAAAAACTCAAGTCTCTCGATCGAAATATGTCTTCTACATTAAGAAAATTAGAAAATGTACTTATTAAGCAACAAGAGCACTAACTCTCTGTTCACATGCTGTAGATATAGTTCCTAATATTAACAACGAGCAACATCATATACGTGAAAACTTCTATTTTTGTGTATTAAATAACGTATGTTTTGACAAGTAATCTACATGAAATACTATACATATATTCTTTTTGTAAACAAGCTAATTATATTATAACTCCTTTGAATAAAGGGTGTTATAAGTTACAATATAAAATTTAACCTTTTAATCAGGCCCTATAATAGTAATAAGAATAATAATTTTTTAAATATAAAATAATATATTATATAAAGCACTGTTTATATCTAACTAACTTTAACCTATTAAAAACTCCATAATGAAAATAAAATGTAAGAAAGAAATAATAAGGAAAGGTTTTCATATAGTAGAAAATGTTATATCAGGTTCAAATGTAAATCCGATGTTACAGAATGTTAGAATTGTAGCAAAAGATAATACCTTAGAACTATCTACTACGGACATGGAAGTTAGTGTTAGTTATTCAATAGATTCAGTTGAAATAATAACTCCCGGCAAAATGGTTGGACCTGAAGTCCAAATTTCTTCAATAGTTAAAGAATGGACCGAAGAAGATATAGAAATAACCGAAGAAGATATGAAATGTGTAATAAAAGGAAAAGATAATTTTTTTAAAATTCTCTGTACAGATCCCGATGGTTTTCCAACAATTCCTCAGTTCATTGAAGAAGAATGTGTAGAAATAGATAAAAATGTTCTATTGGATATGATAAAAAAGACAGCATTTATTATTTTAGGTGACAGGACCAAACATGGTACTAGCGGTGTTTTCCTGGAAATAAGCGATAATCATATAAAAATGGTTGCAAATGATGGAAGAAGATTAAGCGAAGTTAAGAAGAAAATAGATAATCCTCAAGGTATTTCGAAAAGTTGTGTAATACCAATAAAGGGTATATTGCAAATGCAGAGAATTGCCAGTGAACAGGAAGATTTAGTAAAATTGAAGATAGAAGAAAAACGTCTTTTTGTAAAAACAAAAAATTCAACATTATGTTCACAGTTGCTGGAGGGGCAATATCCGAAGTATGAGGAAGTAATACCAACAAATCTTGATAAAAAAATCAGTATGGACAGGAGTATATTTGCATCGGCTATCCGTAGAGTATCTATTATGACGACTGACGAGTATAAATTACTAAGGTTTAAATTCTCCGGTGAAACACTTGAAATAAAATGTTTATCCCCGGATGTAGGTGAGTCTAAAACAGTGATTCCGGTAGAATATTCCGGAGAAGAGCTAGAGATAGGCCTAAACCCGGAATTTCTATTAGATTTCCTTAAAAACGTTGATTCTGAAGGGATTCTGTTAGAGTTGAAAGATCCTGGTACTGCAGGGGTATTGAAGGTGGGAGCGGGATGTACTTACGTCGTAATGCCAATGAATCTGGGAGATGAAAAATCGACATGATGAAACCGTTCAGAGGAAACGAAACAGAGGTTAAGAAGCTAGGTGATATGTTGAGCAATACAGTACTGTCAGTCAAAAGAGCCGGGAAGCGAAATAAAAACCTGAGGGAAAAGTGGAAAAATGTGGCGGGTGAGGTTATATCAGGACACACAGAAGTAGGAGTGATCAGAAACGGAGTACTTTACATAGATGTAGATTCAGCAATATGGTTGCACCATATATCCTCTTTCAAAAAAGAAGAGTTGTTGGCGTCTATACAGAATGAATTTAAAAAAGGATATATATCCGATATAAAGTTTAGAGTAGGAATTTTTTAAGAAGGAATTTGAGGTTATTAGAGAATGGGTGAAATAGAAAAATATGATGCAAGATCTATAAAGGTTTTAGAAGGTATAGATGCAGTAAGGAAAAGACCTGCGATGTATATAGGGGATATTAGCGAGAAGGGCTTGCATCACTTGATTGAGGAGGTAGTGGGCAACAGTGTTGATGAGGCCATGGGGGGGTTCTGTGACAATATTACAGTAAAGCTGAATATTGATGGAAGCGTTATGGTTTTGGATGATGGTAGAGGTATTCCCGTGGATGAGCATCAGGAAATGAAGAAACCTGCATTAGAGGTAGTGATGACGACCTTACATGCTGGTGGGAAGTTTGAGGGCAAAAGCTACAAAGTCTCTGGAGGACTGCATGGTGTGGGAATTTCAGTAGTAAATGCGCTTAGTGAATGGCTGGAGGTTGAAGTACGAAGAGATGGACATATGTATGTACAGCGGTATGAGCGCGGGGAAACAAAAACAGCACTTGAAGAGAGAGGGGTTACCAAGAAAAGGGGAACAAAGATTATATTTAAACCGGACAGTGCTATATTTGAAACGGTAGAACTTAGTTACGATATTGTCAAAAAGAGGGTAAGAGAGCTCGCGTTTCTTAATAAGGGGCTTTGTATAAACATTATAGACGAAAGAACAGATACCGAAGAAACGTTCAAGTATGATGGTGGAATAAAAATATTTGTAGAGGAAATGAACAAAGGAAAAGAGTTAGTTCATAAAGATGTGATACATTTTGAAGGTAAAGAAAAAGGTATAATAGTAGAGTGTGCAATGCAATATAATGATGGTTACAATGAGAAAGTATTTTCTTTTGCTAATAACATAAATACAATAGAGGGCGGAACACATTTAAGTGGCTTCAGGACAGCATTGACAAGGACATTAAATGTATACGCAAAGAATGCCAAGCTTTTGAAGGACGGTAAAGCTCCAACAGGGGACGATTACAGGGAAGGTCTTACGGCTATCATCAGCGTAAAAGTTCCGGAACCACAATTTGAAGGACAAACAAAAACAAAACTGGGAAACAGAGATGTTCAGGGACTAGTGGAAGCATTGGCAAATGAGCATTTGAGTACATATTGTGAGGAAAATCCCAAAACAGCGAGAGCTATAGTAGGAAAAGTGCTAGATGCTTCGAGAGCGAGGGAGGCTGCCAGAAAAGCGAGAGAGTTGACAAGAAGAAAGGGTGTTCTTTCGGGATCAGATTTACCAGGGAAACTTGCGGATTGTTCCAGTGACGATGTAGAGACTACAGAATTGTTTATAGTAGAAGGTATATCCGCAGGTGGAACAGCAAAGCAAGGTAGAGACAGAAGGCACCAGGCGATTCTACCGCTTAAAGGAGTGATACTGAATGTAGAAAAAGCAAGGGTGGAAAAAATGCTGAATAACGAGGAAATCAGGACGCTCATAAGTGCTCTCGGTACAGGAATAGGCATCGACGAGTTTGATCCAGAAAAACTAAGGTATGGGAAAATTGTCATAATGACAGATGCGGATATTGATGGTGCGCATATTCGAACCCTGTTGTTAACATTTTTCTTTAGACAAATGTCTGAGTTAATTTACCGAGGAAAAATTTTTATTGCACAGCCACCGCTATATAAGATTAAAAGGAAAAAAAGACAGGAGTATGTGTACGGAGATAAAGAATTGCAAGATTCTTTGATAAGTCTTGGTACCGATGAGGTAGTTGTTGAAACGTGTGATAAAGAACCGTTAAGATTGTCCGGTGATAAATTGAAAAAATTTATGGTCCTATTAGAAAAAATGGAAGAGTATAGCTTGCACTTTATGAAAAAGAAACAACAGAGCAAAAAAGGTATTTCCTTCAAGGAGTATTTGGAAAAAAGACTCGATGGACGTTACCCAAGGTATAGAGTTGCCTATAATGGACAAGAACAATATATGTACACTGATGATGAATTGAATCGTTTAGTAAATCAGCAACAGGAGAAAAAAGGAAATAATGTTGAAATAAATGATGTTGATGAAGAGAAGGGTGAGGATAGCAAAGACTCAATAGAGGTACAGGAATTTCACGAAAGCGGAGAAATAGAAAATACGGTGAAGATGATAGAGAAAGATGGATTTAAAGCGGAAGACTTTTTTAAAGGGTCAGAAGAGAATGAACTTCCGCGAGCAAAACTGATATTTGATGATACCGCGTTAGATATATACTCATTGGGAGAGCTTTTGCCAAATATAAAAGAGGTTGGAAAGAAGGGCCTCGACATTCAGAGATATAAAGGCCTTGGAGAGATGAATGCTGAAGAATTAGCGATAACGACGATGGATTCTTCAACAAGGACCTTATTGAAAGTAAAAATTGAAGATGCTATAAAGGCTGATGATATATTCAGCACATTATCAGGAAAGGATGTTCAACGAAGACGGGAATATATTGAAACACATGCATTGGATGTTAAAAACTTAGATGTGTAAAGGCAAAAAAACTTGCTTTAACAATTACATACAAACGGCGGCTTACATTTAACTTACAAAGATGATGTCTTAGAAATTACTACCTATTGTGATTTATCCTCGTCCCATTGTCCCGTAAAGACAATTTCCGCGGGACCTGTCATGTAGGTTTTATTGTCATCTGTCCACTCTACCATCAATTCTCCTCCGGGAAGCTGCGTGTTTATTACTCTTCCTGTCAGGTTGTTCAGTACACACGCAACACCTGCAGCGACTGCCCCTGTACCACAAGCGAGTGTTTCTCCTGAACCTCTTTCCCAGGTGCGCATTTTAACCTTGTCGGCCGATATCTGTTGTACAAAGTGGGCATTAATTCTTTCTGGAAAAAGGTTATGGTTTTCGATTGCTTTGCCGGTAACGTTTAAATCTATTGAATCAACATCATCAACAAAAGTTATGCAGTGAGGATTGCCCATAGAAACACAGGTAATATATAGGACAGTATCGTTAACCTGAAGCGGTTCATTAATTACCTGTTTGTTGTCACCAAGCATTGGTATGTCGTTTCTAAGCAACCCGGGAGCCCCCATTTCCACTCTTACCTGTGTAACATTTCCATTTATGGTTGTCAGTTCAATTGCTTTTAATCCAGCAGACGTTTCGATTGTCATTCGGTCACGTTTCTTTAATCCGTATTCATACAAATATTTGGCAACACACCGGATACCGTTACCACACATCTGTGCTTCACTGCCATCGGCATTAAAAATTCGCATCCTGGCGTCTGCAACCTGTGAGGGCATTATCAGTATCAACCCATCACTACCAATACCAAAATGCCTGTCACTTATTGTAATAGCCAGCGCGGAAGGATTATTTACGTTTTCTTCAAAACAGTTGACATATACATAGTCATTCCCGATTCCCTGCATTTTAGTAAATTTAATTGGCGTCTCCTTGCTAAATGCTGTAGACTGCAAGCATGTTATAATTACTTTTAGTATGATTTT
>PVMK01119776.1_pt1 | contig 17711 bp, 16 predicted proteins | sample 1853481 | NCBI WGS metagenome assembly PVMK01 (sample SAMN08533507, study PRJNA380276) | Marine sediment metagenome, whole genome shotgun sequencing project. | reverse complement strand
ACCATGATGGCCAATCCGCAATCACTAATGCGGATTACAAGTGAACAATTTTGAGGTTCCTATATTGGCCGAGGATGTGTGATAACTCCACCCACGATATAATCACGCTCACCCGCTGAAGGACTCCTGGGATGAGTGGATTTATCAAGGGCGAGGATCGCTTTCAAGCCACCTTATTTCCAGAACGCTTACGAAAGGAAGTTTTAGGTAGGAACTAGTGTAGTGTCAACCCCAAAAGGTAGGGTCGGCGAAAGTGAATTTAACGTGGCTGGGCACAATTCTTGCATGATGGTCTGGATGAGGCAAACGTTGTGATTGCAGGCGAAAGTTCAGATTAAGCACTGAAACAAACCGGCAGGTCGGATTTGCTCGGTTTGAAAACAACATTTAAAGTTGAAATTCTGGAGCAAGTGTCCCGTAAAGGGGCATTGGAACGAAATTAGGAATACACTGTTTTTTATTTGGGTCATTTGGAGAAAAAAATGAGTCAGGATCAAGATACCAGTAACGTAACTGATAGCCTGGAGTCGCAGCCTGACTCACAAACATCTACACCCGAAGTACCGGTAACTTCTGAAAATATTCTTGGTGACAATGGTCGGCGTACTTTCCTCAAGCGTGCTGCACTGGGTGGCGGCGGAGCGCTGTTGGGAGGAGTGGGTGCTTACGGCTTCGTCAAGAGCGAACTGAAAGGCAAACCTGTAAGTGACTATCCCTTGATCGATGAGGCCATTTTCAAACCCAAGGATCAGCGGGCCACGGTGCTGGCGTTCGCACACAGTAAAGATCTTGGTGAAAGGTATCCGGAACGGACCACTCAGTATAATCAACTGCATGGAAAGGACTTCAACTTCCAGACAGGTTTTGCCGAGATGTACGCCATTCCCTGGGATAACAATAAACCCGGGTACACGCAGTTGGATCGGGCGCTGCAGATGGCCGGTTGGGAACCACTGGTCGTAGCTGGCAGCCGCATGGTCGCCAACCTGCAACCAAACACACCATTGCACTCCTGGGACCAGTCTTCCGTTGTTGATGAACAATACCAGTTCGAGAGTAAAAAGCAGGCTGCGGATTCCATCAAGAGCGCCGCAAGGGTGTTTGGAGCCGTTAAGTGCGGCATCGCCAAGCGTGACAAACGCTGGGATTACGATCCACTGTACGATGCAGAGCACGATCGCGAGCTCAGTTGGGAGAAAGATTTTCCGTTTGAGCCAAAAACGGTGATCGTCATGCTGACACCCATGGACTACGACTGCATGGCAACGGCGCCGGCATGGACGGCCGATGGTACGGCTGCGGACGGCTACACAAAAAGCTCAGTGCTGGCAAACCAGATCACCAAGTTTCTCCATGGCCTGGGCTACCACGCGGTTGGGGCGGGTAACGATCTGGGTAGCAGCGTGCCTTACGCAATCATGGCAGGGCTCGGTGAAGGCGGCCGTAACGGTGCTTTGCTCTCACCCGGTATTGGTCCCCGACACAGAATCAGCAAGATCTACACAGATTTTGAATTCGTTGAGTATGATGAGCCACACCAATGGGGTATTACCGATTTTTGCCTCAAATGTGGTAAATGTGCAGATGCCTGCCCATCTGATGCCATCCCCAAATTGGAGTCTGAAAACGGTGGTTACGGTTTCGAACCAAACTACGAACATTCGGACAAGCCCGGCTACACCTGGAACAATCACCACGGTATCCAGAAATTTTATAGTGATGCGAAGAAGTGCTACAACTTCTGGGTGGACAACGGCAGCGCCTGTGCGGCATGTATTGCCAGTTGTACATTTAATGAGCCGGATATGTGGCATCACTTATTCATTATGGGTATTACTGATAAAACGCCCGGTTTTTTACATGGCTGGATGGCTCAGTTGCATCCGAAGTTCGGTTATGGCAGCACTGCTGATCCCAAGAAGGCAGAAAAATTCTGGAAGACCGGTGAGGGCATGCGTACCAATACCGAGTTGAAGAACAATATTGGCACATCGAACAAGAGCTAAGGAGGTACTGACATGGAACTGATGCAATGGTTTTTTATGGGTGTCCTGTTCACAGTTAGCGTATTCGGACTGTCTTACCTGTCCTTAAAGGTCAATCTAAAGTGGTATACCTGGGCCAGCCTGATCACCGGAGTCATTGCGATCCTGTTCGGTATTGGTTGGGCAGGTGCTTCGTTCAAGGAAGGTGTGGCCCAATCCGGCGCCATGGGATTGATGATATTCAGCGGCGGCGGGCTCATTTTAATGTTACTTACCTGGCGTTACCTGGTAGCACCTGAATTCGAGAAGTAGCAGACAAACAAAGGGGATGAACGGGTGACAGATTTTATCAACGTAAATCCACCCTCAGGTGAATTGCCGGCGGAGCCCACGAAAGATTTTCCCTGGCGGGGCATGGTTGAAGGTTTTGCATGGGTGGCGCTGGTTGCGGCATTCATCATCGGCCAGATCGCTGCAAGACCGGATTACGAAGGCATGCTGAAACAGGCCTTGCCTGGCGAAGTACTGGTGCGGTCCGTGGTGAACAAGACCTTACCCGTTGTTTACCAGGTCGAGGGCAAGGAAGATGTCGTCATCATGGCTGAAGGTGAGGGCTATGGTGGTCCACTGGTTGTGGGTGTGCGGGCGAGAAAAACGGAAGACGGCGGTCGTCTGGCCGAAGTCCTGATGCTGTCACACAAGGAATCACCTGCCTTTATGGAACGTCTGCGGCGTGGCCACTTCTTCAAACAGTTTGGCGGTAAGGATGTCAGCGATAATTTTATCGTGGATGAAGATATTGATGCGGTCAGCGGCGCGACGGTTTCATCCCGGGGCTTCACGACTGCTATCCGCGAAGCGGTTCATCTCGGCGCCGTCAACCACCTGAAATTAGAGCCGACCTGGCAGCAACCGGCATGGATCCTTGGTGCTGAAGAAGCAGTATTGGTTCTGCTATTTGTGCTTGCTTTCATTGCCGGTTACCGTAAAGGCAAGTTTGCAAAGACTGCCAAGTTGATTGTCATGGTCGGCACCTTGGTTTTTGTTGGTTTCTACGCCAACGTTTCACTCAGCCTGGCCAACATCGCCGGTATATTCATGGGATACATTCCCAGTCCCCAACAGCACCCCATGTGGTGGATCATGATGATTGGTGTGTTGGGCAGCATCATTTTTCTGGGACGCAATATCTATTGCCAGCAGATCTGTCCGTTCATGGTCGTACAGGACCTGGCCCAGAAGATTAGCGGTGTGAAGATGAAGATCGACAGCCGATTTCAAAAACGGGCGAGGACCCTGATATTTTTCCTGAGCTGGGTCGCGCTGATGCTGATCTTCCTGGCCGCGCATCCGGCGCTGGGATCCTATGAACCGTTCGCCATGATGTTTGCACTCGAAGGCATGGGTATCCAGTGGTATATCCTTCCGGCATCATTGTTGGGATCATTGTTTGTACCGCGCTTCTGGTGCCGTCTTTTCTGTCCCGTTGGTTTGTATCTGAATGAACTGGTACGTTTTCGTCGCAAGCTTAAGGGTTGGTTCACCAAAAAGACTGCCAGAGAGGATTAGTGATATGGCGAAAAAGAAAAAAGACAAACCCTGGCATTTGAAAGTCACATGGACACTTTCCATTGTGATGCTTTTGCTGATTTCCGGTTTCTTTTTCCAGTCTTTCCAGGAAATGCTGAAGATTGAACCGGTACAGGTTGCCATTGAGCGGATCAGTGAACCGGAAACGCAGGAATCCCCAGACCCAGAAGATTAGACAAGACGATGAACACACACACCCGTACAATGGAAACCCTCGAAAAAGCCCTCTCGCTGAACCTGGATCCATCACGCTACGGGACGTTTGCAGAGATCGGTGCCGGTCAGGAAGTTGTGCGTTGGTTTTTCAGGGCCGGTGGCGCCGCCGGCACAATAGCAAAGAGTATCTCTGCCTATGACATGACCGTCAGCGATGCAATTTACGGAAAATGTAGGCGCTATGTTTGTCGCGAACGTCTCGAACAGATTCTTGATTACGAATACGATCTTAACCTGACACGTCTTGCCGATCACCGGGAGGTTGAATCGGCCTATTTCGCATTTGCCGATACGGTGGTTGCGCGCAGCTACCGTGGTGGCAACGAGTGCCATGGGTGGATGGGTATCAAGTTCCAGATCCATCCGCGTGCTGAATTCAGCGAGATTATTATTCATGTTCGTATGCTTGACAGTGAGGCAATACTCCAGCAGGAAGCGCTCGGTATGGTGGGTGTGAACCTGGTTCATGGTGCATTTGAGTACCATGCCTCACCCGAGGATATCCTGGCATCGCTTCTCGATGGGCTTTCGACCAATCGGATCGAAGTCGACATGGTGGATTTCTCTGGTCAGGCGTTTGAATCGGTAGACAACCGTGTAATGAGTCTCCGGTTGGTGCAGCTTGGTCTTTCCGAGGCTGCGATGTTCTCGCCCGATGGTAGGGTGTTGCAAGCCTCGGAAGTGCTGCGCAAACGGCCGGTGATAGTCGAAAGGGGTAGTTTTCGACCGATTACCCGTTTGAATGTCGACATGTTCAGGTGTGCAAATACCCAGTTTCTTGAAGAACTGGAAGAAGAGCAGCAACCGGTTGCACTGATGGAAATCACCATCAACAATTTGATGGAAGAGGGCGAACTGAATCTTGACGACTTTATGGATCGTGTTGATACCATGTCCGCGACCGGGGTCACCGTGCTGATTTCAGACTATTTTGAGTTCTATCGGCTTGCACAATACTTGCGAATATCCACGGACCAGAAAATTTGCCTGGTCCTGGGAGCCGGTAGCCTGGTGGAGATTCTTAAGGAAGGCTATTACGAGGATCTGGAAGGCGGTATTCTCGAAGCACTCGGCCGGTTATTCAAAACCGACCTGAAGTTGCTCATCTACCCTCTCCGTGATCCTGAAAGTGGTGAAACCATCACTATAGATACACTGAATGTTCCGGAAAATCTGGAAGGTCTGTATCGCTTTCTGATTGAGCGCCAGCGGATCGAAGACATTATCGGCTTTGACGAGGATGTTCTTCACATATCCACCAAAGATGTTTTAACCCTCATTCGTGCCGGAGACCCTGCTTGGGAAGAAATGGTCCCCAAGCGGGTTGTAGAGATTATCCGCTCCCGTGGTCTTTTCGGCTACAAAGAAACTGAGTGAGCCTTCGTTATGGCCCTTGTCCTGTTCACCGATATGCAGCTTTCCCTGGCTCTTCTAGTTGGTGCGATCGGCATGGTATTGCGACTACGGCCCAGGGCGTCGGTATCGACGCCGATCCGCGTATTTTTGCACTCACGGTCGGCATTGCGGCTTCCAATTCCTTTTTATTGCCAACCCACCAGTGCAACGCAATGGTAATGGGACCGGGGGGCTATCGGGTTACAAATTTCCTGAAGGTGGGTGGTATAATGACCGTGATCTTCCTGACGGTGACACTCGTCATGCTGAATCTCATTTATTAATGGAGTTTGAAATGCTTGAATATATAGCCTTGGGATTATTGATCGTCATGTCGACGTTTATTATCTTCCTAATCATTTATGTCCATGACATCCCCTATGAGATTGCAAAAAAACGTGATCACCCTCACCAGGATGCAATCCATATCGCCGGCTGGGTCAGCTTGTTTCTCCTGCATACGATTTGGCCCTTGTTATGGATTTGGGCCTACCTCTACAAACCCGGTGAGAAATTTTTACAGATGGAGGTGACAGGTGCCGGTTCCGAAGAACAAAACAAGAGAATAGAGCAGCTTGAAGAGCAGGTACTGGCTCTTTCAACAACCCTGGAGGGGCTGATGGCTCCGGTTTCAGCAGACATGGTTGAGGAGAACTAAAATGGTTGAAGTACTGATTATCGTCTACTCCATGCTTATGTTCTTTGTTTTCAAGGTACTAAAGGTTCCATTGAATAAGTGGAGTGGCACAACGGCGGTACTGGGTGGTGTGTTCAGTATCGGATTTTTATTGCTGATGACGGGTATGTATCACCCTTTTACAAAAGAGGCTCGTATTTTTACGATTACCACGCCGGTGTTGCCAACCGTCAAGGGCCGTATTATCGAGGTTAATGTCAAGACCGGTGACAAGATCGAGAAAGGTGATACGCTGTTCCGTATCGACCCGGAGCCCTTCCAGTATGAGGTCGACCGCTTGCAAGCTGAACTGATATTGGCACAAAGCAATCTGGGGGATGCAGAAGAACTCTTTTCGAAGAAGTTCGCTTCAGAAAAAGATGTGGAGCGGGCACAGGCTGCCCTAGACAGCCTGGTCGCACAGCTTGGCAATGCACGCTTTAACCTGTCAGAAACCGACGTGCGCGCTGAAAGTGATGGCCATGTGGCACAGGTTCGTTTACGGCCAGGGGCCCTGGCTGTTCCGATGCCTTTGAAACCACTAATGACCTTTGTAAATGATGAGGACCGTTTCCTCCTCGCTGGCTTCCAGCAAAATCCCTTACAGAATATCAAGCCAGGATTCAAAGCCGAGGTAATCTTTATTTCCTTGCCCGGCAAGGTCTTTTCTGCTTCGGTGATTGGTATGAGTGAAATCATGGCACAAGGCCAGCTTTTCCCCGACGACAGGCTGCTCGCCTTCGAAGGTATCACCCGCCCCGGACGTGTGATGGTGGCTATTGACATCGAGGATGATTTGACGGGATACCAGTTGCCAGCGGGTGCCAAAGCCTATGTCGCCGTTTATTCAGACAAGTGGAAACCCGTGGGCATAATCAGGGAAGTCATACTGAGGGTTATGAGTTGGGAGAATTATCTCTTCTCAATCATCTCTTAACGCCTGCCGATGCCGGTTCAGGATTGACTGGCAAATTATAACAAGGCAGCCACAGGTAGAAGTGGGAAGTCAAACTCCTGTGTGGCCAGCGTGATTGGTTTGAGGCGTAAAGTGCCTTGAATCGATCACGGGTTTATTTTACATGGCCATCATTGTGGCCAGCCTGATTGGCTCTGTCAGGAGTCACTGATTGTGCCTTCCTCTAAACCAACCACCATGCTTAAGATATTCAATCATCCTTGATATCGTGAATCGACATTAAGCGCTCGTTGGTGTCAAAATGCAGCTCTTTACCCTTCTTCTTATAGTAAAGCTTGTTGCCCTTACGGGAGCTCGGTTGACCACATTTTTTAATCACCTCTTTTATGGTCAAGGCTTTGTGCAAATCCGCATCTTCTATAACATGCGTGCCACAGCGCATTGAATCGGCCTGGACACCAGGGGTGAACAGCAGTGTTATGGCAAATATGAGTACCATTTTTTTTTGTCTTCATGACAAGCCTCCTTTCGATCAAAAAAATAATATTGACTAAAACCAGTCTACGCCATGCTGATAATGATGTCATTGGGATATCGAACTTTCAGTTAGCAGCTGTCGGTTCCATTAGCGCAACTTTAAGTAGCTCAAAGTCTAAAGCGCCAGGCTTGCTCTGAATCCCAGCACCCAAACCCTGTCGTCATCCGGATTCAGTGCTGGATTGAACACCAGTTGGAGATCTGAGAGTATGGAAATGTTCTTGGTCAACTGGAATCTATAGGACAGTTCGGTGACATACTCGTCATCGAGCCCTGGCCCATAGGTGTCTTCAGAAGGTTTCGCCCAGCCTAATCCCAGGGTTAGCGCCTGGCCATTCCGTGGAGTGAATTCAACACCGGCACTGGCCGCTTTTTCAGCAGGAACACCGGCTCCGCCGTCAGATTCTCCAATGCGGAAGAAGGCCAGAATCCTATCCTCCATTTGATAGCTGGTGGTGACGACCCAACCCTTACCCGACGACACACCAGCCTCAACGCGCTCATCTTTTTGCCAGTAGAGAAACTGGATTCTGTCCGTATATCTGCGGCTGAATGATGGCGCCCAGCCAATTTCAACTTCCTTCAGCCATTCGTGTTGCCTGAAGGTGTCGATGTCAAAATCGCCACTGACGGCATTGCCATCGTATATGTGGGCACCCAACCATATTTGGTCCGTGATAAAGCCCTTGGTAACCATGCCCAGCGAGCCGACACCGGTGCTGCCCTGGGTGGGGTTAAAAAGAAACGACCGATTGAGGTAACCTTTGGAAAAAGTGGAAAAAGCAAAAGAATCGGAGTAGACATCGGATGCCAGTCGACCGATTGCATATCCGAACTTGTGATCAGCAAAGCCCTGGGTCCAGTTCAGCACTGAGATGTCTGTTGTGAAAGTGTCGCTATAGCCGAAAGCGGTATTGAGGGTCGTGATCCCGATTTCGCCAGACAGATCTGCAGGCGCGAGCATGCTGCCGAGACTGGATCTTTTTTCAACTCGCCACTCGATGCGACCCACTTGGCCGGAATCCCCACCGAACGCCGTCCAGCTACCCTGGAACCGGTAAATACCACCTGCAGCATTGTCACTCATGCTTCCGCTTGTGGTTTGAAACAGGAACCAGGCCTTGAATCCCAGCGCCAGTCCGTGCTCATCCTGTTGTTCCTCTTTCCAGTCAAACCATGGCTTGAACAATTCGCGGCCAGCAAAGGAGTGACGCCTCTCCTCATCAAGCCTTAATTCCTGTTGAACGCCGTTGGGCCCGGCGAGCTGAGAAATTTCTTCAATGCCGGTGGTTTGATTAACTTCGGTTGGTGGGCCATCCGCTTTCTTCTGTTCCGGGTCAACCTGATCAGCCAGAAGGGGTGGCGAGTTCAGTACACAAAACAAAAGCAGCAACAGAATACTATTCATTCTGTTGGATGTATTGATGATTCCTGGGGCTTGTGATTGGGAACTGCTACAAACCATTGCTCCATTTCTCATAAGCACAGTCAACTAGATATGCAAATGTACAGACGCGCTGCTTCAGACTAATTGCAACCTGGTGCCGGTTTTTTAATGTAGATCAAATAGAAACCCTGCAAGTCACCGTTTTCAGTATAGACTTCCATGTCGACGAACTCGAAACCCTTTTTTGCCATCTGCAAATGCATATCGCTCATGTGACTCGCTGCACTTTTTTTCCGCCCCAGAGCGTTAACATCAAGATAATTGGTTTGTGATACCCGGGCCGGACAATCCTTTGTGAGGGGATTGTCAGGGTAATCCTTGTTGTCTGCAATTGCGTTTAGCGACAATACCAGGAATGGAGCTAAGTAGAGTGTTAGTTTGGTCATATTAAGTCTCTCGTATTCACGTTACGTGCTGTCATTATCATATCGTATCCCAGCGGTAACGCTCAACTTCAAAAGCATCTTTCGCCAGTACCTTCAACAGATCGTCGCCATTGACCGAAACCACTTTCCTGCCCAGGTTTAATAACTTGGCAGCCATGGCGGAAGGCAGACCCGCCCCCATGGTTGCCAGTGCGTTATCCAACAACAAGGTGTTTGACTGGCCGCACTTGTAGCCAGGCGTACTCTGTGAAAAGATCAGTAATAACGACTGACCAGAACGCCCAGGACGGCGCCAAATGCGACTACGGTAACTGGCTTATGGCGGTGAGGAGGGCATTCCAATGGGAGTTTGGCGCTTAAAATTCCGACACATCATCCTGGCGTTCGCGCTGGCAGCAATGGCTGGTCAATGTTTCGCCCAATTGCCTGATAATCTGAGTACGGACCCGGCTGATGCCGACACGCACCTGAAGCAGGCTTTTCGACCATACTTTTTCGACCCTATTGATGATGTTACCCAGTGGAAGTTCAAATGGAGAACTTACTACTTCAATCGGTTCGTCGATCCCGGTGCCAATCAACTGGCCACCACCACAGGCGGTTGGGTCGGCTGGCATAGCAAGCCCTTCTGGGGCAATTTTCGCATTGGTGGAACCGTATTCACTTCGCTAAAGATATATGGACCTGAGGACAAGGGTGGCACGGGCTTACTGGAACCGGTCCAGCAGAGTTTCGGCGGGGATTCTGAAGCCTATGTGGATTGGAGCAGTCAACAATTGAGCCTGACGGCAGGGCGAATGTTATTGGACACACCGTACATGCACCGGTCAGACATCCGCATGATTCCCATCACCTTCCAGGGTGTCCGAGGCTTGTATCACATTAATCCTGACTGGGCGATTGGTGCTACTTACATCACAAAAATGAAACCGATTAACAGCCCCAGTTTTGAAGGTATGTACGAACTCGCCGGGGTCGAGGAAAAGGACGAAGGGGTCGTATCGCTGGGTACTCGCTACCAGTATCAGGAAGGGGGTGAACTCGGTTTTATTGCATATCACGCCGATGACATGATTAATATTATTTACTCTGAGTTTGACCATAAATTCGGGTTTGACAAGAATAAGGGGTTCAGACTGGGCTTCCAGTTCAGCCACCAGGAAAGTACCGGCCAGGCACTAAAAGGCGACTTTAATATCAATTTTGCCGGGGTACGGGTGCAATATCGATTCCATTCCGCTATTTTTTCCAGTGCATATACCCAAATGTCAGATACCCATAACCTGTTTGCGCCCTGGGGGTATGCACCTACCTACAACGGTGGCATTGTCAAGGAGTTCTACCGTGCAGGCGAAAGGCACTTTCGCTGGGTACGAGTATCGACTTTTCCTCGCATATAGAAGGGCTCAAGTTGCATACCTACTATATTTATGGCGATTCGCCTGACTCAGGCCCCACGGCCAGCCCCAGCCAATCAGAATGGGATATCACCCTGGAATATAATTTTGATGTTGGCCGGATGGAGGGATTCAACCTGCGCATTCGCAATGCTATTGTCAACCAGCATGACAGTGACGGTAACAATGATGCCGAAGATTTGAACGACTTTCGGATTATCCTGAATTATGACTTTCGCTTGTAGATGCTCCGTGAAATAACTTGGTGATATTTATTAAATACACAGTGATGAAATACACAGTGATGGTTTCGGTCATTCTGCTGATACCGTCTTTACATTGAAACTTGCTGCCAAAAGAGTAATAGAAGGTGCGCGTTCCCCTTTCCGGGTTTGAACTGAAACGTGTCCCGAAAATTCTGTGGCCATCTGTGATCATCATGTTAAACATCATCAAAAACTGTTCATAGTTAAACGGGTGAGAGTTCGCTTCACAGACCCCGCCTTCGGAGGCGGCCCTGACATGGGCGAACATGCAATTTGTCTGGATCAGGGGTGCATTGTAAAACAGATTGTTATTGTTCCAGGCAGGTGAAATTGAGCGGATAAGACCGGGGATTTTGGCTGATGTAATGCATGTGCCAGCCCAGGCCAAAACCATCACCATTAAGTGTCTGGGTCATTTCTTCCGCCTCATAACTTTCGTGTATCAAAGAGTTAGGTGGCTTTAAAAGAAGTTCATCTACAAAGATGGGTCTGCCCAGGTAAGCGATAAAACGGCACATGCTAATTACTCCGATATTACATTTAAGAGGCGCTGTTCACACTGTAACCGACCCCGGGGAAATGGTACGATCGGTTGTATGATTCTGCTTTTATTATTATATCGAGAAAGTTATCAGAATGAATGCAAGCTGGCCTGTTTGATTTAAATCAAAGTGTTTTTCCTTTAAAAGATTATATTGTAATTTGTCGGGTTTCATTCCTGAACGTATATAGATCATTTCCTGAATTGGTAAGCCGCAGACGGGAGTTCAACATGTCAAATTCATTCAAATTCTTCAGCATAAGCCTGACCGTAGCGATAATCACCTTACTGGCCGGTTTTCCCCAATCGGCCACACCCGCTGAACCAGTGTCTACAGAGATCGCGGTAGTTGACCAGAGCGACTGGCCGCGTGAGATTGTTACCAATAAAGGTGTGATCGTGGTGTATCAGCCTCAACCTGAACTGCTTGATGGCAATATACTTAAAGCCCGGGCGGCTGTGGGCCTTGAGGTGCAAGGCCAGGGTCCGGTGTTTGGTGTGGTGTGGTTTGATGCCCGTCTTGAGACCGACCGCTCGGACCGAAGCGCATTAATTACTGATTTAACGATCAATGAAATGCGCTTCCCCAATCAGGACGAGAAGAGGGTGAAAGCTCTCAGTGACCTGCTGGAGTCGGAAATTCCAAAATGGAGTCTGCCCATTGCGATGGACGAACTGACCGCGACCCTTGAGACGGCTGATTCAAATATCAAGACTTCGCAGCAGATCAGTACTGAGCCACCAGTGATGCTTTTCTATTCAGAACCTGCGGTGCTGGTTACCATTGATGGTGAACCGCGCCTGGCCGATACGGAGGAAAAAAACATCCAGCGTGTCATGAATACACCGTTTACTATTTTGTACGATACAAAAAAGAAAGACTATTACCTGAATGTGGATACCGATAGCTGGTACAAATCTTCCGCAATCAAAGGTGAATGGCAAACTGTCAGCAAAGTTCCCAGGAAAATAGCCAAGCTTGCCCCGGAACCGGAAGAAGTGGGCGAAGAAGATGCTGCAGATGATGCGGAAGTTGAGACTGGTCCGCCACCTAAAATTGTTATCGCCACTGTACCGACCGAACTCATATCGAGTAATGGCAAACCGGAATATAAGACCATCAGTGATACCAGCCTTTTATATGTAAGCAATACCGACAGTGATGTGTTGATGGACACCGACAGCCAGGATTACTACGTATTGCTGTCAGGCCGGTGGTACGTCAGCAAGTCGCTGGATGGACCATGGCGCTATCGGGCCGTACAGGATCTGCCGGGAGAGTTTAAAAAGATTCCTGAAGACTCTGAATTGGGTTCTGTGCTATATGCCGTTCCAGGCACTGATATTGCACGTGAAGCGGTAATGGACGCACAACTCCCCCAGACGGCTTCTATTGATAGAAAAAAGGCCAGTCTAAAGGTGGAATATGACGGAAATCCGAAGTTTGAAGAAATTGAAGGAACGCAGATGCATTGGGCCGCCAATACCGCTACTGCCGTCATCCGTGTACAGAAAAAGTATTTTGCGGTCGATATTTAACACATTCAAAAGTCAGAATCCGTCATGGATGTGATTGTGCTGATTATGGCACGTTTGATTCAAGCCTCGGTTTATAATAGCGGCATGCGAAACTCACACAAGATTGAAGAATTAGAAAGTGTCGTTATTCGCTTTGCCGGTGACTCCGGTGATGGCATGCAGTTAACGGGTACCGAGTTTTCCAAGTCAATTGCCACCGGTGGCTACGAGGTGGTTACCCATCCGGATTATCCTGCCGAGATTCGCGCCCCGCTGGGCACCCTTTATGGTGTTTCCGCCTACCAGGTCAAGTATTCCAATAACCCGGTGTTTACTTCAGGTGAGGCACTGGACGTGCTGGTGGCCATGAACCCGGCAGCTCTGAAAATGAATCTTGTTGATCTCAAGCAGGGTGGCACGTTGGTTGTGAATACAGGTGCATTTACACCATCGAACCTGGAAAAAGCGAAATATGAATCAAGCCCGGTTGAAGACGGTTCGCTGGGTGGTTACCGGCTGATACCGTTCGATATTTCCAGCCAGAACGCCACGGCTTTGAAAGGTAGCGGACTTTCCAGGAAGGACAGCGGACGCTGCAAGAACTACTATGCCCTCGGGTTTATTCTTTACCTGCATAACCGTTCGGTAAACCAGGAAATTGAAAATATCCGAGCAAAATTTGCCAATAAACCGGAGATTGCCGAGGGTAATGTTACCGCGCTGCTTTCAGGTTATGCCTACGGTGATGTCTGCGAAATTTTCGATACCAGGTACACCGTTAGAGATGATGTAAGTTTGCCACCGGGCACCTATCGCAGCGTGACCGGTAACCAGGCGACCGCACTGGCACTTGCAACAGCGGCAAAGCAATCCGGTGTCAGGGTTTTCCTGGGCTCATACCCGATTACGCCGGCCACGGATATTTTGCACAGCGTTGTAAAACTGCCCAACTTCAACATTACATCTTTACAGGCCGAGGATGAGATCGCAGGAGTCTGCTCAGCAATAGGCGCCGCTTTTGGCGGGTCGTTGGCCGTAACCACAACTTCGGGTCCCGGTATGGCTTTGAAAACCGAGGCGATTGGCCTGGCCGCAATGACCGAGTTGCCACTGGTGATTATCAATGTGCAGCGTGGTGGCCCGTCTACCGGTTTGCCTACCAAGACCGAGCAATCGGACCTTTTGCAGGCGGTTTACGGAAGAAATGGCGAATGTCCCGTGGCTGTCATTGCTGCACGGTCCCCGATTGATTGCTTCCTAACGACACTGGAGGCCTTTCGGATCGCCACCAAGTACATGACACCGGTCATCGTACTGACAGATGGCGGCATCGCGAATGCCACAGAGGTGGGCATTATTCCCAAAATCGAAGACCTCCCCCCATTCGAAGTGAAGTTCCGTACTGATGCAAATGGCTACCAGATTTATGATCGGGATAAGAACCTTTCCCGTGCCTGGGTGCGTCCCGGCACGCCGGGGATGGAGCACCGAATCGGTGGTCTTGAGAAAGATGCTCTGAGCGGGGATGTATCCGTTGACGGACCTAACCATGACAACATGGTGAGAACACGCGCAGCCAAAATCGCCGGCATTTCCAGGGACTTCAGGCCACTAAAAGTGGAAGGCAACGCAGAAGCAAGATTGCTGGTAATCGGTTGGGGTGGAACCTATGGTTCAATTGTTGAGGCTGTGCGCAAATCTATCGCCGAAGGATATGACGTGGCACATGTGCATTTGCGTCATCTGAATCCTCTGCCAGATGACTTGGGCGATCTCATCAATCGCTTTGAAAACATCCTGGTACCGGAAATCAACCTGGGTCAGTTGTCTATATTGTTGCGTAACAAGTACCTAAAAGAGGTGACTGGATTTAACCGGGTAGAGGGTAAACCACTCAGGGTCAGTGAGCTCTGTGAAGCGATCGCAGCGCTGGCATGAGCGGGCGGTATTTCAGGATAAATTATGATCAGTAGCGAAAACGAAGGTATTACTGGAATGGACACGATTCAGGTTAATGACCTCACAAAAAAAGATTTTGAAACCCCGCAGGATGTGCGCTGGTGTCCCGGTTGTGGTGATTATTCTGTGCTGAAGCAGGTGCAGCTTGTCCTACCGAAGCTGGGTATTCCAAGAGAGAATTTTGCCTTTATTTCCGGTATTGGCTGTTCCAGCCGTTTCCCTTATTACATGGAAACCTACGGCATGCACAGCATCCATGGCCGTGCACCGGCCATCGCCACCGGCCTGAAGATATCGCGCCCGGAACTGTCCGTCTGGGTGGTTACGGGTGATGGCGATGCGCTCGCCATTGGTGGCAATCATTTTATACACACGATGCGCCGCAACGTAGACCTGAACATCATCCTGCTCAATAACCGGATATATGGATTGACCAAGGGTCAGGCATCCCCGACCACACAACAGGGCAGGGCGACCAAGACCTCGCCGGTGGGTTCCATTGACCGTCCTGTCGAACCGCTCTCATTGGCACTTTCAATGGGTGTCACCTTTGCGGCACGTGCCGTGGATATTGACCAACAGAATCTGCGGGACATCCTGGAGCGCGCAGCGGCCCACAAGGGCACAGCGCTGGTCGAAATTTACCAAAACTGTCACATCTTCAACGATGGAACCTTTGAAGCGGTTTCCAACAAGAAAGTACGCGATGATAACCGCGTGATGCTGGAGCACGGTAAACCATTGGTATTTGGCAAAGACCGGGACAAGGGCGTCCGCCTTAATGGCCTGGAACCAGAAGTGGTTTCACTCACCGATGGCCAATACACCGAAGCGGACCTGCTGGTTCATGATGAGAAATCTGACCAAACGATCCTGGGCTATTTCCTGTCCCGTATGCAGTATCCCGATTTTCCAGTACCGATGGGTATATTTCGCGACAAGGAAGAAAAGTGTTACGGCGAATCAGTTCGCAGTAATGAGGCGATTATTCGGAGCAAGGAGGGCCCGGGTGATTGGGACAGGTTGATTCACGGTGGTGATTACTGGGTGGTTGAGTAATTAATGGGGCCGCTGAAGGGGTTTAAGACCATCGAAATCATCGCAAGGTGTGAGCAAACAAGTCAGGGGTAGGCGCAGATGATAATGCATTTGATTGAGGCAAGAATGTCGGCCTTTTGTAGCAGGGCAGGTGCATGAAGTCGCGCATGAACAACAGAAAGCGGGTTTCTGGTGCGTTGTTGATCGTGATTTTGTTTGTTTCTTCCTGTGTTTTTGCCCAGGACACTGAGTATGACAGCGCTCTCTGGAGCGGTGGCCTGGTTCTTTTTGACAACGAAGATAGCCTCGATTACTCAGTGGAGTACCAACTTCGCCTCGACGATCATATGAGTTCTTTCAGCAGCGATTTCGTTGAGTTCATGGGGTATAAAAAGCATAACGAAAATTTGTTGTTCAATGGTGGGTACCGCTTCACAAGACGTGATGATCACAATGAGAGCCGACTCTATTTTGGAGGCTTTCTGGATCTGACGAAAACTGCCAGGGGTATCGATATTAACCCGGACCAATTCAAGGCAATCTTGCAGGTTGGTTACCAGCATGATTTCAATACCAAAGTTGACGACAGGTTTATCGGTTCCAACTCTATCCGATGGGTTCTCGTTACTTCAAAGCCCGCCACAAAAAAGATAACGCCCTTTTTGCTTGCGGGCGTTCTGACAACCTGGAACGACGCATACAGTTTTGGTATCGATAAAGTACGTCTTGGTGGAGGCATTGCTTATCATGCGACTGAACATAGCCGCTTGCGAATGCAATACATCTGGGAGGAAGCCCGTTTCATGACACCGCAAAAACGTACCAATATTCTCTGGTTAAGGTATGAAAGAATCTTGCGTAAATAACTTCGATGCTGATTGTGTTCTGCAAGAACTTCAATGAAAGTGGTGCTTTGAAGTCGTTTTGTTAATCAACTCAGACGCCTCCTGTTGGTCGCTTTCCGCTATACGCCATTACCAGAGCCGAGATTCCGGCTCTCGCCAGTAAGCGGCTATATACCAAATGACCAACAACTATCTAAGCACACCACCACTTTGGCTTGAGTCGGCCAGAAGCGAACCTTGAAAAGGATAAAATAAATGGCTGCCGGTATGCATAGTGAATGCTGTTATGTGTGGGTACAAATTTAGTACTCTTGGGTTGATCTGCCGAGTTATAGCGCATACGAATCTGCGTTACTAATAGGCGACTGAGAATCGTTGCTGGTCATATTTTTTATTTTCGGCCTCATCAATCAAAGCAACGGCAAAGTCCGACCGCGAGATCCTGCTTCTGCCGCGTGCATCTTCCATCAACTGGTCGCCGCCGATCCGAAATTCACCCGTGCGCTCACTGTTGGTGAAATTCTTGGCCGGAGTGGCATAACTCCATCCAACATCACTTACAGTGCGCAGGTAATCCAGCACCAAAACCTGTGCGGCGATCTCAAGTTCCAGCTTTTTTGGCAAGACTATCTTCGGTAATTGATCGGCGTAAAGAACACCAGGCTTCACTTCAAGCGATCCTGAACCGCCAACGTGAATCAGGCGCGGTGCATCATCACCCATGGCACGCAAAGTGTTGACTACAGTTTCTGCTCCGATGTACGTAACGGTTTCATGGGGGTTTTTGGATTTGCCGACAATGCCACGGACAGAAATGATGACTACATCCTGATCAACTAACAGGCTGGCTACACTTTCGGGATCGAGGATGTCGCCCTGCACAGCCGACAGATTGTCGTGGATTTGAGTGATGCGTGAAGAATCACGCGACACCGCAGTTACTAAATGACCGCGATTCAGCGCTTCAGCGACGACGTGTCTTCCTATTTTGCCTGTTGC
>PVMK01125805.1_pt1 | contig 17716 bp, 14 predicted proteins | sample 1853481 | NCBI WGS metagenome assembly PVMK01 (sample SAMN08533507, study PRJNA380276) | Marine sediment metagenome, whole genome shotgun sequencing project. | reverse complement strand
GGCGTCCACGGCCGCTTTGACCGCACCGACGTCACCGGCCACCATGATAGCCACCAGGCCTCCCTTGACTTTCTGGCGGCCTAAAAAATTGACTTTGGCGGCTTTGACCATGGCATCGGCGGCTTCAATGGCAGCTATCAATCCCCTGGTTTCAATGAGTCCTAAAGCTTGCTGCATGGCTCGATCTCCGTATTTGTTTTTCCTATAACCCAACCCGGCAAAGCCGGAAATAACAAATTACAAACACCACCTGATCTTAAAAATTGGCCAAACAAATTCCAAAATACAATATCCAAATCTCAAATAAGATCCAAAGACAATTGTTTGGAATTTTGAATTTTAGTCATTGTGATTTGCCCTTCGACCTGGCTCAGGGTGGTGGTGAGCTTGTCGAACCATTTGTTATTTGCTATTTGTCTATTGTTATTTATTAACACAACCCCATGAAACAGGAACCATAATCCTGCGTAAACATGATACGATTTCAATAAATAGATACAAAAAAAGTTGATTGGAAAGAAATCTCCAATCAGCTTTAGGTGTTCACAGGTTCAGGGGTTCAAAGTTTCCATTCTCGTCACTGAACTGCATTTGGGATGCGTATTTACGAGAAAAGCGTCAGCTTCGTCAGGTCTAATCCAAAATTTGCAGCCAAATTAGCACTCATTTGGCAAAATGAGCATTTGTAACATGAATTTCAAGTATTTAATGCCTTTTTTGGCCTCAACCCTGAACCTGTGAACGGTTACCAATTAAAGCTTATAGTCTCCGTCAGGTTTTTTCCATTCTTTCAAATTTTCTTTGGTTACATCCATCCACGCCTGACCGTAAATCACCGGAACACCATCCTTGTTCTTTTTAATCGTGATACTCTCATAGCCGGGTCTGCCGAGATTGGTTCCATCTTTAATCTCTTCACCCTTAAGGGCTTTATAGGCCACCATCGCCGTAACATATCCTGCGTCGGCCGGTACCCAGAAGTGAATGGACTTTGCAGCGCCGCTTTCCAGGTAGTCACCGGCAACAGAAGGCAGGCAGGTGCCGAAGGCGCCCACTTTCCCGATCAGGCCTTTTTCTTCGATGGCCTGGGCGGCTCCCGGAACGGTGCTCATGGCGCTGCCCATAATTGCCTTCAAATCCCGATAAGTTTTAAGCAATTCCAAAGTTTTTTCGTAGGCAATCTGCTGGTTTTCCTTTTCCTCGATTCTATCGGTAGCCCGCACGATTTTCGGATACTTTTCCTTGGCCTGCATTTCTTCACCGTCTACCCATTCATTATGGGTGGTAGATGTCAGATGCCCCACGAAAGGCTGCCATTTACCCTCTTTCCCAATATATTCGGCCATGACGTCCATCATATGCCGGCCATAGGCAATGTTGTCAAAGGCTTCTATATCGTAGCTGACTTGCTTCTGATTGGACGCTTCATGGGTAAAGGTCAGGATGCCGGCTTTGTTGGCCTTTTTAAAAACCGGTACCAGAGATTCGGGGTCGTTTGGAACGACCAGGATGGCGTCAACGCCCTTGGCAATAAGATCTTCGATCAGGGCTACCTGTGCCGCCGGATCTGCGGTGTCAGCACCGATTTGATAGGCTTTGACATCGGGAAAATCTTTGTCAAACGCCTGAATTCCAAGACGCATGTTGTCAAACCAGGCAACTCCCTCAAGTTTGACAACCATGACAATTTCATATTTATCTTTTGCAGCAGCACTCACGGCCAATCCTGCTGTCAACAACAAAACAATGGTCAAAATTAATAATTTTTTCATTTGTCTTCCTCCTTTTGATGCGGTTGTTTGGTGATTGGTTTTTAGGCCCTTAAGGGCGTTTTTCTGACAACATGTTGTAAAAAGAACTGAAGGTGTCAGGTGTCAGGTGTCAGGTTTCAGCATTTTAAAAAATATCAAATAACAAATCACAATGACCGATCCGCCTCAGGCGGACCAAACAATTGGCTTTTGATCTTGTTTGAGATTTGGATATTGTAATTTGGAGTTTATTTGGCCCAATTTTAAGATCAGGTGGTGCTTGTAATTTGTTGTTTCTCTCCGAGTCGTAGGTTCGAATCTACGAGCCGGAGGCCGGTTTATCCCGGTTAGACAATTGCAGTTCAAATTTTGGCTCTGACAACGGCCCTGAAGGGGCCACTTTTTCCGAGCGTAGTCTCGGAAAAAGCTTAGTACCTATTTATTGAAATCACATCATGTTTGCACATGATTTATGCCATAGCCGGATTGAATATTTAAGGTATTCTATCGATTTTAATAGAAAAGACAGAGCGAAGCGATACCACAAATCGTCAATCATCAATCGTCAATCGTCAATTCCGGCTTTGCCGGTTTGGGGTCTCAGTTTTAGCTTGCAGGATCGATTTGTCAAGAAAAAAATGCGGATGGGGTATTGCTATCAATAGGTTTTTTGAGTATTCAGTGTTCAGGATCGGTTCGTCGCTGGAGTGTATCCTTGCCGATGCACTCCTTTTGTTTTATAGTCCGGAAGAAATTGCCGGAATCACAGCGCCGGTGGACAGCACAGGGAGGAGGTGCAACAAGCATGGATAAGCGGTGGAAACAGTTAGGGGATCTACTTGTAAATTACTCCCTGGAAATCAAGCCGGGCGAAAAGGTGATGATCGCCATGGTCGAGGCACAGACCTATCCTCTGGCGTTGGCAGTCTATGAAGCCTGCATCAAATCAGGCGCTTACCCCCAGGTACAATTCCTGTCGGAAGAATTCAACCGTAGGGTGCTGAAATTTGGAAACCGGCAGCAGATTGACTGGGTGCCTGAGATCGAGGCCTATGGCATGGCGTGGGCGGATGTTTATCTGGGGCTGCGCGGCGCCCATAACCTGGATATTTTCTGGGACATCCCGGCGGATAACCTTTCAGCGCTGAGACGCGCAATGGGTAAGATTTCAACTATGCGCTGGGAAAAAACACGCTGGTGCCTGCTGCGGGTGCCGAATGCAGCGCTTGCGCACCAGGCCGCAATGGATGAGCAAACTGTTACCGACACGTTCTTCAATGCCTGTCTGTTGGACTGGCAGGAATTGAGCAAGGAGTGGCGGCGCTGGGCGGATATCCTCGATCAGGGTAAATCCGTGCGGGTGGTCGGCAGGGATACCGACCTGCGCTTTTCAGTGGAAGGCCGCACCTGGGCGGTACTGGACGGCAAATTGAATATGCCCGATGGTGAAATCGCCACTGCCCCGGATGAGACAACCCTAGACGGCCATATCTATTTCGAGTTTCCGGGGGTATTGGGCGGACGTCTGGTGGATGATATATGCCTGCGCTGGGAAAAAGGCGATCTGGTGGAAGCCGTCTCCTCTTCCAACCAGGATTTTCTCCGGGCAGTGATCAACACGGATCCCGGTGCCGGCCGTATCGGTGAGTTTGCGTTCGGCACCAACCCTGAAATCAAGCACTTTTGCCGGGACATCCTGTTGGATGAAAAGATCGGAGGCACCGTCCACATTGCGCTGGGACGCTCCTTTCCCGACACCGGCGGAGCAAACCAATCCGCCATCCACTGGGACATCGTAAAAGATATGCGCCGGGAGGGGCAGGTCTACCTGGATGACAGACTGATATTCGAAAAAGGACACATGCTGATCTGACTCGGGTTGTTTTCAGTCCGGAGATTCTGCGGGATCTCGATACGAAGAGATCGTTGCAGAGCGAATCCAAAAATTTTATTTCTTAGGCCCTTATCGCGTTTTTTCTGACAACATGTTGTAAAAGACTGAAGGTGTCAGGTTTCAGTAATAAAAAATTTCAAATAACAAAACACAAATACCAAATGGTTCGACAAGCCGTTCGACAGGCTCACGGTCCTGAGCGAAGTCGAAGGACTCACCACCACCCTGAGCCAGGTCGAAGGGCAAATCACAATGACCAAAATTCAAAATTCCAAACAATTGACTTTTGATCTTATTTGAGATTTGGATATTGAGATTTGGAATTTATTCAGTATCAAAAACCTGGTCCTTTGGGCCTCCGACTCGTAGGGGTACGATCCTACGCCTCGGAGAGCCAGGTCAGAGATAATCGGCTCTGCCTGAAACAGTTTCAAGGAGTGATGGAGTACTCCATAAGTATGTTGAGTAGAGCAGAGTCATGGAGAGCCCCCTTCCAGGGGGTAAACCAAAGCCGGCCCCTCTGGGGTCGGATCTTTACTTGGCCCAATTTTAAGATCAGGTGGTGCTTGTAATTTGTTATTTCTCTCCGAGCCGTAGGTTCGAATCTACGAGCCGGAGGCCGGTCTATCCGGGTTAGGCTAACCATGGGAAAAGAATATCTTCTGGGCGTCGACATTGGTACGTATTCTTCAAAGGGAGTGCTGGTGAGCAAAGATGGCGAGGAAATCGCCGGCCACGTGATACAGCATGGCATGAGCATGCCCGCGCCCGGTTACTTCGAACACGACGCCGACGATGTCTGGTGGCATGACTTTGTCGAAATTGTCCACAACCTGCTGGCAAAATCCGGCATCCATCCCGGTCAAATCCTCGCTGTTGGAACGAGTGCCATCGGACCCTGTGTTCTGCCGATCGATGCACAAGGCAGGCCGTTGCGACCCGGCATTCTCTACGGTATCGACAGCCGGGCTTCAAAGGAGGTCGATCACCTGGAAAACGTGCTGGGAAGACAACATATATTTCGATGGAGCGGCACCCACCTGGACTCTCAGGCATCCGGTCCGAAAATCCTCTGGATCCGGAACAACGAACCGCAAATCTATCAAAAAACAAGGTGGTTTCTTACCAGTCAGGCTTATCTGGTATACAGGCTTACCGGTGTGGCAAGTATCGACATGTACAGCGCCAGCGGTTATGCGCCACTGTTTGATATTTATGATTTCGGCTGGTATGAGAATGTCGCCCGGCATATCACGCCTACCAACCGCTTACCGAAAGCGTCCTGGAGTTGTGAAATCGTCGGCGAGGTGACTGATCAGGCCGCCCGGGAAACGGGCCTGGCTGCCGGCACGCCGGTCATCACCGGTACCATCGATGCAGCCGCCGAGGCTATCAGTGCAGGGGTGGCGGAGGTCGGCGATATGATGATTATGTTCGGCAGCAGTATTTTTTTCATCATGAAAAGTGCCGAGCTTCTCAAAACCCAGCATTTCTGGAGCGCCAACTTTCTCGAAAAAGAGACCTTCGCCTTTATGGGGGGCATGTCTACTTCCGGTAGTCTGACCACCTGGTTCCGGGATCGATTTGCTCAGGCGGAGGTCGAGGGCGAGAAATCAGGCGGAGTGAATGCCTATGCAGTCCTGGCCAAAGAAGCGGCTGAATCCCCCGCCGGTGCCAAAGGGTTGATTGCGCTGCCGTACTTTGAAGGCGAACGGACCCCCTTGCAAGACCCCGCAGCCAGAGGTGTGTTGTTCGGCCTGAGTCTCAAGCACACGCGCGGTGATATCTATCGCGCCATCCTGGAAAGTGTTGGTTTCGGCATTCGCCACAACGTGGAGGCGATGCGCCAGGAAGGAGTAATTCCCAAACGCATCCTGGCGGTCGGCGGCGGCACCCAAAATGATTTGTGGATGCAGCTCGTCTCCGACATAGTAGGTATCGAGCTTGCCATCCCGCAGCAGCTGATCGGCGCCAGCTACGGCGACGCGTTTATGGCGGCTGTCGGTGTGGGCCTGTTCAAGGATTTGACGGAGATAACCCGCTGGGTAAAAAACAAAAAGGTTGTCTCTCCCAACCCGGAAGTATATAAACAGTATGCGCTAAATTATAAAATTTTCCGCGATCTGTATACTGCGACCCAATCACTAATGCACGAACTATCTGATTCACAAAAGGCCAACCCGGCAAAGCCGGAATTGAATATTGACGATTGAAGATTGAAGATTGAAGATTTGTTGATGTCGCTTCGCTCCGTCCTTTTTAAAATCGAAAGAATACCTTAAATATTCAATCGAAAATATTCAATAGTTACAAAATACGGTTACGAAGGCTTAATTTACAACTCTGGGAGAAAATAATATGTCAAAACCATGGACAGAAGAGGTATTTGGATGCCGCAAACCGATCATCGGCATGTGTCATTTGAATGCCCTACCGGGTGATCCTTCATTCGACAAAAAACAGGGCATGAAAGGTGTCCTTGAATGGGCACATCGGGACCTGCTGGCCCTGCAGGGCGGCGGCATCGACGCTGTGATGTTCTCCAATGAGTTCAGCCTGCCTTATCTGACCCGCGTGGAAACAGTCACCGCGGCTGCCATGGCGCGTATTATCGGTGAACTGATGGATGACATCCGTGTGCCCTTCGGCGTAAATATACTCTGGGACCCGGCTGCTTCGCTGGATGTGGCTGTGGTTACAGGCGCCCGCTTCGTGCGCGAGATTTTTACCGGTGTGTACGCCAGCGACTTCGGACTGTGGAACACCAATTGCGGAGCTGTCGTGCGTCACCAGCACGTCATTGGCGCACAACATGTGAAGCTGTTGTTTAATATCGTACCTGAAGCAGCCCGCTACCTGGCTGATCGCGATATCGTCGATATCGCCAGATCGACGGTCTTTAACAACCGTCCCGACGGGCTATGCGTCTCGGGTCTGACCGCAGGGATACAGACCGATGAGAAGATCCTCGAGAACGTCCGGGATGCCGTCCCCGGGACCCCCGTTTTCGCCAACACCGGCGTAACTCTTGAGAACGTGGCACAACAGCTCGCGATTGCCGACGGAGCGGTTGTCGGCACGACATTCAAATACGACGGCGTGTTTGAGAACCATGTGGATGAAAAACGCGTGAAGGCCTTTATGGACAAGGTCAAAGCAATCAGGAGTTGACGTCCGGGCATGCCAGGGCCACTTCATATAAACCGATAACCGACTGGAGTTAATAAGATTATTTTATTAATTAAAATCATGTAAACTTCAAGCAACAAAATTCAAATCCCAAACAAATACCAATAGGGCAGGCCTTCCGTCTTCGCTTAAAGATACAAAGCTACGCCGAGACAAGATGCCGCGGCTAAAGATGAGGTTTTGGTTTTCCGCTCTTACGTTTCTTTCTCCTGAAACCTGACACCCGACACCTGAAACCTGATTTTTAAATCCAGGTGATAAGGAATGAATGACTGCCATTTACCAGCGGTCGTGATTTACACCCGTGGCTGAAGGTTTACCACTTTAATTAAACAGCATCTGCATATTCATCTTTTCGACGGTGGTGTTCATTTCTTCCTCAGCGGGGCGTTTCTCAAAACCATCCGCCGCCTTCAGAAACTTGGGCAGTTCCTGCAAATCACCGACCGTGTTGAGGAATATACCGGGGATACCGAATACCCAATGAACACATTTGGCGATGGCCGCTTCATCGGACAGCGGTTCATACCAGGTGCTTCGGCTCCATTTTTTATCGCCCCAATATCCCCGGGCAATCGACTTGATCGTCTGTACGGCGATTTGACGCTCATGGCAGTAAGAAATGAACTGCTCAAATTCACTGGCATAATTCGGGTCCTGCATGAGCAGATAATTGCACGGCAAAAGCACACTATCAAAGGCGAAGCGTTCCAGGGTTTGCCGGTGAAACCTCGGCGTGTCGAGGCCATGACCGGTGATGCCGATAAATCGCGTCAATCCCTCTTCTCTGGCCTCAACAAGAAATTCCAGGGCCCCGCCGGGCCCCATGATAATTTCCCGCTCCACAACATCCGTCAGATTGTGAAACTGAAGGAGATCAACGCGGTCCACCTGAAGCCTGTCTAAAGATCGCTGAAATTGGTCTTTGGCATCCCGGTAAGTCCGTTCATTGGTTTTGGTGGCCAGGAAAAATTGATCCCGATATTTTTTCATCCAGGGTCCCAAGCGTAATTCGGCCTCCCCGTATATGGGTGCGGTGTCGATATGGTTGACACCGTATTCCCACAAAAGGTCCAAGGTCCGATCCGCCTCGGACTGGCTGACCCCACCTAAACTCACGGAGCCGAAAATGGTTCTGGAACTCTGATGACCGGTTTTGCCGAAAGGTATTTTTTCAATCATCTCATGTCTCCCATAGCCGTCAGGTTAAGCATATATTGTTATCATTTTGATGGTTTTAGACGGCAAATAACAAATCTCAATAAGCAAATATTTGTAATTTGCTTTTTGTAATTTATTTGTATTTTGAAGCTTGTAATTTAGGATTTAAGTTTTGGCGTAATATCGGAGTTAACCACCCAGATACGCTTTTTTAACCTCCGGATTTTTCAGCAATTCATCGGAAGACCCTTCCACCACCAGGTGGCCGTTTTCCAGCACATACCCCCGTCGCGCAAATTGCAGCGCCATGCGGGCATTCTGTTCCACCAACAGAATGGTAGTGCCCTCCTGGTTGATTTCCTTGAGCGCATCAAACATGCTCATCATTAGCAATGGAGCCAGTCCCATGGAGGGTTCATCCAGCAGCATGACCCTGCGTCCGCTCAGGTAAGCTCTGCCCACAGCCAGCATCTGCTGCTCACCGCCGCTTAAAGTGCCGGATTTCTGGGTTTGGCGTTCCTCTAACCGAGGAAAAATGGAAAACACCCGTTTGACATCCAGTCGAATCTGATCCTTGTCTTTCCTGGCAAAAGTGGCCAGTTTAAGGTTCTCGGTAATCGTCAGATTTTCAAATAAGCGTCTGCCCTCCGGTACATGGGAAATCCCAAGTTCGCTCACGACTTTATCGGCGGGGTACCCCAGCAAATCCTTACCCGCATAGGTCATCTTCGACCCGGCTTCAACCGGGACCATACGGGATATTGCCTTTAGCGTGGTACTCTTACCGGCGCCGTTGGCGCCGATGATACATACAATCTCCCCCTCCTCGATTTCAAAATTAATTCCGTGCAATGCTTTAATGTTGCCGTACGATACTCTCAGGTCCTCAACCGATAGTAACATTATTCAACCATCTCCTTGCCCAGATAAGCGTCGATCACACTGGGGTTGCCCTGGATTTCTTCCGCTGTACCCTCGGCAATCACCTCGCCAAAAACCAGGGTCTGAATTTTCTGACAAAGTTCCATGACCACTTTCATACGGTGCTCGATAAGAAAAATGGCCAGACCCAATTCGCCATGGATCTTACGGATAATATCCATCATCTGGACCAGTTCCTCCGGGTTCATACCGGCTGTCGGTTCATCCAGAAACAGGACCTTAGGTTCCATAGCCAATGCACGGGCCATTTCCACTCTTCGCTGAGCGCCGTATGGCAGGTTGAGTACGATCTGATCCGAAAACTGGTCCACCCCCATCATTTTTAAGAGAGAGTGAGCCTTCTCTTCACTTTCAGCTTCTTCCCGGTGACGCTTTGCCGTGCCGAAAAACGCTCCAATCAACCCATAGGTAAGTTTGGAATAACGGGCCATTTTCACATGTTCCAGCACCGTCATATGTCGCCACAAAAGCATATTTTGAAATGTTCGGCCAAGTCCCATGGAGGCAATCTTGTGGGGCGCGAATCCGTTTATTTTATCACCCCCTAAGGAAATGGTTCCTTCCGTGGGCTGGTAGATGCCGGTAATGAGGTTAAAGATGGTTGTTTTACCGGCACCATTGGGACCGATCAGCCCCCAAATCTGGCCGGGATTGATTTCAAGCCCATAATTATAAACAGCCCTTAATCCACCAAAATAATGCGTCATTTTGTCAATTTGAAGCAATGACATGTGTTATACCTATTCATTTGGCACGCCAATTGAGTAAAATATGGAGGTTATTTGTTATTCGTTACTGGTTAATAGTTTGAAAGGTATAATATCTGCTTTTAGAAATCACTTATCACAGGATTATAAAATAAGGCGTTCATCAATTTCTAATAACGAATAACTAATAACTAATAACTCTTCAATGGATCACTTTTCTCTCAACCAAGTTTTTTTCTTCGGTTGAATCAATTTTTTAACGTCAAATTCCTTGAATGCGATCAGGCCTGTCGGACGATAAATCATTACCAGTATCAAAAGCAATGGAATGATGATCCATTTAAAAAGTTCCAGCGGTCGCAGCATCTCACCGAGCAAACTGATACTGCAGGCACCGACGATGGAACCGTATACAGAGTTCAGCCCGCCGAAATAGACCATTGCCAGGACCTCAGCCAGCTTCTGGATGCTGAAGGTCGCCGGATTCACGTATCGCAGGACATGGGCATATAATCCACCGGCTACGCCGGCCCAAAAGGCAGCAAACAAAAATGCCGTGATTTTGGTGCGCCGGGTGTCGACGGTCATGGCATCCGCAGCCATTTCATTGTCGCGCACCGCATTCAAAGCTTTGCCCAGGGTGGAGCGCACAAAATTATTGATGATCCATATGCCGAGCACAACGGTTGCGAAGACAACCGGTCGATTGGCCCAACCGGGCTGATCGCCCAATCCACGGGGGACCTCCCCACAAATTCAAGATTCTCGATCAGACTTTTTACAATGAACATAAACGCCAGTGATATAATGGCCAGGTAATCCCCCCTTGTCCTGAAAGAAGGTATGGCCACCGCCAACGCGCCAAAGGCCGCAACCAGTCCACCCGCGATTAAAGCAATGGGGAAAAAGAAAGGACCGAGCCATTGAGGAAGCAGCGCCGCTCCGAAAAGTCTGTCATCGGCAAACAGGGAGACGGTAAAAACCGAGGAGGCATAAGCCCCCAGGGCCATAAAACCCGGGTGCGAACATGAAAATTCGCCCATGTAGCCGTTGATCACGTTCAAACTCAATGTCAGCAGAACGGCTATCATGGTAAATTTGAGCACATCTGCCCGATAGAGGCTCATGTCCGACCACCAGTGCAAAATTGCGTAAAACACACCCAGATGAACGAGAACTGAGAGCATCAGAGGAAAATCGAGAAGTTTGGCTGTCAGCCGGTTCATGCTCGCGGCACTCAACCGTGCAATCAAACCGGTCGGTAAAAGATAAATCAGCACGAAATAAAGTACGGCACTGTGCGCCAACATCGGCTTTTTGAGCATAATAACAAAGCCGAAAAGCATCGGCGCTTTGCGCAACCCCAAAGTTCGGGCAAAGGGATTACCGATGAAATATTCCAATGCTACCGCAGCCAGTGCACCCAACAGCCAACTGAGCAGGGGAACCTGGGAAAAGAACACCCTGATTTGGCTTAAAATCTGTCTTTTGTCCGTTGACAGCCCGTCGCTCGTTACTTCCATTTCACATCCTTGTTCCTCAAAATGCTATTTCTTAAACTGTTTGGTTCAAGGTTCAGGGTTCACGGTTCAAAGGTTACAACTGTTGGAAACTGCTTACTATATTTATCAAGATCCAAAATACCCGACATCACCCATTGGGTGAAACGGCTTCATAAAAACGATGAAGACAGAATCCCTGTGATAAAAGCTGATTGGAAGCTTTTCAACCCGGAACGTTGAACCCTGAACTGCTCAACCTTGGTATTTGTATCGATAGAATACCTTACTTCGTCATTCGTCATTCGTCATTCGCCATTCGTCATTTGCCCTTCCAATCACAGTCTCAACTTCGCACTGTAAGGTTCGCCAAAGAAACCGTGAGGCCGAAACACCAGAATAAGTAAAATGATTGAATAGGCGATTAAATCCCGAAAGGTGGACGGGAAGACCATCGGCACAAACATTTCGATAAAGCCCAGTAAAAAGCCCGCCAGGGTGGCTCCCACAACCGAACCTCTACCCCCTAAGATTGCAGCCACAAAAGCTTTCCAGCCGATGATAACACCCATATAGGGATCTAATACCGGATAGGCGACACCGAACAGAATGCCGGCTACGGCTGCTAATCCTGAACCGATTGCAAAAGTGAGCGCAGCGATTCTATTGAGCGGCACTCCCATTAAAGGTACGACCACATAATCAAACGCCATGGCCCGCATGGCCATGCCCCAGCGTGTATGGCGGATAAACAGGTGCAGCGCAAAACACAATGTGATGGACACCAGCACAATCATGATTTTTTTGTTGGTCACGTACACCCCACCAAGGGAATAGGTGGTTGTTTCGATCAACGAGGGGAAACTGACTCTTTGGGCCCCGAGCAAAATCAGATTACCGGTTTCTAAAATGATGCCGATCATCAGCCCGGTGATGGCGGCCGATGCCCTTGGCGCATCGCGCAAGGGTCGGTAGCAGACGCGTTCGACAAACATGCCTACAAAAGATGTCAGGAACATGGAGATCAGAATCGTCAAAACCAGAATCAACCAGCCGGGCAGCGTAAAAGCTGCCATGGCGGTAAGGGCCACGATCGCAGTGGCAACACCGAAGCCGATATAGGCGCCGACCATGAAAATATCCCCGTGAGCAAAGTTAAACAGCATCAGAATGCTGTACACCATGGAATATCCCAACGCTATGAGCGCGTAAAAACTCCCCCATTGCAATGCGTTGACCAGGTTTTGAAAAAATACCATCAGTGGTCTCCTTGGCCCCGGTAAAATGATTGAATAATTTCAAATGAATATTGAAGATTTGTGGTATCGCTTCGCTCTGTCTTTTCTATTTAAATCGATCGTTCGACCCAGTCGTTAGACTCTGAGGCTCTCCAAGGGAGGCTCTCGACGGGTAGACTTCCTAAAATATTCAATCTGGCTATGGCATAAATCATGTGCAAACATGATGTGATTTCAATAAAAATAGGTACTAAACTGAGCGATTTTCCTGCGGCAACCATTGCCTATGCAAGCCAATTCTCGGGCGGGGCTAAACCCCGCCCCTACCTGTTTATGATTGCTTTTTTGAAATTGATCCGCCGGAGGCGGACCTTAAATATTCAATATTCAATCGAAAATATTCATTCAGGAAGGCGTCCCAGGGTTCAGGATCGAGGTCAACCTTTAACCTCTCAACCCTGAACCCCTGAACTTTGAACCCTGAACCTTGAACCCGGAACGGTTACAACCCATCTCACGGACAGACCGATTTAAAAAATTCAAATTCACCGGCATCACTGATACGTACGATGACGGCACACTTGATCGGATCGCCATCCTCGGTAAAAGTCATGGCTCCGGTAATCCCGTCAAAGTCTTTAATTTTGGCGAGGGCGTCACGTACGGCCTTGCGATCCTTTTCGAGGTCGCCGGTAAGCTCACCGGCCCCTTCGATGGCCGTTTGAACGATGCGCATGGCATCCCAGGTCAGCGCAGCCACGTCATCCGGCACATAGCCGTGCTTTTTTTCATAACGATCGATAAAGGACTTGGTGGCGCCTTTGGCGCCGGCCGCCGCATAATGGGTGCTAAAGAACAGGCCATAGCAGTCTTTGCCGCACAGTTTGACGGTTTCAGCCGACCCCCAGCTGTCACTGCCCACAATCGGTTTGTCCCAGCCCAACTGATGGGCCTGCTGAACGATTAAGGCCACTTCGTTATAATACTGCGGGGTAAACAGCACCTCAGCTCCGGAGTTGTTAATTTTCGTCAGCTGAGAACTGAAATCGGCGTCTTTGGTGGTGAAACTCTCGTAGGCCACGACCGAGCCGGGACCGTTCAGATCTTCCCAGGCCGCCTTAAAAAATTCGGCCAACCCCTTGGGATAGTCACTGGCCACATCATAAAGAACGGCCGCTTTTTTGAAACCAAACTCATTTTTGATAAATTTTGCAACCACCGGCCCCTGAAACGGATCCAGAAAGCAGCCGCGAAACACAAAAGGGCGATCCTTGGTGGTATCGGGATTGGTCGACCAGGGGCTGACCATCGGCGTACCCAGTTCATTGGCCTTAGCGCCCGCCGGAATCGCTTGCTTCGACGACTGGGGACCGATAATGGCCAGAACATCTTCCTCGGTAATAAGCTTGGTGGTGGCCTTAACGGCGGATTCGGCTTTGGATTCATTGTCTTCAATAATCAGCTCTACCTTGTATTTCTTTCCACCGACTTCAATGCCACCGGCCGCATTGACGTCTTCCAGCCACATCCGGGCGGCGAATTTGGTGCCCTCACCCACCTTGGGAATATCGCCGGTGAGCGGCGCGTTGACGCCGATCCTGATGCTTTCGGGTCCTTTAGCAAATGCACAAACCCCCAGCCCCGCCACAAAAAAGGAAATGGCTGTCACAATTAACAATGTTCTTTTCATCGTTGACCTCCTTTCTAAAAATCTCGCATTAAAGTGTTGTGGACTCAATAACCAAATCATTGAATCCGAAAAAGTGATAGGTGCATATCACAGGCCTTTCAGTTTTTCAATCCTAAACTGAACGGCAGAAAGGTTCCAGGTTCAGCCCGCCCTGGCCTCTCTCCGAGCTGTATGCTCTATATGCTCTACGAGCAGGAAGCCGGCTCGTAGCTTACGCTTCGAAGAGCCTACGCCTCGGAGAGTGTGACTTATAAGATCATATTTCGGTCCGTGTCAGGTTCCCAAATATAAATCTAAATAATTGAGCAACATAAATTCAGGTCTGGGCCAGGGGGTTCAAAGTTCAAAGGTTACAACCTATGGATACCGCTCCCAATGATAAAAAAATTTGTAATACCGTATCATCCCCCCTTGAGTGAAACGGGTTTATAACCAGATGAAGACGCGATCCCTTTAATACGAACTGTCTGGGTTTTTTTCAACCCGGAACGTTGAACCCAGAACCGCTCAACCCTGAACCTTGAACCTCTGAACCTTGAACCCAGAACCGCCCAACCTTGAACCCTGAACCTCTATAACCTTGAACCTTGAACCTTGAACCCCTCAACCCTGAACCCGGAACCTTGAACCTCTGAACCCGGAACCCCTATAACCCATCTCACGGACAGACGGATTTATAGAATTCAAACTCACCGGCATCGCTGATACGCACGATAACGGCACACTTGATCGGATCGCCATCCTCGGTAAAGGTCATGGCTCCGGTAATCCCGTCAAAGTCTTTAATGGTGGCCAGAGCATCGCGCACAGCCTTGCGATCCTTTTCGATTTCGCCGGTAAGCTCACCGGTCCCTTCAATGGCCGTTTGAACGATGCGCATGGCATCCCAGGTCAGCGCAGCCACGTCATCCGGCACATAGCCATGCTTTTTTTCATAACGATCGATAAAGGCCTTGGTGGCGTCTTTGGCGCCGGCCGCCGCATAATGGGTGCTGAAGAACAGGCCATAGCAGTCTTTGCCGCACAGTTTGACGGTTTCAGCCGAGCCCCAGCTGTCACTGCCCACAATTGGTTTGTTCCAGCCCAGCTGATGGGCCTGCTGAACGATTAAGGCCACTTCGTTATAATACTGCGGGATAAACAGCACCTCAGCTCCGGAGTTGTTAATTTTTGTCAGCTGAGAACTGAAGTCGGCGTCTTTGGTAGTGAAACTTTCATAGGCCACTACGGAACCGGCACCGTTTAAATCCTCCCACGCCGCTTTAAAAAATTCAGCCAATCCCTTGGGATAATCACTGGCCACATCGTAGAGAACAGCCGCCTTGGTGAACCCGTATTCCTCTTTGACAAACTTGGCCACCACCGGCCCCTGAAACGGATCCAGAAAGCAGCCGCGAAACACAAAAGGACGATCCTTGGTGGTATTGGGGTTGGTCGACCAGGGGCTGACCATCGGCGTGCCCAGTTCATTGGCTTTACCACCGGCGGGCACCGCTTGCTTTGAGGACTGGGGTCCGACAATGGCCAGGACTTCATCCTCGGTAATCAGCTTGGTATTGGCCTTTACGGCGGATTCGGCTTTGGATTCATTGTCTTCGATAATCAGCTCTACCTTGTATTTCTTTCCACCGACTTCAATGCCGCCGGTCGCATTGACGTCTTCCAGCCACATCCGGGCGGCGAATTTGGTGCCCTCACCCACCTTGGGGATATCGCCGGTGAGCGGCGCGTTGATTCCTATTTTAATGGTTTCCGACTCCTTTGGGCTACAGCCAAAGAACACCAAGCCCGCGATAAAACATGAAATGATTGCTATCCTCATTAAATTTCCCTTCATAACTGCCCCTTTAGGCTCTTAGTTGGTTTTTTCTGACAACATGTTGTAAAAGACTGAAGGTGGTCCGCTGGCGGATTCAGGTTTCAGCATTTAAAAAAATATCAAATAACAAATCACAAATACCAAATGGTTCGACAAGCTCACCACCACTCTGAGCCAGGTCGAAGGGCAAATCACAATGACCTAAATTCAAAATTCCAAACGGATAATCCGCTGGCATTTGTGCCAAATAGCATAATTACCGGTGGACAAAAATTTTGGTAACGTTACGATACAACCGCGTTGAATGTTTTGGTCATTGGATATTGAAATTTGAGATTTATTTGTAATTTGATGCTTGTAATTTGTAATTTTCGGTTTATCCGGATTTAGGCCCTAAATTGGTTTTTTCTGACAACATTATGCATACTTTAAATTACGCAAAAAAAATGACGCGGTCAATACCTCATGAAGGCTTTTTTACTTGAATTGAGCGATTTTTTGCCAAATCAGAATTTCTGACTTGAATTTTGATGATATCGTAAAAAAATAAATTAATCATTGACAGTATCATCATTTTTTTTTACAGATCTATCAGGAAGCAAGATTAACAGGCGACCCCTGAGATCATGAAAATTGACAATATCAATCTCTTAATTATCAAGCATCTTCGCAACGGCCGGAAGTCGTACAGAAAAATAGCCGATCAGCTGTCCCTCTCTGAAAACACCGTACGCACGCGTGTTCATAAGCTGATGGAAGATGGGGTGCTGGAAATTTCCGGGCTTGTGGACCCGGATTCCATCTCCGGGCACCGGGTTGTCATGGTGGGTGTCAAATTAAAAACCATGAACCTTGTCAAAAAAGGAGAGGAATTCAGTAAATTAAACGGTGTTGTGTCCGTCAGTGTGGTAACCGGACGCTTTGATCTGATCCTGGTGGTTCTCTTAAAATCCGGTTTCGGCCTGCTGGAGTTTTACACTGACGAGGTATCCAAACTAACAGATGTTCAATCTGTGGAAACATTTGTGGTTTATAAAAGCTACAACTTAAAGCTGCCCTACATTTTGGATTGATGACAACTTTGATATTTACAGATCGCGTAAAATGATAGAAAAGCAGGTCTTTTTTTTTGGGACATTATTTACGCCTGTTAGCGCCAAATTGAGGAATTTAGGCATTGAGGAATTGAAGGATTAAAGGATAAAATCTATGATTTAAGTAAGATAGACAGGATTCCTCCAATTCCCAAATTCCTCAATCCCTTAATTCCTGAATTAGACCCAGTGTCCAATTCTCATGCAATCCCTCAAAAGTTAAGGAGTTACAGCTAATTTCCCAAGCTGAATGCCGAGGTCTGAAGTTTAACAAAAACCAAACAACCTTTAAGGAGGAGCGATGAAGGATATTAATGATGTAATCTTACCGGATGATATTCGCTATGCAAAAAATCATGAGTGGGCCAAAGCCGACGGAGACAATGTCAAAGTGGGAATCTCCGACTATGCCCAGGATCAGCTGGGAGACATCGTTTTTGTGGAAATGCCCGATGTTGGTGAAACCTTTGACAAAGGCGCTGAATTCGGCACGGTGGAATCCGTCAAGGCCGTTTCGGAGTTGTACATGCCCGTTGGCGGTGAAATTGTTGCGGTCAACGGTGCATTGGAAGAGTCCCCCGAGCTGATCAACAACACGCCCTATTCCGACGGGTGGATGATCGAGGTCAAGCCGGATGATCCGGCCGAACTGGACAGCCTGATGGCCAAAGACGCTTATATAGCTTCCCTGAAAGGATAATATTTATGCGATACTTGCCGCATACACCTGAG
>PVMK01152435.1_pt1 | contig 17718 bp, 19 predicted proteins | sample 1853481 | NCBI WGS metagenome assembly PVMK01 (sample SAMN08533507, study PRJNA380276) | Marine sediment metagenome, whole genome shotgun sequencing project. | reverse complement strand
TAGAGCTTGGCGCGCCTGACATCGCCACGCCGCTTGACCCTGATGGAGTCGATCAGCGGGCTGTGGGTCTGAAATACACGCTCTACCCCGGTACCGTGTGAGATCTTGCGCACGGTGAATGCCGAGTTAAGCCCCCGGTTACGGATGGCGATGCAGACACCTTCAAACGCCTGCAAGCGTTCACGGTTGCCTTCTTTTACTTTAACGCTGACCACGATCGTGTCACCCGGTGAAAATTCCGGGAGGTCATGGTTCAGCTGTTCCGCATTGATTTCGTCGATGATGTTCGTCATTTCAATTTCCTGTATTCGTATTTGAATTCAGCCAGCAGTGCTGCTGATTCCGTGTCCAGCGCCAATTCTTCAAGTAGTTCCGGTCTTCTCAGCCAGGTTCTTCCAAGTGACTGTTTCCTTCTCCAGCGTTCGATGGCCCCGTGATCCCCGGATATTAACACCGGCGGTACGGCCAAACCCTCTATTTCATCAGGCCTGGTATAGTGCTGGCAATCCAGCAACCCGTCCATGAACGAATCCTGTTGTGCCGATTGCTCGTCTCCAAGCACGCCCGGCAACAAGCGTATTACGGCGTCTATCAGCACCGCTGCGGCCAATTCTCCGCCGCTGAGAACGTAGTCGCCAAGCGACCACTCCTCATCGATTTCCAGCTCGATCAGCCGTTCATCGATACCTTCGTAGCGCCCGCAAACGAGTATCAGCTCCTCTCGTTGGGCCAGTTCGCGCACCGCATCCTGATCCAGCGGCCGGCCTTGCGGACTGAGCAGGCTGGCTTTTGCCAATCCTGCACGTTCTTTCGCGGCCCGGATCGTGCTGCGCAACGGTTCTACCGCCATCACCATTCCGGGGCCTCCGCCGTACGGCCGGTCGTCCACTGTCCGATGCCTGTCGGTGGCAAATTCCCGTGGATTCAGCAGCTCCAACGCCACCTTCCCCGAACTGATGCCGCGCCCGGTAACTCCCAGGCTGACCAGCGGTGTGAACTCTTCCGGAAACAGGGTGATGACCTGAATTCTCATCACTCAGAAATCCGGATCCCAGTCGACCAGCACAATGCCATCGTCCAGGTTCACACTTTTCACGTACCGCTGCTGGACAAAAGGGATCAATCGTTCCCTGTCGCCCTGCACCACCATCACGTCATGAGCACCGGTGGCGAGCATTTTTTCTATTGTTCCCAGTTCGGTGCCATCCCCGAGACGTACCGAAAGACCCAGCAGGTCTGTCCAGTAAAACTCGTCTTCGCGCAACTGCGGAAACTGATCGCGGTAAACGACAATCTGCCGATTGAGCATGCTTTGGGCCTGCTCGCGATCATTTACATTTTCAAGCAGGGCAATCAGATGCTTGCCGTGCTTTTTGCCCTGCACGATGCGGGTCTCTTCTCGAGACTCGCCCAACAACCAGGGCTGATATTCGAATATCGCTTCCCTCGGATCGGTCAAAGAATAAATCTTGACCCATCCCCTGATGCCATGAACGCCGGAAATATGACCCAGCTGAACGACTTTACGCCCGTCTCCGGGCCGGTCAATCATGACACCGTTCCCGAACAGATCAGGCTGCTGCTGTTTCCGTTGCTGCTGCTGTTTCCGTTGCTGCTGCCGCTTCCGTTGCTGCTGCCGCTTCCGTTGTTGCTGCTGCCGCTGCTGCCGCGCGCGCCTCAGAGACCAGCTTTTTAACGCGCTCACTGAGCTGGGCGCCAACGCCCGTCCAGTAATCGAGCCGGTCCAGGTCAAGGCGTAAACGCTCTTCCTGGCCCCGCGCTACCGGGTTGAAAAATCCAAGCCGTTCGATGTTGCGGCCGTCACGTGCTCTGCGGTTGTCCGCCACCACGATGTGATAGAACGGCTTCTTCTTAGCGCCGCCTCGTGTCAATCTGATTATAACCATCTTTATTGAATCCAGTTGAATCCCAGCAAACCGCACATTTTACCCTTGTTTTCATCAAAAGAAAACAACAATCACCCGATTAAGTCAGAGATTCCTTAAAAATAGCCTTCTTGCCAGGGGCCGGTGATGGCGAGGGTAACGCCCGGGTCGTAAATATTGATGAAAAGCCATTCGCCATCATGAGAAAACGTCGGGCCCGCCCATTCACTTTTCAGTGCGGTATCCGAGAGATCAAATCCGGCGAATTCGCCTTTGAGACGGGGATTGATCTGGCAGAATCGGAAAAACTCACCTTCACGGGTCAGTCCGGCAACGTTTTGTGCTGCCTTGTTTGCGTTCAGCCGGTCTTCGCAAATGACCAGGCTGCCCCTGGGGCTGACCACCAGGTTATCCGGGCCCGAAAAATAGTCATGCCCGGCCGACTGGTAAACCATCCAGATTTTCTCGCGGGCCGGATCGTATTCAAGGACATAGCCAGCCATGGCGGGACCACCCAGTTTGGAGGTGAACCAGATCCTGCCTTCCGCTATGGCGCAACCTTCAAGCGCCACAAAAGCCGACCCACCGGCAGCGAGACCCTGGCTGACCACCCCTTCTCCATTGGGGTGACTCATCACCAGGCCAGCGGAAGGGTCGGGATATCCACCCATTCCACGTCCATCTCCTGGCCCAGGATCAGGTAGTCGTTCATTACGGGCGATCGACCACCTTCATCATTTGCAGGCGGCCGCCCTGGCTGAGCCTGCCGGGAGCATCTGGAATAAACCGGTAGAAACCCGCTTTCGGGCCATTATCCTCGGTCATGTAAGCGATGCCGGTGGCCGGTCAATCACCACGGCCTCATGGAAGAACTGGCCCATGGCGAGAATCGGCTCCGGCTTTGCGACACCGGTGGCTGGAACCTCGAAAATATAACCATGAGGCCGGCGCGCCGTTTCAACATTCCACCAGCGTTGTTTTCTTGGCGGAGACAGATGGGCCATTTCCGGGTTAAAGACCGATTCCTCGCAACTCAGCCAGGTACCCCATGGAGTGACACCGCCGGCGCAATTGTAGAGCGTGCCACCCAGGCTGACCCAGGAGTCGACAAGCTCTTCTGTTGCGGTATCAAAGACCAGCGTGGTGGCGCCACCCGGAGACGCATCGTAGGCTTTTTCCGGGTCGCCGATGGGTCCGGATGGACCCTGGAGTTCGTGATTGCGGACCAGCGTGATCCGTGATCCTTCCTGTCGCACTACTCCCATGCCGTCTGCCGCCCCGGGCACCAGGTGGCCGTCATGCAATTTGGTGCCGGCCCAGGACATCGATTTATAACGAAATCCTTCGGGTAATTTCAGCAGGGCTAACCCGGTGATTTCATCATTGACCACTGCCAGCGGGCCCATCGCTTCGCTGATGGGAGGGGGCTTGCCGGCCACGCGATACCTGGCAAAAGCGATCAGCCCCAGTGATATACCGCCCGCACCGAGCAGGCTGGCCGCCAGGAAATCTCTGCGTGAAGTGCCGCTCACCGATCAGCCCTCAGAAGGGCATCTTGCCGCCTGGAAATTTTCCAGGGGGCATCTGGCCCTTGAGTTTGCCCATCTTGCGCATCATCGCCGCCATGCCGCCTTTACCCATTTTCTTCATCATCTTCTGCATTTGCATATGCTGCTTTAACAGGCGGTTGACGGCCTGTATCTGCGTGCCCGACCCCATTGCGATACGTTTCTTGCGGGAACCCCGGATCACATCCGGAAAACGGCGTTCCTGCGGCGTCATGGAATTGATGATGGCGATCGACTGCCGTGTCTGCTGATCGTTGACCTGGGATTTCACCTGGTCCGGGAGGTTGGACATTCCAGGGAGTTTGTCGACCAGGCTGCCCAGGCCACCCATGTTCTGCATTTGCTCAAGCTGAGACCTGAAATCCTCCAGGTCAAAACCCCGGCCGCGGCGGATCTTCCTGACCAGCTTTTCCGCTTCCGCATGGTCCACCTTGCGGTGAACTTCTTCGACCAGCGAGAGCACGTCGCCCATGCCGAGAATACGCGAGGCCACCCGCTCCGGGTGAAAAGGCTGCAAAGCGTCGGTTTTCTCGCCCGAACCCAGGAACTTGATCGGTTTGCCGGTGATGTGACGCACCGAAAGCGCGGCGCCACCGCGGGCGTCGCCATCGGTCTTGGTCAGCACGATGCCGGTCAAGGCAATGGATTCATTGAATGCGGCCGCTGTGTTGGCTGCATCCTGACCGGTCATGGCATCAACCACGAACAGGGTTTCATGCGGATTGACGGCTGCGTGAATATCCTGAATCTCAGCCATCATTTGTTCATCGACATGCAATCGCCCGGCGGTATCGACCAGCAGGACATCACACATTTGCCGCCGTGCTTCCGCCATCGCTTCGCGTGCTATATCTGCTGGTTTCTGGCTAACGGATGAAGGCTGGAAAATCGCCCCGACCTGGTCCGCAAGGGTCTTGAGTTGCTCGATCGCGGCCGGGCGATAGACGTCGCAACTAACCACCATTACACGTTTTTTCTCCTGCTCGATCAGCAGGCGCGCCAACTTGGCAGTCGTGGTGGTTTTTCCTGAGCCCTGCAAACCGGCCATCAGGACGGCAACCGGGGGCTGGGCTTTGAGGTCCAGCGCCTCGTTCTCGACACCCATGATCTGGACCAACTCGTCGTGGACCAGCTTCACCATGGCCTGGCCAGGCGTCAGGCTTTTCAGGATTTCCTGGCCCAGCGCTTTTTCACGTACTGCACTGATGAAGGCCTGGACCACCGGCAGGGCGACATCGGCTTCGAGCAGGGCAATGCGAACTTCCCGCAGGGTTTCCCTGACACCGTCCTCTGTCAAACGGCCTTTACCGCGTAATTGCTGCACCGTGCGAGACAGGCGCTCGGTCAAATTTTCAAACATGGATCACTCCGGAAACAGGCGAGTTATGGATCATTTGATTACTCAGGTATTATAGCCTCAGATTTGATCAATTATCGGAACGAAATGAGTCACGAATTTCCTCTGATCCTGGCGGCCGCCTGTTACCTGGTAGCGGCTGTGCTTCTATATCAGTCCATCAGCAAGCGGTCAGCCACCTGGGGCAGCGTCTCATTTGCGTTTGCGATTGCCGGAACGCTGTTCCATGCCGGCGCCCAGTACAGCCACTGGTTCGGCCAGAATGTGCCTGATGTGAGCCTGCCACACCTGCTGTCCCTGTGCGCCCTGGTGGTGATGGTGCTGCTGATCACCTCCACGCTCACGCAAAAGGCGCTCTACGCCGCCGGACTGGTCGCGTTACCCATCGCAACCGCAGTGTTGATGCTGGAATGGGTTCTGCCTCACGGCGGTTTCACCCTGAGTGATACCTCCGTCGGTATTACCGTACACGTGGTCAGTTCAGTGCTGGCATTCGGCCTGTTCAGCATCGCGGGCGTCTATGCGTTTTTTGTTTTTTTCATCGACCACTTTCTCCGGCACCATCATCTCAATCCACTGGTCAGGTCTCTGCCCCCGCTGGAGGTGCTAGAAGGCCTGCTGTTCAAAACGATCGCAGCTGGTTTCATTCTGCTGACGGTGTCCCTGCTGTCCGGCCTGATGTTCATTAACGACATCTTTGCCCAGCACCTGATCCACAAGACCATCCTGTCCATCACGGCCTGGCTGGTATTTGGGGTGTTGCTCTGGGGGCGCTGGCGTTATGGCTGGCGGGGCAGCCTGGCTGTGCGGCTGACCCTGGCCGGCATTATTCTGCTGGTGCTGTCGTACTTTGGCAGCAAACTGGTGCTGGAAGTGATCCTGGGCAAGAGCTGGCAGTCCTGATTGATGGAAGATATCGCACTGGGCAATCTGTACATCGTTCTGCTGGTTTTGATCATTCTTTCCGGATTTTTCTCCAGTTCGGAAACCGGCCTGATGGCGATCAACAAGTACCGCTTGCGCCACCTGGCCAACAAAGGCCACCGCGGCGCGAAGCTGGCGCAAAACCTGCTGCGCAAACCCGACCGGCTGATTGGCCTGATCCTGCTGGGAAACAACCTGGTCAATATCATGGCTGCCGCCATTGCTACGGTGATCGGCATTCGCCTGTTCGGCAGCAACGGAATCTGGATTGCATCGCTGGTATTGACGGTGGTGATTCTGATCTTTTCGGAGGTGGCGCCAAAAACGGTTGCCGCGCTCCATCCGGAACGAATCGCCTTTCCAGCCTCTTATGTCCTCTATGTTTTGCTCAAGATCCTCTATCCCGTGGTCTGGCTGGTGAACGGGCTGGCCAACTTCGTGCTCAAGCCGTTTCGGGTCCGAACCAGTGCTGACCTGATCGAACACCTCAACCGGGAGGAACTCAGAACCCTGGTGAAGGAAGGCGGGGAACGGATTCCGGACGACCACCAGCGCATGCTGATCAATATCCTGGACCTGGAACAGGCTACCGTGGAAGACGTGATGATTCCGCGCCAGGACATCGTGGGGATCGATCTGGACGACGACTGGGAGGAAATCCTGCTGCAACTGACGCAAACAGTCTACACGCGGATGCCCGTGTTCCGCGAAAGCATCGACCAGGTGGAGGGGCTTTTGCATATCCGCACTGTCATCGCGAAACTCGCGCATGGGGCACTGACTTTCGACGATCTGAAACGCTCGGTGCGCCGGCCCTATTTCATCCCGGAAGGCACCGCGCTCACCCAGCAATTACTTGAATTCCAGCGCAGGGAGCGGCGCATGGGCCTGGTCGTGGATGAATACGGAGACATCCAGGGCATGGTCACGCTGGATGACATCCTGGAAGAAATTGTCGGTGAATACACTACCGAGAGCCGGGGAAAAGCTCGCGACATCAGGCGGCTGGACGACGGTAACTTCCTGGTAAACGGCACGGTTACCCTGCGCACCCTGAACCGGAACATGGACTGGGATTTGCCGGAAGACGAAGCAAGCACGCTCAACGGCCTGTTGCTGGAAGAACTGGGCGACATTCCATCCGGCCAGGCCAGCCTGAAAATCGGGCCACACATCATGACCATCCTGGAGATCAAGGATAACGTGATCGTCAAAGTCCTGGTCAAACCCGAGCGCGAACCTTAGACCAAATCATTTTCAGGGCAATCGAAACTGCCACGGCCGTCAACACCATTGTTACCAGGTACAGGCTGCCACTGAGTCTGAAGAACTCCGGCGCAGGAAAAAAGTGCAGGTAAACCCTGGTGAAAAAAGTAAAAGTAAAAACGTGCGTGAGAAACAGGGTATAAGCGAATGGCGACCAGCGGTCCAACAGGCGGGACAGCCTGCCCTGGTGACTGACCAGCAGGCTCATGATCGCGATACAGCCCAATACACTGCAGACCTTTACAATAAAATCAGACCAGAGAAAAAAAGTCAGGTGCTCCGGCTTTGCCAGGACCACATAAGCCGCACTCCCCAGGCTGGCGGTCGCCAGGAACAGCAGGACCAGGCCCAGGTTTACCTTCAGGCTCTCAATCACCAAATCCTTTTTCCAGAAATTCAGAAGAATCCCGACATAAAACGCAAATACGATGTCGAAACGCATAAACCAGAGTGGATAAACCTCGAAGAAAAAGTCGGATTTCAGGTAGATGCACTTGTAGGCCATCCAGAAAATGACAACCACGTTCAGATACCTGACCCGCGTCACCAGTACCAGTAAGGGCAATAACAGGAAACAGGTAAATAGATCCTTGAGAAAATACAGCGGTTCGTTGGCAGGGATCCTGTAGTACGCAAAAGTTGCCTGGAACCAGCCCATCAGGTTAAACGGATAAATTTGCAGGTCCGGGCGCACACTGGGGTCCTGGGCCTGTGCCGGGTAAGTGATCAGGATTATGAACAGCAGGTTCGACCAGAAAAGGGGCCAGACCAGGCGCCTGGCCTTGCGCAGTAATACCTCCAGATAACCATATCTTTCGAGGCTCACCACGGCCAGGTAGCCGGAAATCAGGCTGAGCAGGGGCACACCACTCTTGGCCAGGCCTGACTTGAGAAACACCATCAGCCAATTGTCAAAATCGAGGGCGGCGGCGCTGTTCATCCTGCTGAGGTGATCGAGAATACTGAAGTGGGCAAAGGTAATAAACAGAACCAGCAAGGGACGGATCATCCGGATCGCTGCGGATGTCTGCCTTGACGGAACAAATACTTGTGTCAATTCAAACTTCACGGATCAGCCAAGCCGTTCCAGGGCTTCAGCGATGTTGCGAACCGCAATGATGGACAAGCCGTCAGGCGGTTTTCTGGGTACGTTCGCCGCGGGTATCACGGCCGTGCGGAAACCGTGACCGGCAGCTTCCTTCAGGCGCTGCTCACCATCCGGAACCGGACGAATTTCACCGGAAAGACCCACTTCACCAAAGCAAATCAACTTACTCTGTAAAGGCTTGTCCCGAAAGCTGGAGTAAAGGGCCAGCAGCATGGGCAGATCCGCACCGGTCTCGCTGACCCGCATGCCTCCAACTACGTTGATGAAGACGTCATGATCTGCGAGTGCCACACCACCGTGGCGGTGCAAAACAGCCAGCATCATGGCCAGCCGGTTGTGCTCCAGGCCCAGCGCTACCCTTCTCGGATTGTTCAGGTGGCTAAGATCGACCAGGGCCTGCACCTCCAGCAGAATCGGCCGGGTTCCTTCCCCGTACTACGGTAATCACACTTCCGGACACCGGCTCATCGTGCCCGGACAGAAATATGGCCGACGGGTTCTTGACTTCTTTCAGCCCCTTGCCGGTCATCGCGAACATACCCAGCTCGTTGACGGCGCCAAAGCGGTTCTTGATCGCACGGATAACCCGGAATCTGCTGCCACCATCACTTTCAAAATAGAGCACGGCGTCAACCATGTGCTCGAGCACGCGCGGACCCGCCAGTGCACCCTCCTTGGTGACGTGACCGGCGAGGATCACGCAACAATGATTTTGCTTGGCCCAGCGGACCAGCGCCGCGGCGGATTCCCGGATCTGAGCCACCGAACCGGGGGCCGAGGCAAGCGCCTCGGTATAAACGGTCTGAATCGAGTCGATGATCATCAGGCGCGGCTTTTCGCTTTCTGCGTGGCCGAGGATCTGCTCGATCGAAGTTTCAGTCAGGCAGCGGATACCCTCCAGCGATAGCTCCAGGCGCCGGGCGCGCATTCCAAGTTGCTCCAGCGATTCTTCACCCGTGATATAGAGACTGGGAAATCGGTCGGCCAACGCAGCAACCAATTGAATCAGGAGGGTTGATTTGCCGATCCCCGGGTCTCCGCCCAACAGGATGACGGAACCGGGCACGATGCCACCGCCTAATACGCGGTCGAGTTCACCAACGCCAATGGCCATCCGGTCAACGGTAGACTGACCGATAGATGAGAGTTTTTTCACCTCGTTGCTGAGCTGGCCGGAATAACCGCCAAAGCGGGCGCCTGGCCCGGACTCGGCGACTGTTTCAATGACGCAGTTCCACTCTCGACACTCCGGACACTGTCCGGACCACTTGCCCAAACGCACTCCACAACTTTCACAACGATAGTTAGGTTTGTTTTTTGACACAGTTGGTTATAGTCGTCCGTGCTGGCAATTTTCTTTTCTGGAGTTTGACTTTGCCAGATTGGAGCCGTGACCTCCAGCCCATTTCACAATTGGGTGGTTTTTCTTACAATAGCGGCACGTCAAACGAGAGCAGAGACTGATGGACCGCCTACAGGAACAACCACTGATCGGCGAATCGCCTGTTTTTCTGGAGGTTCTGGAACGGGTTTCCCGCGTCGCCCAGTTGAACCGGCCAGTACTGGTCGTGGGTGAACCCGGCACCGGCAAAGAACTCATCGCGGCCCGTATCCATTACCTGTCGCCCCGCTGGGACCGTCCTTTCATCAAGCTCAATTGTGCCGCGTTGGCCGAGTCGTTGCTCGAGACCGAGCTGTTCGGCCACGAAGCGGGCTCTTTCACTGGCGCCACGCGCCGGCGGCTGGGGCGCTTTGAACTGGCTAACGAGGGCAGCATGTTTCTTGATGAACTGGCAACTACCTCCGACCGCGTACAGGAAAAAGTACTCCGCGTCATCGAATATGGGGAACTTGAACGGGTTGGCGGAAACGACACGATCCTGACTGATGTTCGCATCATCGGCGCTACCAACGAAGACCTGCCGGCGCTGGCTGAGCAGGGAAAATTCCGCGCCGATCTGCTGGACCGCCTGGCGTTCGACGTAATCACCCTGCCCCCCCTGCGTGAACGCACCGAGGACATCCTGCCATTGGCAGAGCATTTCGCGGTGAAAATGTCCGGCGAACTGGGGCTGGAGTTATTCGAGGGTTTCAGTGAAACGGCTCGCGATCTGCTGCTGGATTACGCCTGGCCAGGCAACGTTCGCGAATTAAAGAACGTGGTCGAGCGGGCAGTCTATACATCGCTTGGCAATGATGAGCCCATCTCGGAAATCATTTTCGATCCGTTTGAATCGCCCTGGCGACCAGGAGGTGCACAAACGGATTCTTCGCTGAGCGCCACCAGGACGGCCCCCACCGAAGCCTACGACTTCAAAGAACATATTCAGGATACCGAAATCGAACTGCTGCAGGCCGCACTGAAACAATGCCGGTTCAACCAGAAAAAGACCGCCGATTTCCTCGGCATGACCTATCACCAACTACGCGGATACCTGCGAAAATACGACCTGACTGAAGACCCGTAGGAGCGGCTTCAACCGCGATTCTTTCCCTAATCCATCATATGCGGATAAGCATGTTCCGGCGCGTAATTAACGAACCGCAACCACTGACCCTGAAAAGTCAGCGCGATCGTACCCGTTGGGCCATTTCGATGTTTGCCGATGATGATCTCGGCCTTGCCCTTATCCGGGGTGTCTTCGTTGTAGACCTCGTCACGATAGATGAACACAATCAGGTCGGCATCCTGCTCGATGGCACCGGACTCTCTCAGGTCGGCCATCACCGGGCGCTTGTTCGGCCGCTGCTCCAGTTGCCGGTTGAGCTGTGATAAAGCAATGACCGGCAAGTGCAGCTCCTTCGCAATGGCTTTGAGTGAGCGCGAAATTTCCGCGATCTCGGTGGCCCGGTTCTCTTTGCTGCCGGGCACCGCCATCAATTGCAGATAATCCACGATGATCATGCCGATGTTGTGTTCCCGCTTGAGCCGGCGGGCGCGGGCGCGAAGCTCGGAGGGAGACAGGGAGGCTGTTTCGTCGATGTAGATATGGCTCTTGTGCAACAGGTTCATCGCCGAAGTCAGCTTGGGCCAGTCCAGTTCATCGAGATTACCTGTGCGCAGGCGCGTCTGGTCAATCTGACCCAGTGATGAAAACAGCCTCATCACCAACTGCAGGGCGGACATTTCCATGCTGAAAATTGCCACCGGTATACCTTGCTTGATCGCTGCGTTCTCGGCGATGTTCATCGCCAGTGTCGTCTTACCCATGGCCGGGCGTCCGGCGACGATGATCAGGTCGGAATCCTGTAAACCTGCAGTCAGCTTGTCGAAATCCTTGAAACCGGTGTGTGCACCGGTAATTTCGCCTTCAAATTCGTGCAGTTCCTGGATTTTTTCGATCGCTTCCTTGATGGTGTCCTGCACGGTGACGAATCCTGAGCCGGTCCGCATCTCCTGGTCTGCGATTGCAAACACTTTGCGCTCCGCCTCTTCCAGCAATTCGCGGCTGTCACGACCGTCAGAAGAAAATGCGTCGGAAGCCACTTCAGCGCCGACATCGATCAGTTGGCGCAGAATGGATTTCTCACGAACGATATCGGCGTAAGCCTTGACGTTGGCTGCGCTGGGCGTATTGGAAGCCAGCTGGCTGATATACCCGCCACCGTCAATTTGATCGACCAGTCCGTGAGATTCGAACCACTCGGTGACCGTCACTGCATCACAAGGTTTCCCCTTGTTGCTGAGTTCGTGGACAGCACGGTAAATGAGGCGGTGATCCTCACGATAGAAATCCGCTTCGGTAATGACATCGGCCACCTGGTCAAACGCGCGAGGTGACAATAACAGCCCCCCCAGCACCGCCTGTTCGCCCTCAATTGAATGAGGTGGAACTTTCAGATTTTCGACGGCGGCTAATTTGGGGGCTGGCATTATTCCGGATTAACGGTGACCTTGATCTCGGTTTCTACGTCCGCGTGAAGGTGAACCAACACGTCATGCTCACCAGTATAGCGGATTGGACCCTCGCCCATGATCACTTCGGCTTTCGACAGCGTGATGCCCCGGGCGGTGACCGCATTGGAGATTTCGCGCGGACCGATCGATCCGTATAGTTTGCCCTCTTCGCTGGCATTGGCTGCCAGGACAATCTCGAAACCTTCAAGCGCACCTACTCGTTCCTCGGCAGTAGACAGCTTCTTGAACGCCACCTTCTCGAGTTCTCCACGGCGAGCTTCGAACTGGGCAATATTTTCTGTTGTCGCGGGTATCGCCTTGCCAGAAGGGACAAGATAGTTACGGCCATAACCAGGCTTAACATTTACCTTTTCGCCCAGGTCACCCAGCTTTTGTACTTTTTCAAGCAGTATCAGTTCCATTTCGGTTCTCCTGATCGATCAGCAGATCAATGGTTATCGGTATAAGGCAGGAGCGCCAGGTAGCGCGCGTGCTTTATAGCCTTGGCAAGCTGACGCTGGTAACGCGCCTTGGTACCAGTGATGCGGCTGGGTACGATCTTGCCTGACTCACCGATGTACTGCTTGAGCATGTTGATGTCTTTGTAGTCGATCTCGGTAATTCCCTCAGCCGTGAAGCGACAGAATTTTCTGCGTCTGAAATGACGTGCCATGATATTTCTCCTGTTCCTGATCAGGCGTCAGCGCTGTCTGCGCCTGCGACCTTCTTACTTGATTCATCGGAAGCCAGCTCAATTGGAGCGGGAGCGTCTTCAGCGGCCTCAGTTACTTCTTCGACCACCTCGGCTACTTCTTCGACCACCTCGGCTACTTCTTCGACTACCTCGGCTACTTCTTCGACCGCCTCAGCTACTTCTTCGACCACCTCGGCTACTTCTTCAGCGATCTCGGCAGCATCCTCAACCGCCTCGACGGCTTCTTCAACGACCTCGGCTGTTTCTTCAACTGACTCTTCGGCCGCTTTTTCAGCCTTGTCTTCCGTAGCAACTGGCTTACGCTGTTCATAACTGCGGCTGGAACGGTCTTTCTCTTCCTTCGCCTTCATCATCAGTGATTGATCAGCAACCGCAGATTGGCGACATACAGTCAGGTGCCTCAAAACGGCGTCATTGAAGCGGAAGATTCCTTCGAGCTCAGTCAAGGTAGCGCCATCACATTCGATGTTCATCAGGACATAATGGGCTTTGTGCAGCTTGGCAATAGGAAATGCCAACTGACGACGACCCCAGTCTTCCAGACGGTGAATCGTACCGCTGCTGCCCTCGATCAGGGCACGGTAACGTTCCAGCATGGCAGGAACTTGCTCGCTCTGGTCCGGATGAACCAGAAAACATATTTCGTAGTGTCTCATTGTAACTCCCTGTGGATTTGTCAGTGCGAAAACCGCACCACCAAAGCTCCCTTCATGAAAAATATCAGGCGAAGTGAAGCAAGGATGTCCGCCCCTGGAAATTCCATGGGACGAAGCCGATGGATTATACCAAGGTTTTGCCTATGGTGAAACTCTCTCCGCAACCGCATTCATCGGTCACGTTAGGGTTATTGAACTGAAAGGAGGAACCCAGCCCTTCGGCGGCAAAGTCGATGACCGAACCGTCAAGGAATGCAAGGCTATCACCGCTTACCACGATTTTGACATTATCCTGCTCGAACACGATGTCGTCCGCAGCAATATCATCCGCCAGTTCGACCGTGTAGGCCCAACCTGAACAGCCGGTTTTTTTCACGCCCAACCGCAGGCCGAGGCCCCCGTCCTGGTCGAGAAAACTGCGTACCCGCTCAGCGGCGGATTGGGTCAAACTAATTGCCATGGCTCAAATATTTTCCTTAATTCGTGATGCGGGGTTTTGGTTCCGCCAAAGGTGCATTATTATCTGGGGTCTCCTGACCCAGGATCAACTCACATATTATGCCATTTATCAGAATCAAAGACGCCCTGGCGGGCAAACCGGCCATCGGCGTAGAAATCACCATCAAAGGCTGGGTGCGAACCCGCCGGGACTCCAAGGCGGGTTTTTCCTTTATTAATGTACACGATGGTTCCTGTTTTGACGCCATCCAGGTCGTAGCGCCGGGCGAACTGAAAAATTATTCAAGCGAAGTCCTGAAGCTGACCTCTGGTTGCGCCATTGAATGCACGGGAACACTGGTCGAGTCTGGCGGTCGCGGACAGCAATTCGAGATCCAGGGTACAACCATCAAAGTCATCGGGTGGGTGGAAGATCCTGAGACCTACCCGATTCAACCCAAGCGCCACACCTTTGAGTTCCTGCGCGAAGTGGCTCACCTGAGGCCAAGAACCAACACCTTCGGCGCTATTACACGCGTTAGACATGTTGCAGCCCAGGCGATTCATCGTTATTTCCACGAGCGCGGCTATTATTGGATTCCTACGCCCATTATTACCTCGTCGGACGCCGAAGGCGCCGGCGATATGTTCCGCGTAAGCACGCTGGATCTCGCCAATCTGCCGCGCACAGAAAGTGGGGCGGTCGATTACAGCCAGGATTTCTTTGGCAAAGAAACATTCCTGACGGTGTCCGGTCAGCTCAATGTAGAGGGTTATTGTCTCGCATTAAGTAATGTCTATACCTTTGGCCCGACCTTCAGAGCCGAAAACTCCAATACCTCACGCCACCTGGCTGAGTTCTGGATGGTGGAGCCGGAAATTGCTTTTGCCGATCTGGATGACCTGGCGGATGTGGCCGAGGAATTCCTCAAGTACATCTTTGCTGCGGTTCTGGAAGAGTGCCCGGATGACATGGCTTTCTTCGAACAGCGCATCGAACCGGAAGCCATCTCGCGCCTGAAATCGTTCATCGACACTGAATTTGTTCGCCTGGACTATGAAGATGCCATCGAAATTCTCAAGAATGCCGACGTAAAATTCGAGTACCCGGCTGAATGGGGGCTCGACCTGCAAACCGAACACGAACGCTACCTCACCGAAAACCATTTCAACGCACCGGTCGTGGTGATGAACTACCCGACCGAGATCAAGGCCTTTTATATGCGCCTGAGTGATGACAAGCGGACCGTGGCGGCTCTGGATGTGCTGGCCCCCGGAATCGGGGAAATCATCGGCGGAGCACAACGTGAAGAGCGCCTGGATGTACTGGAACGCCGGATGGCTGAACTGGAGCTCGATACAGAACATTACAGCTGGTACCTGGATTTACGCCGGTACGGCACAGTTCCACATGCTGGATTTGGCCTCGGGTTCGAGCGCCTGGTGAACTATATCACCGGCATGACAAACATCCGGGACGTCATCCCCTACCCCCGTGTTCCCGGTAAAGCGGATTTTTAGAACTGGGGAATACTCCTCCGCTACTTTTCGTCCGCGCAAAAAAAAACGGCCAGAAACATCATCCATGTTGTTCTGGCCGTTCTGCGGACGTCTCGCCACCCGCAAAGTGCATCCATGCATCACAAGGAGTGCAGTTCCTTCTGCTTTGGAGTCCGGCGATCCTTGCCTTTTCCAACCTTGTTGAGACACAGTATAGCCACATTTGTCTATAGACGCAAGTGTCTATTTCACTTTATGTCTAAATTCTTTTTTGGCTATTGACAATATTGGCTAATTAGACTAAAGTGCACATCATGATTTACATACTCCACCACCCAAAAGGTATGTTGATGATGTCAGCTCAAAATAAGAATCAGGTTAAACAATGGAGTCAACGTCAACTAGGTGCACAAGCCCGGTTGGTTTCTATCTCTGAAAAGGACTTTTCAGAGACAGATAGTTTTGTTGAAAGAGAAGGCACTGGAATCACGGCCAGGGAGGCCTACGGTTGCCAGCCATTGATCAGCATCATGGCAACGTTTGTTCAAAACGTGTCTGATGCTGAAGAAAGTCACATGGAAAGTGACAGAAATGTAAGCGAACCCTGCTTGAAAGGCATGATGCCTACAATTCACTAAGGGAGCGAAGAAGCATCAGGGACACGGAAGCCTTTGAATTTTTGATAAGGAAATCAGACTGGTATAAAAGGAATTTATTCCAGTTTCACTACCAGAATGTAAGGGGTGGAAAGGAAATCCACCAAGGGAACAGGGAAGTTCCGCAGCGTTAAAGGACGCTTTTACACCCGGAACCCACACGGATCGTGGGTTCCGGATGTAAAACAAGGTGTTACCTTAAGTGTTTTTTGTGTGATAGGTAATCAATTTTCAATTACGTGTGAAAGATTAAAAAAACTTGGCAAGTTATTGAAAAAAAGGATATCCTGTAGCCAGAGTGCTGGTATTGCGCACTAACTTCTGTTCGAGGGCCCGAACAGATTTTCACGAGATGGACTTCATAGACAGCTGAAGGGACTTATCAGGAGACTGAATAATGCCTGGCGTCGCAATGCAAAATAACATCAATCAACAAAACGATGCGAAGTCCATCACGCATTTTTTGAGCCGTGTTTTTCGCAAGGTCGTGCGCCTTGTGATCGGCTCTGTGTCCCTGCCCGCCCTATACGATATCCTCAAGGCAATCTACGTTGAAGAAGCCCAAACGAAATTACTTCGTGAAGGATCCAAGCCAACTAAAAGCGCTATCGCTCTGATTACTGGGCTGGATACCAGAGTCGTAACCTCGGTATTGTCTCAAAATCTAGATGCCACAATTAGAAATCAGAATGTCACTCCTGAAAATGAATTGATTGACATGTGGGCAAGTGATCCATTCTTCCAAGACCCCGAAACAGGTGCGCCAGCCGCGTTACCAATCTCTGGACGAGGCCGCACCTTTCAGGGACTGGTCTTGAAAGCCATCGGACGTAATATCACCGTCAAAACAGTCGTGGATCGACTGCTGGCAGGCGGCAGTGTTCGTGTGGTCCGTGGTGATATTGATACTGTGGAGTTGATTTCCGAACTCTATCTCCCATTGACAGATGACCGAGTAAGACATACTGAGGTTGGCCTGCTAGAAGCCTCAAGAGTATTAAGTGCAGTAATTCATAACATGAGTTCAGATCCTGAAACACTAGTTCCACAACAAGGGCGCTGGACCTACAGACTGAGCCCAGAGAAATATAAAGATTTTCGACAAGAGGTAAGACTACTTCTGGCAAAACAAATAAAAGAAGGGGAGTCGTTACTCGAAAAGTTCGAGGAAACGACAAAGCAACCTGGTCAAATGACCGTTGGTATCGGTTGGTATCAATGGCGTGACCTTGAATCTGAAGAGGAGGAAGAGTAGAAGGGGAATATATTACTCGCCTTTTCTCAGGTTTTGTTTAGCAGCCTGGTCAGATGCAGAAGGTATAACTACCCGCATTCGACCTGAACTTGAAGAAAGAGGAGAAAGACTATGTCTCGTTGGACAATAGAAAAGAGCGGCACAGGGATCGAGAAGTCCGGAACTGGTATCGAGAAATCTGGCACTGGAATTGAGAAATCCGGAACCGGTATCGAGAAATCAGGCACTGGAATAGAAAAATCAGGCACCGGAATACGGCGCGGGCTACTTGCCTGCACGCTGGCGGGCTTGGCTTGTGCTGGAAATATTCAGGCAGCCACTGCAAATCCCGCGGGCTCCCTTCAGGTCGTGGTACATGAAAATAGTATTGCCGTGTCCTGGATTATTGGGAATAGCGTATTTTCAGGTGTTTCGACGCTGAGCGGATCCTTTGCAAATTTGATGTTGACGGAAGTCGCATTAAGTTCTCCCGAGTCAAACACCCAGGTTAC
>PVMK01115502.1_pt1 | contig 17718 bp, 15 predicted proteins | sample 1853481 | NCBI WGS metagenome assembly PVMK01 (sample SAMN08533507, study PRJNA380276) | Marine sediment metagenome, whole genome shotgun sequencing project. | reverse complement strand
CGGCGAAGTCACCACCGACGAGATCCTGGGCAATATCTTTAAGAATTTTTGTAACGGAAAGTAACCACTACAAAACAACCTAATAGATAATCCGTAAAAAATGTATGCTGGAACGCCCACTAAGAAGTATCTGCAGCTTCTTGAACAGATACAGAAAGTGGAAAGCGTAGCATATCATACAATCTTCATTCCTATTTTCTGAAATCTCGCATTGTTGTTTACCGATTACAGTGGTCATTGTGTCCAATTTTTCCACTATTCTCACAAAATGCAATATAATTCTGGTTAGGGTTAACCGCTTAGAAATAGAACCGGATGGTAAGGGCTATGGATTGGACAGAGGTATATTTTTGCTGTGTAAGGAGTGGTACCTTAATATAGGAATATTCAACACCAAGACTATATTCTGAGCTACGGGTATACGCAATTTTTGCCCTGATCATATGGGCATGTTCGTCTTCTATGTATACAAAATCAGGCATCGAAGATATGCTGTAATGCATCATAATTCCTAATGGTAGAGAATAGCGGGGATAGAAGTCCAGGTCAATCCCGCCACCAGCACTAAATGTGAAACTATTTTCACCACGAGTATAGGATTCTCCATATGCCAGATCAGTGGAAGCCTTAAATCCTATCAAATCGCTCAATCCATAGGCGAATCGAACTCCTGTCCCAAAAACAAGAACCGGAATAGATGCCTTCATACTGGGATCAGGATGATTATTAATTAATTCATCGAAATATTTAGCAACATTTATAAAGCTACCCTGATGGTTTTGAAGTTCAACGATTGTGGAAAGAGTGCATTTCTCCCGCTCTAAAAGTTTTATGTTCCAGCCGATGTCAAAGCTGGTTAATGTGCTGATGCCTTGGCTGAGCATACTTTGCAACTCTGTACCCACCCGAGTGGATAAACCAAATGAAATGTAGGCAGCAAACCATTCTCTTAACTGCTGCTGGTAGCTGAATGACATATTGATAAAAGTCACTTCTCCATTCAGGCCCCTGGGTTGGTAGTTACCAATGCTACCAAGCTGATGAACAAGGTCAGTGGTTTGTCCGAATCCAGTAAGGATTGAAAAATATGAGTTTGTAAATGGTGTATTTGCATACGTTACAGGAGTGAATACATGACCTCCAAGGCTGGGCCTGGTTATTGTTTCTGATTGCGCTCCTGCTCTTTGACACAGGAGCAGGGTAAATAGCAAGCAGCATAGCATCATTCCCTTTAACTGATATCTTCTTAAGAAATTCACCTGTTTTTCTTTTTAACCTTATAAACATCTGAATTCCCAAGAGGAACCTGTAGTCCAACTACGATATTTATATTGGTCAGCTTAGTCCTCGGCAGTTCTGTTTTCTGGTGTACCAAAAATTGGTTGAAATCTACAAGCCCCTGAGAATACCGTACTTCAAAACTTAAAAAAGGTCTTCCCAGCGAAATGATAAAACCCGCACCAAACTGGGCGTATATGTTATATTTTTTAACTTCGTAATCGGAAATTACTGGAACTACTATTGGATCCCCTATAAAACTCATTGTGTAGCTGAATTCAAATCCAGTGAGCACAAAAAACCGCCCATTTTTGGACCATACAATGGCATGAACAGGTACAGAAAAAAAATTACCAGTATAATATGTACTATCAATTACTGCAGTACCAGAATCATTTAAAACAACATATTTTGACTTTAGAATATTGAAGCCCGGCTGTATGCTGACAGAAATCGCATCAGTAAACCTATAGTCAAAGCGAAGACCAGCAGAAATTCCCGGTTGAGAAACAAAGTGACCTATGCCAGTAGGAGAATCACCCGAAAATTTCAACCGGGTAATACCTGCTTTTGCCCCAATAGCAATCTGAGCATGTTGGGGCATAACAATGAATGCCATAAGGATGAGTAGAATACAACGGTGAAAATTGCGGGGCATAGTAAGTGTTGTATGTGTTCAAATTACAAATTCTATCTATAATTGACAAATTTCGGATTCGAACTTACGACCCTCCACTCGCAAAGCAGACGGCGTTGTACTATAATGGAAATTTTAGCACAGTTCATTGTTAGGGTAGTAATTATTCTTTAATCATTGGAATGTATTCTACCGGTACACCAGCGGGTATCAATGGTTCTTTTTTTACACTTCCTACATATTCATTAAGCATCCGTCCTACATGAGCCATAACCCAGCTGTGTATATGTGGGTAGTTGTATGGTTTTTCTTCTTTCGGGTCAACATCAAGATTAATAATATGTGGTGTAGCCAGTTTCAGCTCAGGATCGGCAAAGGATCTTTTTGTCACAAAAACCACTTTAAAGTTTTGCCACTTTACGCCATACATGGTCTCACCCATCCAATAAGGAAAGCCTTCTCGGGCAGATTTCTCTTGTTTGCCTTCAAAGAAATTTCTTTGATCTTGTCCATCAATAACGCGGTCATTGGGAATTTCAGCCCCTGTCCATTTGATAAGTGTAGTGAACATATCTGTTATATGAACGATTTCGTTACTTACTTGCTTTGGAGGAACTTTCCCTGGATAACTGACGATACATGGCGTTCTCAAACTGCCTTCTAAACCTGTAAAATAGGAACCATTGAACCTGCCTGCATCTCCTCTCCAAGGTTCCATATATTCTGGTCCATTGTCTCCCGAAAAAACGACTATTGTATTTTTATCTGCTCCGATTTCTCTTAAATTGTCAAGTAAAGTGCCGAAATCTGTATCCAATTGCATTATACAGTCTGCCCAATCACCTCTACCTGATTTGCCTTTAAATTCCAATCTTGGTTCATTTGGCAAATGCATTAAAGTATAATTGAAGTATAGAAAGAACGGTTTTTTAGCTTCCATGCTATTCTTCATAAAGTCTTTGGCCCGTATCATATATTCAACATCAAGGTCCCGTTTTACTTCACGGGTAAGCTGAATCGTTGTTTTTACTTTATCTCCTTTTTTCCCTTCATACATGTAAGCTATGGGATCCCTTTCAGGGTCATACCAGGGATCATCTGCCCATAAAGCTTCATCATAGGAATGAGCGGGTCCGTACCATTCGTCAAATCCATGATCTATCGGCCATCTTCCTTCAGAGGCGCCAATATGCCATTTGCCGACACAGCTCGTCGCATAACCATTGGCAGAAAGTATGTCTGCGATCGTTTTTTCCCATGCTACCAGTCCTCCTCCGTCTCCGGCCAATGCCACCGTATGATTACCCGATCGAATGGAATATCGCCCCGTCATCAAAGCGGAACGTGAAGGAGTACATTGTGTCTCAGGTGCGAAGTTCCATAACTGAAATCCCTCATTTGCCAACTTGTCGATCCTAGGGGTTAGAGCACCTCTGGTGATTCCACCGTCATAACATCCGATTTCCCCCAATCCTAAATTATCGACCAAAAAATATATGATATTTGGTTTTTCCTGTGCTTTTAATTGAATTGTAATCAATATTGCAAATAGAAACAATGTAATCCTTTTCATGGTGTTTATTTAGTTTGTCATCCTATGTTTATATATTATTACCGCCAATGTCTCGCTAAACGAAGTTCCGTACTGAGCGCAGAGGCTGCCGAGCTTGCTCGAGCAGACTGTAAAGCACCCAAGGGCGGATCCAAATTGGGTTTAGCGTTTTGTTTTGTTCTGTTGCGTTTTGCTCAATGCCGACCATCGATCGGCTTATCGTAAGTAAGTTATGCAATTTTGTATTGCGAGGCAATCAGCCGAGGTATTAAAACACCGGGAGTTCGAAGCACGAAGGGATTTAATCGATCGGATGGGAGAACGTGACTGAAAGAAGGGGTAAATACTCCTGGTGTGCATATCCAACGACCGTTAATTGGATAAAAACATCTCTATTGTATCAAAGATGCAAAACAAGGAATGGAACCGAAATGGTTTTTTCACCTATGGCTGGATCTAATAGCTTCTAACTAAAAGTATTGTAACTAATAATAGGAAATAATTGGGCTTTCTTCGCGTAGGATTAATTTGGAACATAAAGTTTTTGATGTACCTTATTTGTACCTTGATATTATAACTATCTGACTTTCAATGTTGATTATTTTCTGTATCGGAAAATAGAGGCTATCGCTCACATATACTGCTCTTTACATCTATCTAATACATCATAAATAAAATAGATTCAGGAGGTCTTATGTCCCGAACCATTCGTTATATCAGACTTCAAATCACAAAGATTCAACATTAGTCAAATAAGGATTACCAGATAGGATTTATCAATCCATTTTAGTCCGCTAGTCTCATCATGTTTCGAAAAGAAACTGAATTGCTTATAGGAGGAGAACATGCTGCGATCTTTCAAAGGATTGGATTGGTTATAAATATTTTTGTAGTTTAGATTCCCTAATCTGATTCTTGTGAGGAAGATCCACTCCTCACCACTATTAATTTAGATACTCTGGATTGTTCGCACAATTCGTTAACTGAATTGGATGTTTCAGGACATTGGGACAATGATACTTCAATGTAATGTACTGACCTTAAACTCAGTCCCCAACTCCTCCCGTGTCTCCTCAAAGATCCCTGCCATCCTCTCAATGGTAAAGCTCTTTCCTGGTTGTATTCTTTGACTTCCCTTAAATCTACTATATTTACCCCTTATGGCTATAAGAGATTATAAAGGCAGGAAATTCGCAATGGAAGCGGTAAATAAAACTGTTGATTCACTTACCATCGAAGAACCTTTGCAAATCAATATCAACGGCAACCCATTTACAGTAACCATGCGAACTCCGGGCAATGATGTCAATCTGGTACGCGGACTACTTCATTCAGAAGGGATTTTACGGGATGTGAATTTTCAACCCGATATTATTCCGATAAAAGGAAACAATAAAGATATTGTTACTCTGGTTGATCTGTCAATTCCAGGAGAAAAGATGGGCGTAGGGTATTCAAACAGCAGGAGTCTGTTATCAGTGTCGTCGTGTGGAATTTGTGGTCGAACTGAATTGGAAGATCTGTCCTCCATAGGAATAATGATTGACGATGATGGAAGAATGGAGGTTTCAATGCTTCATGAAATGTTTCAAAAGATGAGTGATACGCAGGTTGCGTTTCGTCAATCCGGAGGAACTCATGCTGCTGCGGCTTTCACAAATCAGGGAGAAATGCTTTGTTCAATGGAAGATATAGGCAGACATAATGCTATGGACAAAGTGATCGGAGATCTTATTCTGTCGGAAAAACTGCATGCGGCATCATGTATAACGGTTAGTGGGCGTGTTTCATACGAAATTGTCATCAAGTGTTTTAAAGCCAGTATTCCATTTCTGGCGGCCATATCTGCACCAACTTCATTGGCAGTTGATTTTGCCAAAGAACTTGGAATTACATTATTTGCATTCTGTCGTAACAAAAGAGCAACATGCTTTTCGCATCCCAGACGTGCAATTACCACCAGCCTATACAGTAAAACAAAATAGACCATATCATGTCCAAGAATTTAAGTGAATTGTCAGAGCGAAAGGGTTTGGACGATAATCTTTTTAACAAACTTGGAAAACTGGCCAGGCATGCAGGTACACCCAGTGTCGATGAATTAGATCGTCTGGCAGATGAATTCCTGGTCGGTAAAGCAAACACCTATGGTACAGCCACTTTCTATGACTTTCTAAAACCGGGAAACAAGGGTAAAAAGGTCTACGTATGTAATGGGACGGCCTGTGTTTGCGCTGGTACACAGGAAAAAGTGAATCAAGAGCTTAAAGGACGTTTTAAAGACCATGAGATAGGTTATATGACCTGCCTTGGAAGATGTCATGAAAACAGGGCCTTTCACTACAATGGGAAAAACTATTCGGGTAACGCGCTCGATGAGCTTAATGAAATTATCACTAAAGAGAAGGATCCGAATCTTGATACATATATTATAAAAGCACAGGGAAGAGAGATTCTAACCAAACCATTTTCAAATATTGACCAGTTTTATGCTCCGCTCAGAACAGCCATAAAAAAGAATTCCTCACTCGTTCTTGACGAAATAAAGAAATCAAATATGAGAGGACGGGGGGGTGCTGGTTTCCCAACAGGATTAAAGCTGGAATTTTGTCGCAATGCGGAAAGTGACACTAAATTCATAATCGCTAACGCCGACGAAGGGGATCCTGGAGCTTATTCAGATAGGTATTTACTTGAACAAAGACCCCATTCGGTTTTATTTGGAATGTTAATCTCAGGATATGCTACACATGCAAATTATGGTGTTTTATATATCCGGGCAGAATATCCCGAATCAGCCATCATTGTCCAGAAAGCGATTGATGAGCTTCACAGAGAAGGCTTGCTTGGAAACAACATTGATGGGACCGGTTTCAGTTTTGACATAAAGATCATCCGTGCACAGGGTTCTTATTTATGTGGGGAAGAAACAGCTTTGATTAACTCCATCGAAGGACAACGTCCCGAAGTTCGTGTCCGGCCTCCCTATCCGGTTCAGCAGGGATTATTCAATAAACCCACCTCAGTGATTAATGTTGAATCACTTGCAGTTCTGCATCATATTATTGAACAGGGAGGGGAAGCGTGGAAAGCCATTGGAACGGATCGTTCATCTGGAACAAAGCTCGTGTGTCTGGATAGTTTTTTTAATAATCCCGGGATATATGAAGTGGAAATGGGATTACCCCTGTCAGTGATAATAAACGATCTGGGAGGTGGATTTAAATCACGGGTAAAAGCCCTGCAAATTGGAGGGCCGCTGGGTGGTTTGATGCCCATCTCGAAAATTGATGATCTCACCCTGGACTTTGAATCATTCTCGAAAAACGGGTTCATTCTGGGTCACGCCTCAATTATATGTATACCCGAAGCTTTTCCAATGATGAAATTTGTTGAGCACCTGTTCTATTTTGCCGCTGATGAAAGTTGCGGAAAATGTTTCCCGTGCAGACTGGGAACAAAACGAGGACATGAATTACTTAAAAAAGCCTTAAGCTCTGATTATAAGATAAATATTGATCTATTTAGCGATCTTCTGAATACACTTGAGAAAGGATCCCTCTGTGCACATGGTGGCGGAATACCCCTACCCGTAAGAAATGCCCTGGAATATTTTAAACCGGAAATGGATCCATTCTTCACCCAGAAACTGTCAGAACAATGAATATTGCTTACATAGACAATCAACCCTTTGAAATAAATGAAGGAGAAACCATGCTTTCATTTATCAAAAGGAACAAAGGAGAAAATGTGGTTCCCACATTATGTGATTCCCCTATTCTTGATCCCTTTGGTTCATGCAGGGTATGCAGTGTGGAGTTATCTCAGGAAGAAAACGGACCAATACAAACAGTGGCTTCGTGTCATCACCCTGTTTCTAAAGGAGCGTATATATACCCAGATTCCCCTTCCATCAAAGCGCTGCGCAGAAACATCATTGAACTTGTTCTCACAGATCATCCATTGGATTGCTTAACCTGTGAGGTAAATGGAAATTGTGAACTTCAGAAAGTAGCTGCACAGGTTGGAATAAGGGAGGTTAGATATCCCGAGGGTGAGAACCACCTTGATAATAAAACAGATGCGAGTCACCCCTATATGATCTCAGATATTTCGAGATGCATTAATTGTTTTCGTTGTGTCCGGGTGTGTGATGAGGTACAGGGGGAATTTGTGCTGAGTATGGCAGGCAGAGGATTTGATGCACATATTGTAAAAGGTCATGATCAGACATTTCTGGATTCGGATTGCGTAAGTTGTGGTGCATGCGCCCAGACCTGTCCCACATCAGCGATCTCCGATGTGTTTCAATCTAAAGCGATCGTGGCGACTGGCAAAACAAGAACGATCTGCACCTATTGCGGGGTTGGCTGTAACCTTGAAGTCGCCACCGGCAATGGGGAAGTGTTGAGTATTCAGGCACCCTATGATGCTGAAGTTAATCAGGGACATGCCTGTATAAAAGGAAGGTATGCATTTAAGTTCTATAATCATCCCGATAGATTAGATTCACCCTTAATCAAGCGTAATGGTATATTTGAAAAAGTAGGCTGGGATGAAGCATATGATTACATAGCAGCAAAACTGTCGACTTTCAAAGAAGACTACGGATCAGATTCGATTGCCGGAATTTCATCTTCCAGATGTACCAATGAAGAGAACTATCTCATGCAAAAGTTTATCCGGGCAGTTATAGGTACGAACAACATTGATGGATGTGCCAGGGTTTGTCATTCCCCCACAGCCCTGGGAATGCAGACAACATTTGGAACAGGAGCAGCGACCAATTCCATTGATGATTTAAAGGATACAAATTGCATCCTTGTAATTGGTGCAAATCCAACCATAGCCCACCCGGTTACAGGTGCCAAATTAAAGCAATTTGCCATGAAATCGGGTCACGTATCCATTGTTATTGATCCCAGGAGAACGGAAATGGCCAGGTATGCTACCTATCATCTTGCCCTGAGGCCCGGAACCAATGTGGCGGTGCTTAATATGATGTTCTATTATATCATTTCAGAAGGGTTGGAGGATAAAAAATTCATTGAAGAAAGAACAGAAGGATTTGAAGCGTTCAGGAGAGAAATACTGAATATAGATATGGACAGGATGGAGAAAGTTTCTGGTGTGGATCGCCATCTTGTTCGAGAGGCGGCTATGGCTTACGCTTCTGCACCCAATGCCATGTCATTCCATGGTTTGGGAGTCACTGAACATTCACAGGGTACCTTTACCGTGATACAAATTGCTGATCTGGCGCTTCTAACAGGAAACATTGGGAGAAGAGGGGTGGGTGTGAATCCGTTGCGTGGGCAGAACAATGTTCAGGGAGGAGCTGATATGGGGGTTCAACCTCATCAGGGTGCCGGATATCTGGATATTACGGATGATGAAATAAATAGGAAATATACCCAGTTTTACGGAGTCGATATCCCAAAAAGCATTGGGTATAAGATTCCAGAAATGTTTGATGCAGCGCTGGAAGGAAGATTAAAAGCCATCTGGATCGTCGGAGAAGATGTTGTACAAACTGATCCCAATTCCCAGAAAGTGATAAAGGCACTGGAAGCGATTGATCTGATTGTTGTTCAGGAGTTGTTCATGTCAGAAACAGCAAAATATGCTGATGTTGTACTCCCCGGAGCTTCGTTCCTCGAGAAGAGCGGGACATTCACAAATGGCGAACGCCGTGTACAGGCTGTTCGTCAGGCTGTTATGCCTATCAAAGGCGCTAGGGCAGATGGTCAGATCATTGTGGATATCATGAATAAAATGGGGTATGATCAGCCTGATTACACAGCTGAAAGTGTTTTAAAAGAAATCTCTCAGATAGTACCATTTTTTGCTGGAATCACTTGGGAGAATTTAGGCAGGAACGGAAAACAATGGCCCGTTGCAAAAGATGGAACCGATACACAAATCCTTCATCAAACCGAATTCAAAAGAGGATTAGGCTATTTCGAATTCCATGAATGGAGGGAAAGTGAGGAGATCCTGTCCCATGGCAAAGAATTTCCCTATATTTTAACCACCAACAGGGAGCTTGAGCACTACAATTGCGGAGGAATGACCAGGAGAAGCGACAATGAACTTCTGCTTCCGGGTGACGTTTTAATGATCAATCCGGAGGATGCCGCAGAAATCCCTATAAAAGATGGTGAGTATTTGTGTGTGGAATCACCCAGAGGAAAGATAGATTTAAAAGCCCATGTTACCAACAAGGTAAACAGAGGCATTTTAAGTACAACGTTTCATTTCCCTGAAATCATGGTAAACAAAATCACTTCGGATGTTCACGATTCAGAGGCAATGTGTCCCGAATATAAAGTAGTTGCTGTACGAATTCGCAAGACCAAGGGTAAGCTTAAACAAATGGTGTAAGAATTCCGGTAGCAAAAGCCCGCAGTCGGCACACGATTCATGATCGTTACTTTTTCTACAACATCATTATATTTTTTGGAAGGAAACGACATTTAAAGCTACATCTTGTACCCTATTTGTACCCTGAAATCATAATTTACTGATATAGAGAGTAAATTAATTTCTGTATCGGGAAGTGAATGAGATCCAAATCTTTGCTAATGGAAAGCATTCGCGTCAATGCCATTTGATAAAAGATTACCATAAATTTATACCTTTACTACTGATGTATTATTAGTCCGAAACACTCAGATATTTTCCACTCTTGGCAAGCTATCATCATAACGGCACATACGTCAAATATTATAAAAGCCAATGAGAGATTCAAAATGATATCTATTGTTATAAGAATATAATGTTGTATTCATGAAAATATACACCAGATGAAATTAGCTTTTATTGGTACTTACCCACCCCGGGAATGCGGGATCGGTATATTTACGAATAACCTGTTCAACTCAATATTATCGAATAGTAAAAAAAGGGAGCTTGGGTATGAGGATTTTGTTGTTGCCCTAAACGACAACGGCCTTACTTATGAATACCCTGATGAAGTAAAGGTTATCATCAGGCAAGACCATCAGGAAGATTATTTAAAGGCCGTGAAATTCATTAATTTAAGCGGCGCTGATATCTGTATCCTTGAACATGAATTTGGCATTTTTGGCGGTCAAAATGGGGTGCAAATCCTTCCTTTGCTTCACAGATTGAAAGTTCCTCTTATTGTAACATTACATACCATTCTTAAGAACCCCTCTTATACTGAAAAAGCTGTTTTACAGGAGATTTGTAAAATGGCAAATAAAATAGTGGTGATGAGCCATAAAGCTATTGAGTTCCTGGTTAGTATTTACAATGTACCGGAAGAAAAAATTGTTTTTATAGACCATGGCGTACCCGATATTTTTTTCACCCAGGAACAATCAAAAAAGGAGTTCAAACTTGACAGCAAGAAGGTGTTGCTTACTTTTGGTTTTATTGGACGCAGCAAAGGAATTGAAACAGTAATAAAAGCACTGCCCGAAGTTGTTAAAAAACACCCTGATGTTATTTATATCGTTTTAGGCAAAACCCACCCCAATGTACTGCGACATTCTGGTGAAGAATATCGTATTTTCTTAAGGCGTTTAGTCACAAGTCTTCATCTTGAAGAGCACGTTATCTTTCTTAATAAATTTATTGATGAACAGGATTTGTTCAAATACCTGTGTGCTTCTGATATTTACATAACTCCATATCTGAACGAAGCCCAAATTACCAGTGGAACACTTTCATATGCTATTGGAGTTGGCTCAGCCGTTATTTCAACACCCTATTGGCATGCCTCAGAATTGTTGGCAGAAGGAAGGGGAAGGCTCATTGATTTCAATGATTCCGGCGGACTTACTTCCACTTTAACAGAACTTCTGGATAAACCTGAGGTGCTTAAGGAGATTAGAAAAAAGGCGTACGACTATGGTCGGAAAATTACCTGGCCAAAAACAGGAGAAAAGTATATGGCGGTTGTTTTGGATACTCTAAAGGAACAGCAGAGTGTAATGGTAAATAATGTTACCGAACTGGATCTTCTTGCCATGCCGCTTTTTTCTCTATCGCATATCAATCGATTGACAGATGATACGGGCATTATTCAGCATGCAAACTATGGCATTCCAAATTTAAAAGAAGGCTATTGTCTGGATGACAATGCCAGGGCCTTGCTCATGGTGTTAATGGCATACAGGCAAATGAAAGATAATCGGGCCCTTGAGTTATTACCCATCTATTTAAGCTATATTCATTTCATGCAGAATGGTGATGGTACTTTCAGAAATTTCATGAGTTTTAACAGAAACTTCCTGGATAAGGTTGGTTCTGAGGATTCTTTTGGCCGGACCATATGGGCATTGGGATACTTGTTGAACAATGCTCCCAACGATGCCTATTACCAGACTGGCAAACAGATTTTTTTCAATGCATCGCCCAATTTTGAAAAATTGAAGTCCATCAGGAGCATCGCCAATACCATGCTCGGGATCAGCCATTACCTGAAAAGCAACCCCTTTGACGACTCAATGACTGAAAGGTTAAGAAATCTGGCCCAGGTCTTAATTAAGCATTATGAGGAGAATGAATCCCCTGATTGGAAATGGTTCGAATCACTGTTAGCCTATGATAATGGTATCTTGCCATTAGCTCTTCTGCATTCAGCCGAAATATTGAATGATGATAAAATAGAAAGAACGGCACTCGAATCAATGGACTTTCTGACGAAACATACACTTAATGAAAACTACTTGTCGATCATTGGAAATGAGAAATGGTATAGAAAAGAGGGGGAACGTTCTGTTTTTGCCCAGCAACCCATAGATGCCATGGCCATGGTATTAATGTATCACCAAGCCTTTCAATTAACAAAGGATAAAGAGTATATCAATAAATTGTATACCTCATATTTATGGTTCCTGGGTGAAAATGACCTGAGAATGAGCCTGTATGATTTTGAGACCAAAGGATGCTGTGATGGATTTGAAAGCTATGGTGTGAACCGTAACCAGGGTGCCGAAAGTTCACTGGCATATTTAATCTCTCATTTAACCGCAATGCAGGCATATGCAGAAATTCATGTGTCAGATGAAAAAAGTAGCATTGAAACCATAGTTTAATCGCAGCAATGTTAATAAAAAGATATCAGCACAACCCAATCCTTACAAAGGATGATGTTCCCTATCCAGTTGCTACAGTGCATAATGCAGCGGTAGTAAAGCATGAGGGGAAATATATCATGGTATTTCGCTCACATCAACTGAATGGGAGAAGTATACTTGGGATAGCAGTGAGTAATGATGGATACAACTTTAAAGTTAATGACAAGCCTTTTATGATTCCCTCTACCGAGGGGATTTTTAAGGAATACGAAGCCTATGGAGTAGAAGATCCAAGAATTACTTTCATAGACGGTGAATATCTCATTACCTACAGTGCCTATTCAAGGCATGGCGTGCGCATAGGACTGGCAAAAACAAAAGATTTCAAATCTGTTGAAAGGGATCTCCCTTATTACCGAATCCGACTATCGGAATGTGGTAATCTTCCCTGAAAAATTTGGAGGTCTATATGCCAGGCTCGATCGTCCTCATAGTGAAATATCTCCCTGGTCGATCTGGATATCTTATTCTCCCGATTTAAAGTATTGGGGCGAATCGAAACTAATTATGAAACCCTTACAATACCATTGGGATGAGATGAAAATAGGGCCCGGTGTCCCCCCCATTAAAACATCCAGAGGTTGGTTAAGCATCTATCATGGTGTATTTCCTACTATGGATGGAAGTGTTTATAGATTAGGAGTTGCGTTACACGATTTGGAAGATCCTTCAAAAATTATTGCGGTGGGCGATGAATGGATTTTACAACCCGAAGAAGTTTATGAAATTACAGGGCTATGTTCATAATGTGGTGTTTACCTGTGGCGCCGTTCCGGAAGACGATGGGAGCGTTAAAATTTATTGGGGCGGGGCCGACAAAGTGATGTGTATGGGCACAGCAAATCTGGAAGACCTTGTTGATCATTGTTTAAACAAACCCCGAAAATCAATATAAAGAATATCAATAGGCTTTATGAAAATATATAAACCATGAAAATCGCAATACTCTCACCTGTTGCCTGGCGAACGCCTCCCCGAAAATATGGCCCGTGGGAACAGGTAGCATCCAATATTGCCGAGGGAATGGTTGAACAGGGCCTTGATGTCACATTATTTGCCACAAGCGATTCTATTACAAAAGGCAAATTAGTATCTGTTTGTGACCGACCGTACGCCGAAGATTCGAATGTCGATGCCAAAGTTTCAGAGTGTCTTCACATCAGCTCTCTGATGGAGAATGCAGATCAGTTTGATCTGATTCATAATAATTTTGATTTTCTACCTCTAAGTTATTCCCGATTAATCAAAACACCCATGGTAACCACTATTCATGGTTTTTCTTCTCCAAAAATTCTCCCTGTCTATAAAAAATACAACAGCACCGTTAATTATGTTTCCATCAGTAATTCCGACCGCAGTCCCGAACTCGATTATATTGCAACTGTATATAATGGTATTAATGCCGAAGAATTCATATTCAGTCATGAATCAAATGAATATCTGCTCTTTTTTGGCCGTATTCATCCGGAGAAGGGGGTCTATGAGTCCATACAAATTGCAAAACAATCAAAAAGAAAACTCATCATTTCCGGATTAATTCAGGATCAGGAGTACTTTGACCTGAAGGTTAAACCATTTATCGATGATAACGATATCGTCTATATTGGTAATTCCGGGCCAGATGAAAGAAATAAGCTTTTGGGTGGTGCGTTTGCCCTTTTACATCCGATTAGTTTTGAGGAACCTTTTGGCCTCAGTGTGGCTGAAGCCATGTTTTGTGGAACACCCGTTATTGCCTTTAACAAAGGGTGCAATGTCTGAATTAATTTTTGATGGGAGGACCGGTTTCTTAGTGAACACTATTGAAGAAGCGGTGGAGGCAGTAAAAAATATTAAATTGATTGACCGAAAATATTGCAGGGAATGGGCAAATTCAAGATTCAGCCGTCAGAAAATGATAGAAGGATATCTGGAGGTCTATCAGCAGATTCTATTTTGAGTTTTTCAATTCACTCAATAGTTCTTTTAAATTTGCAGTAGCATAAGTTGATGCGTAATCGGACACTGCGTAGGGTATGATCAAATCATTATTATGAATTATAGATCCGCAGGAATAAACCACATTGGGTACATATCCTTCTCTTTCTTCCGCATTGGGCATCAATAAAGGTGATTTTAACCTTCCTATTTCTTTCTCCGGGTTATGAAGATCGAACAGAGATGCCCCTATTACATATTCCCGCATCGGACCTACCCCATGTGTTAGTATCAACCACCCTTCACTGGTTTCTATGGGCGACCCGCAATTCCCTATTTGGATGAATTCCCAGGGAAATTTAGGTTGTTGTAACAATTTTGCTTCACGCCAAATAGTAATTTGATCAGAATAGGCGATGTAGTTATTAACTCCATCCAAGCGGCCAAGCATAGCATATCTCCCATTAATTTTTCTTGGAAACAGGGCCATTCCTTTGTTCTGCGCAATTTCCCCATGAAGTGGCAATATCTTGAAATGATAAAAATCCCTGGTTTCCAGCAGCTTTGGCAATATCGTGGTGCCGTCAAAAGCTGTGTAGGTAGCATAATATATCACATCATCGCTATTATCTTTAAATTTCACAAAACGGGCATCTTCAATACCACTATTTTCGTTTGCAGCGACAGGGAAAATAACCCTTTCGGATATGTTGGTGTCTAAAGAAAATTCAAGTTCGTAATGCGATGAAGCAAGCCACAAAATCTGATTAAAAAACATCTCTTGAAAGGCAGGAAGTTTTATTGTCTTTCTATCTTCATCAATGCATCTATAGAGCTCGCCATATGTAAATTTATCATTTAGCTTATCCAGTATTAAACCAGATGGAAAAATACCCTGAAAATCCTTCATTTCATCCAGCTTGGACCTGAAATGATTCCTTATCGTATTGATGTCGCCGGATATGTTCAGCCTCCTCCAGCATCTTACCTACAGGTCTAATTGAAAGATTGTTATCCTGATCAAGAATGCCTGTTCGGAAAACTATTGATGAAATATGCCCCTCCCCTGTTGCCCTGAAACTTATGATTACTCTTTTTTCATCTGTGCCAGTTTCGGACTGATCTGGATGTTCCACAATGGAAGGATTAAAAAAAGCTGATGATTCAATCGAATATTCCATCGTAAAATAGGAACCAATAAGTAATTTTTGGGATAATACAAGCGATTCCGGATCAACCTTTAACTGAGCAAACAGATGGGCGATGTTGTTAAAATGCTTTTCAAAAATTTTTGAAATATTCCTGTGACGCATTGAATAATCCCGAAGTACCTGTTTTAACGCTGTAGATGTCTTTTTGTCAGACATATTTCGTACAGAACGTATGATACTTAAAGCCCTTTCTTCACCCGTATAATGAAAACGTGCAATTATCCTACTGGAATCCGGGAGGAATTTTAAATCCTTTCTGTTTACGGAAACTTGCATTAGCTAATTAAATTTATGATTTCGCCAAAGATAACAGCTAAAGTTTAATACCCCGATTTTTTTTGTATAAGTTAATAACGAGAATCAAACGATACATTAAACCCTTGTTTCGTCTGAAACTCAGTTGGCATCGTAAGATATTTCGACAATTAGATATATTAAGTACCCTATTTGTACCGCATATCCATAATCAGCTGTAAATCAAATTAAGTTACTTTCTGTATTGGGCAAATAAAACTAATTACCTATATTAATTTTGTTTTCTTAAATTTGAATCAGACCCTGTTCAACTACAACGTATGGTTTCAGGAGGGAAATCTTACTACGAGCTGCCACCGCGCAACTCTATTGGGCTTTGTACCTCTGTAATCCTATTTCATTTTCTCATTCCTCTTCTCCCCGCACAACAATTACAATTCACAACTGATTTATATACCATTGAAGATGGATTATCACATAATACGGTCCTGTGGATAGAGAAAGATGCATATGGTTTTCTCTGGATAAACACATATAACGGATTCAACCGTTTCGATGGAATTCATTTCACAAATTTCTATAGAACAGATCACAATTCAATGGGATTAATTTATAACAGTCAGTTTAAGCTTGATTCCAAAGGAGATTTGTGGAATATTGAACCTAATTATCGTAGTGCAAAATATGATTACCATCTCGATACATTTCACGACCCTCTCAATGCATCACATGGAAAGGAAGTTCCGTTCAGGGAACAGGATGGAACCCTTTGGGTTTATAATGATACAATGTTGTTTAAAATGGAAGAACATGGTGATGACTCAACACATGTGGTATCGGAGTTCAAACTCAATGGTATAGACGGAGAGGTCAAAAAGATGATTGAATTTCCAAAAGGACATCTATGGATTCATACATACTCATCTGTTTATTATATAAAGGAAACTCCTGATTTCATTGATCTTACGAAATATGAATTGGAAATTCAAAACCTGAACAAGCAACCTGAAATAATAAACTGGATCATTCCCGCTGAGGACAAATTATGGATTATTGCAGATTTCAAGTTAATAAGAGCAGAACTGACACTACTGCCAGATAAGAATAATAACCACCTCATATCGGGAGAAATGGTGGTATTCGACAGACCTGATATAGAGCTTCATGCAGATCATCCAATATTTATGGTTGCGGATGATGGTGACAAGAATGTATATTTCCGAACCTACAATGGGATATATTGTTTCGAAACTGAAACTAAAATAGTTGAGAAATTGTATGCCGAGGATTACGGAACATGTGGTTGGGGAGAGGGCAATTTCCAGTATGCCCTCAAATATGATCCGGATGGGATCCTCTGGGTGGGGACGGACAAGGGATTATTGAAGATTACTCTCGGCAACAAAAATTTCCATGTAATAAATCAAGACCCTCTTAATCCCGAAGGACTGAATCATCCAAAACTAAATTCTGTCCTTGTTGACCGAAATGACCACCTGTGGGTAGGCACTGTTGGGGATGGTCTCTACCGGGGCATCCCGGATCATGAAGGGAAATATAAGAATTTCGAGCACTACCTGCCCGATCACAGTGATCCTTTTTCCTTACACAACACAGGTATACGCTGTCTTTTCGAGGATTCCAGTGGAGACATCTGGCTTCATGGAGATGCGGAAACCCAACGCATCTCCATGAAGCCAGATGTCTCCACTGGAATCCTCGAAAAGACAGCGTATACCTGTGTTGTGTAAGGAAAAA
>PVMK01148687.1_pt1 | contig 17719 bp, 24 predicted proteins | sample 1853481 | NCBI WGS metagenome assembly PVMK01 (sample SAMN08533507, study PRJNA380276) | Marine sediment metagenome, whole genome shotgun sequencing project. | reverse complement strand
ATTTCATCAATGTTAAAAAAATGAGAAAAGTTATGGTGATTTCAAAGAGAATAAAGATTTCATCGACAGTCTAGTAGACTATTACATTAGTGAATCAGAATCATATAGACAAATAGCCGAGAATTTTGTTCCAGAAGTTGAATCTGTCCCAGATACTGCATTTGGGATAATTACAGGATGTGTATATTCGGGATTTTTGCAAGCATATCAAAACCAGCAACAAGCACCAAGTTTAGAAGATATCAGAGAATTTAATCAAATAATAAAAAATCGAGCCCCTTTAATCAAAAAAGCAATCCTCGATCCAGCCAGCATTCAAAGTGATAAAAAAGAATTGGATGATAAACCTAATCAAGATCTAACAGAGAATAAGTCACGATAATCATCACGGATTAGAGTCCAATAAGATGATATTTTAAAAAATATCAAATCAGTACAGTTTAATTCCAATAATCATAATTAAAAATTATGAAAATAGATGGCAGTAAAATTATTTTTGTGTTAGGTGTTACTTCAGCAGTAGGAACAGCAGCAGTGGCATTGTTTTTTGCAATTCGTTAAAGATAAATCATCAAGAAAATACAATCAAAATAATGTCAGCCCCAAATGAGTTTAAAATTACACAGATAATAGATAGTGGTCAAATGATTCAACTAACATTAATTGAAAATGTCTCAACTGAACCAATTTCACAAAAACAAATGATCATAGAAAATGTCTCAAAAAAACTTGATTCAGAAACCAAGGAACAAGTAATGCCATTATTAGAAGCAATTTTACAAGCTCAGCCAACAGTTAACATCAAAACATATCAACAGACACAAATTACAATGGCAATGCCAAAATCCAGGTATGACAACATGGGAAGACCTCAAGTTGGGAATATAGTTGGATCGATATGAGAAAACTCTAAAGATGTAGAATTTATCATCATCAAGTAGAATGCAAAGGTAAAGAGCAAGACAAATTCTTACAAACAAAAACAGAAGTTTTGTCTTCAAAAGATTTTCCCATGCAGAATATTCAGATAGGTTTTGCTAGCTGAGTGAGAATTGTGAATTGTGACCATAAAGGAATTAGGTAAATAGTCATGTAAGAAGTGATTTACAAAGTTCAGAGTTTTCTGTATTGATAATAGTGATTTCTGTAGGTTTTTCTAGATAGATACAAAGTGTGTTTAGCAGATATCCAATCCAAAGGGTTTTCAGCAGCCATTTGTGCCTGAGATTCTAGAATTTTTGTGGTAATCTCAAGAAACTGTTGTTCCTGAGACAATGATACAATCTAAGCATAGAAAAGAAGAAACAGAATTTCCAGAGGGTAGAGACAAATCATAATTGCTTTTTGGTCGAACGATTAGTTTTTCATGATCGTCAGAAGTCATAACAAAACTATTGTTCTCAGAATCCCAAAAGTGTCTACTCAAATGATATCCTAGCTTCAAAGCGAGGCGAAGGTATTTGGATTCAGGTTCAATCTCAAAGACATCAAGTAATGCATTTGCAAAATAGGAATAGTCCTCAAGAAACCATCAATTTTTGCAGTTCCATTTTTATAAGTTCGTAATAATTTTTCATCTTCAAAAAGAGTATTTTCAATAAAATCAATACAAGTTTTTGCAGCATTTAGATATCTAGAATCATTTGTTACACGATAACCCTTTGCAAATGCGGTTATCATTAAAGAATTCCATGAAACTAAAATTTTATCATCTAATCCAGGGGATATTCTAGTAGAACGAATTTTTAATAATTTTTTAGAGCATGTGTTCAAAATCTCTTTAACTTTATCTTCTGAAATTCCAAAATTAAAAGCAACAGTTGAAATATTAAGATTATTACACAAAATACTATTTCCCTCCCAATTTCCCCCATCAGTTACATCAAAATAAAGACAAAAAATATCTGCATCGCTACCAAGAATTTCTTTTATTTCATGTTTCGTCCAAACATAAAATTTTCCCTCTATGCCTTCAGAATCTGCATCATATGCAGAATAAAATCCACCTTCAGGAGAAATCATTTCACGTAAAACAAAATCAAGGGTTTTTTGTAATACATCAAGATAGAATGGATCTTTTGTTATTTGATAGGCTTCAGCATAATTCACTGGAATCAGAGCATTGTCATAAAGCATCTTTTCAAAATGAGGAACTAGCCATCGTGCATCAGTAGAGTATCTATGAAATCCACCTCCAATTTGATCAAATATTCCACCTTTTGCCATTTTTTTGAGAGTTTTGAGCGCAAATTCGTTGAATTTAGAGAGTCCTGAAAGCTTAGCATAACGAAACAAAAATGAAATGTTTGCAGCATTAGGGAATTTTGGAGCAGAACCAAATCCGCCAAAAGAAGAATCACCCAATTGATACAAATTCATTGCTGCCTCATCAAGAAGAATGCGTTCTAATTTTGATTGGAGAATAGTTTCTGGTTTATGTAATGCATTAAGAAAATTCTCAGCTGATTTTTCAATATCTTTTGGTTTTTCTTTCCAAGATTGTGATAATTGTCTACAAATACTTCCAAACCCAGGACGCCCATAAGAGTCCAATACTGGAAAATAGGTTCCTATGTAGAAAGGTTTTTGATCAGGAGTAAGAAAAATGCTCAAGGGCCAACCACCTTGGCCAGTTGCTATTTGACAAACTTTTTGATAAATATCATCAATGTCAGGTCTTTCTTCTCGGTCAACTTTTATGTTTACAAAATTTTCATTCATGAATTTTGCAACTTCTTCATTTTCAAATGATTCGTGTGCCATTACATGACACCAATGACAAGCACTATACCCAATACTAAGAAAAATTGGTTTGTTTTCATCTTTTGCTTTTTTTAATGCAGTGTTATTCCAACCATACCAATCAACTGGGTTGTTTACATGTTGAAGTAAGTAGGGACTTGTTTCATGAATAAGATGATTTTCAACCATGATTAGTCAGATTTCTTATAATATTTGTACCTAGTTGGTTTAACCCCAAATTCCTCGTCCTTCTGTTAATTCATAAATTCGGACATTAATTTTTCTCAATAACTTTACTTTAGATTTGTGAGCTTTTTTATCATGACTGTAATCTTTTTTTTCAACTAATTCTTGTAATCTACTTAATTGTTTTAATGAGAGATTTTTAAATTCATTTTTTGAATTTGTGACAAGTTGTAATAATTTTACTCTTTCACGATCTTCATCCGTAATTTTACCCATGATTGAACATAGAATTAGTCCTTTATTTTTCTAATGAGCGAATCTTAAAATTTCGGGGTTTATTTTTTGAATTATGGAAAAAATGCGTGCAATGGTACTTGAAAAATGCGCAAAAATTGAAACAAATCCATTAAAACTGACTGAGGTAGATAGGCATGAAATTAAACGGCCAAATGAAATTTTGCTAAAAATTGAAGCCTGTGGAGTTTGTCATTCACAACTTCATGGAATAGAAGGGGATTGGCAAGATATTGGAATCCCACCATCACTCCCAACAATTCCAGGTCATGAAGTAGTTGGTAAAATTGTGGAGATTGGAGAAAATGTAACAAAATTCAAAGTAGGAGATAGAGCAGGAATTACACCGCTACTAGAAGCATGTCAAAAATGTCAATACTGTAAAGAAGGTAAAGAGTATCTTTGTGAATCATCAATTATTTTAGGAGAATCACTCAAGGGAGGATACACCGAATACGTTACAGTTACAGAAGATTTTGCAACTAAAGTTCCAGATAATATGAAACCAGAATATGCAGCACCATTATTTTGTGCAGGAATAACAGCATACAAAGCAGTAAAAGCCGCAGAACCAAAACAAAATAAAAAAATTGGGATTTTTGGAATTGGCGGAGTAGGACATATGGCAGTGCAATTTGCAAAAATTGAGAATTGTGATGTCATTGCATTTTCTCGAACCCAAAATCATCTTGATGTTGCAAAAAGATTAGGTGCAATAGATACAATGGTATTTTCAGAAAACCAAAAAGAATTCTTAACTAAACTAAAAGAAAAACATGGAACACTTGATGCTGCAATTGTTTTTGCACCAGCAGATATTGTAACTGACACCGCAATAAAGTCAGTAAAAAAAGGAGGGTTAATTGTAATTGCAACTGTTGGAGAAAATCCAGCATTCATGGCATTTGAAGAGAAAACAATTAGAGGGACACTAATTGGATCCACAAAAGACATGGAGCAGGTAATCAAAATATGTAATGAAAAAAATATTGAAGTAATTACCCAGACATTTCCTTTAGAAAATGCAAATGAAGCACTCAAAAAATTAAAAGATTCAAAAATTGAGGCAAGAGGAGTGTTAATTCCTTAATTTTTAGCTTAAATAATAGAGTAGCCGGATTTTCATTATGAATTGTAAGAGATGTCATCATACAAATGAGATACACATCATAAATGAAGAGAGTAGTTCAATTATCAAGGCTGGAAAATGCCAAATACCAAATTGTACATGTCAACAATATGTAGATCCTATTCACGTAATTGACGAAGATTTGCTGTAACGATTCATATATCAAAATATTATTAGAGAAATATGGACAAACATAAACCATCAGATGAAATGATAAAAGATTTAGATGATATTTTATCAAAACTCAATGCAATGGAGATTGTTGCATCAGATAACTATCAAAAAAGTTCAATTAAAGTAATGAGGGCCCTGGTTGAAGGACAAATGCATTCAATCAATGAGTTTGGTCATTTAAAAAAAGCAATGGATATGTTAATGTTACAGATCTTTGATGTTCAAAACAAATCTAAGAGTTAAGTTTGGTATCACTAATTCCACAACCAGTACAACGATAAAGCGTAGATTTTTCAAGAATTTTTTCTGATTTCATTTCTGCACCGCAACATGGACAAGAAAATTTTTCTGACACTTTAGCAGGTCTTACAACATAATCAGGTTTGGGTTTAATGGTTTCATCAGAATTACAAACAGGTTTGTAACGATTTTTTATTTTATTGACAATATTTTGTCGGTATTCTTTACCTGATTCAAATAAAGGCAATATTGCAAGGTACAGGGATTGTTCTGAAATTGAATGCTGTATCCAACATTTGAAATGTGTATTTTGGGTAAAAAATGATACGTCCTCTGTTTTTTCACAATCTCCAACATACACTATGTCAAATTTATCACGGTCCCTAGACATTATCAAATATACCAATTTTTCCATTGGAGGTCCCCATTCATCAAGAGGAATAGGTCCAAGAAACTCATACTGAAGAATTTGAATACTCAATGAGTATGTTTTTGAGTACTTTCTTTTCTTTTTTTCCTAAATATCACACCAATATCAGCTATTTGATCGCAAAATCTCAGCTTTAAAAGATTAAATTTAAGAGATTAAAATTTCTCGTAAATGAAAGACCCACGCAATTATGCAAAAGTAGGATATTCTATGATTTTAGTTGCAGCAGCACTTGCAACAATTGGCATCATGGGATTATTTTTGGCAGATGATGTATTATTTGCTGATAATATGCAAAGAGATGGTACTGCTCATTTCAATGAATGTAAGGCAAATGATTTTTCAACTGAAGATTGTCTAAGATACTGTTCTAGAATAAATACTGTAATTTCAGATGTGTATACAGATTCGTGTGATTAATCTAATATCCATTAGAAAAGTCTTCTAACATGTTTTGATTTTTTGTTAGTTTATTCATTGCATAAAATGCACCACCAACAATTCCTGCTTGATAAAATGTATACAAGAAAACACCTGATGATGTTGGATCAGATTTTGTAAAGCTTAAGACAAGAATTGTGACAAATACAAATGTACCAACAGATGTTACGACTCGATTTAAAAATCCAGAATTCATCCCTACAACTCGCTTAGTAGCTGCTGCCATTAATGCAATACTGGTAATTATTAGAAAAGTTGCACCACCATTTGCCACAACAAATTCATTTAACCACATCAAAAGTCCATCTTCTAAAATTGAAACATCTGGCATCATACTACCACCATTAATGGCAAAATTAACAGAACTAAACATACCACCAATAACAAAAAAGAACAAGAATAGTTTTACAATTGATCTTTTAATGGGACTACGAATTTCTGAGGGTTTAACTGCTCTCTCAGTAATTCTGACACCATAAAGAAATCCTACTGCCATTGCAGGGAAGAAACATAATGTTGATCAAAATTGGAGATTCCTTGTTAATAGATTCAATTTGAGGATGGAAAATTAAAAATAAAATTACAGCAACAGATGCAGATGTGGCAAATAATATCAAACCCCAAAGTATCTATGTCCATTTGATTCATAGGCACCATTCCAATTGTACATTTTATGAAATCAAAAGAAAATCATTAAAGTTCAAATCAAAAAATCATTTGGTCAAATAATCAATTCTGTTTACCCTTTTTAGTGCAAATTAAGTAAATCAGTCATGAAAATAAGAAAGGTTTTACTTGTAATAGGTATCATAACTTCAATTTTGGGTTTAATCTTTCATCTTCAAGGGACAATCAATAGTAGGGCCTGAATCTTCGTTCATGTATTCAAATCCAGATTGGGTTACATTTGGAATTCAAATTATGATTATGGGGATAATCATAGTTGTAATAGGATTTGGGATTAATTTCATAAAAAAAGATTAGTTCATTGCACGAAGGGTAATAGTACTACGAATTTTTTCTAATTTTCTAATTTTAGATGAAATTATGTCATTCATGTGTGCAGAAGTATCAGTGATAAATTCTACAACTATATCATAACTTCCATAAGTAATCAAACAATTTTTGATCTCAGGGAATTTCTTTTAATTTTGAATATAGTAATTGTTCTTCACCAATTTCACAACTGATTAACATGTATGTTTTTTCCATTTAGAACATTTTCTCTAAAAAAATACATCAAATTAAAGACATCTAAGGAATTGTTCTTCTAAAATAGATCTCAAAAACCAGCAATCATTGGATCTGAAGGTTTCATTATTTCCCTTAATAGAATTGTTGCAAAAGATCCTCTAGACAATGAAAACTCCACCACGCCATCATGTGATGAATAATCAGAACAATGAATTGCAGTTTGTCTAAAACCACCCTCACTACTCACCTCCTGCATCTCTTTAATGAAAAAATCTTTAGGTGAGATCTCTTCTTGATCTAAAATTTTTGATATTTGATAATCAAATCTTGTTTTTTTGTAATATGAATAACCAACAAAGGGTAATGCCAAATATTGATCTAAACCTTTTACATATTTTCCAATAATTCCCTTTAAATCAAAACAAACATCACCTGATTGTGCTTCAAATAGATTTTCACCATCTAAATATGCAGAACTCAAAGATTGATTAAAAATAAAAGATTGGTATGCTGAAATGTAAAATCTTCGTAAAGAAAGTGGTATAGCGCGAATTGCACGAAAGGGGAATCACCATGTTCAATCATTTCTTTTAGAACCATTCTTTCAATCTCCATTTGAAATGGGACTTGATCAAAATATTTTTCATAGTTTTGAGGGTCAGAAAGTTTATCACGAATTTCAGTATTTTCTTTAGAATCATATGTAGATGTAAAAGATAGAATCAATTCAACTGCCTTTGGAAAATCTCTTTGTAAAATTGCCTTTCCAATGAGATGGGTCACAGGTCTTTTTGAGCCAAACCTCTGGTAACCATAAAAATTTAGAATTTTTTCATATTCAGTAAAAGCAGATAATACATCAGAACAATCAGATATTTTTATTTTGAAATGATTTCCAACCATATCTTTTTTTGTTAGTGGTTTTTTAACAAAACCAATTTTTTCAAGAGAATATTTTTCAGTTGAGAAATTTTCAAGTGCTTTTCCTTTATTCCCAGAACAAACAAATTGTTCGGTAATTGCAGATGCATCTTTTAGTCCCAGAGACTTTAAACGGATTCCTTTATTTCTAAAAATGCTAGATAGTGCATGGTTGGTGTCAATTTTTTTCTTTTTTAATTTGTATACAGCATATCCATCTTGTTCGTGGATGGATTTTTGAGATTTTTTAGAAATTATTTCAGTCACTTGAAAATCTTCAGGCTCAACTCGAATTTTTCCTCCAGTTCCATTAAAGTCTGTACTGTAAACAGAAATTCCAATTTGAGAATCTAAATTGGGTATCACTCTATGGTCACTGTAACAAATTTGCTAATTGCAACATCAGAGGATTGAGCCCCAAGTAATACTTTGTATGTTCCAGGCACTGCATTGTCAGATGCAGAAATAGTTGTACGAATAGGTCTAGGAGCATCAAAATCTAATTGAAATATTTCAGGAGAATCATTAACAATTTCAATATTCAAAAATTCATGAGTAGTAGACATTATCAATGAAACATCAAACATGTCTTTTTGTGATTTAGGAGATATGACAAAATTGAGATTCTGAATATCTCCAGGAATGAGAGTCAATGAATTAGATTCAAGTTGAATTTCAAGAGGTCGGGGAATAGATATGTCAACAACTCCAATATTATTTTCTACCCACTCAGTAAACCAAATTTTTTCACCATCAATAGTAAAATCAAAAATTTGAGCTAAACCACAGTCATCTAACATAATACCGGTTCCAGGATCACAATCAGCCCAATGAGGGTTCTTTGAAGGAACATGATACTCCACAAGAGATTGAGATGTTGGATCCATTACAGAAATATTATTTGCAGTTTGTGAATTGAAAATAATACGTCCAGCATCATCAGATTCAATCCAATAAGGTCTAGAAATTGGGGATTTAACAATTCCAGTTTGATTTCCATATGTGCTAAGCATTGGATCAGCAGTCACATATTGAATGAATTGTTCAGTTAAAGGATCAAAACTAAAGAAAGAAGAAGAAGTGGTATCAGCTAACCAAATAGTACCATCATTTGACACTACAGAACCATTTGGAGTAAGTAATTCCCTAGGTAATTCATAGACTTGAATAAAGTCTAACAAAGGCTGGAATTGTTCATCTGAATTTTCTGCAAGATTACGATATCCAGTTTGATCAAATTTTACTAAAACCCCACCTTGTTGAAATAGCCAATTAGTAAACCAAACATCATTATTTGCATCTATTGCAAAATCGGCAGTAACTGAATCATCTATAGGAGATGGAATACTAAGGTAATTTACATTCTCTCCAGACTGAGCTAAATCTAAGAATGTTAGTTTGTTTCCAGTGAAATCATTAATAATAATTTGAGATCCGACAACTTGAAGTCTTTGCGGTAAAGAATTTCCATCAGAAGGAAATGATAATCGTTCATATTTTTCACTAATAGTTGAGAATTGCCATACAGAATCATATGCCTCATCAGTAAACCAAACAGAGCCATCTGGAGAATAGTCTATTCCCCACATCATAGAACGTCCACCTTGTGGCCATAAGGGATTATCATATTCAGTAAATTTTTCAGTTATAGGATCAAATTTTGCTATCTTTCCAGTGTTAGTTTGAGTGAACCAAACATTTCCATCATAATCAGTTACAACTGCCAAGGGGTTTGTGCATAGTGTTGGAATAGAGAATTCGCGTACATAATCAGTAGACTTTGCATTACTAGAGCCACAAAATTGTGCACGTTGCTCATCAGGGAAATTGTCAGCAGGAGTTCCAGTAATTGTTATTTCAGGATTATCATCAGGAGAAGGTAACATCATGCTTTGCAATCCAAAACCAGATGTTACCATAATTCCACCAAAAAATAAAACTACTAGAAGTCCTTTTTTCTTCATAACTCAAAAAATATCTAGCCGTGTTATATCTTATTCCAAGATAATTACAATAATGTTAAATCACCAGTGACTCTATCAATCAAATTTTCAGGTGCAGGTCCAATGGAGATGCATGTTGTAGTTCCAGGAGCAATTTGTGTATGCCCAGCATCAGTAACTTCAGACCAAGGAAGATTCAAATCAATTGCGTGTTTTTTAATTTCTTGTAAATCCTTGATACCCATAACTTTGAGAACAACTTTTTCTTGTCCACCCCACCATTCTTGATACCACTCAGGATGTGATTTTCGTACATGTTCAGCACCAAGAACACAAGCATGTCCTACTTGTGCTGCAATCTTTCCTTTTCCCATTTTAAGATCAGTTCTAACTACAATCACTTGTTTGATATCCCCCATACAATAACCAAATACAGGCTTAATGAAAAACTTTTGAATTAAATAATTGACAAAGAAACAAAATCTATGGACTTTGATGTAGTAGTTGCAGGAGGAAGTGTTGCAGGATTATTATGTGCAAGAGAAATTGCTTCAAAGGGATTTTCAGTTCTTGTAATTGAAGAAGATTATGAAATTGGAACACCTGAACATTGTGGGGGATTAGTCAGCTTAGCAGGATTAGAAGAATTAGGAATAATCCCATTTAGAAAAACTTTTGATCACATGATAGAATCAGCAAAAATAACATCACCAAATGGAAAAAGTTTTACAATTAATTCAAAAAAACAAAAAGTTGTCGAAATTAGTAGGAGAGAGTTAGATAAGCAAATAGCATTTCAAGCTCAAAAAAATGGGGCCATTATTAAAGTAAAAACAAGTTTTCAAGAAATTACAGATGCAGGGATTAGAACGAACGAAGAGGAAGTCAACTGTAAGATTTTTGTGGATGCTAGAGGAGTATCATCACTCATACATAAAGACAGAACTGGAATTTTATCATCAGCACAATATGAAATTTATGCAGATTGGATTAAAAAAGGAAAAGTAGAAGTAATTTTTGATCAAGAAAAATATCCAGGATTTTTTGCATGGATAATTCCATCTAATGAAGGTAAAGGTAAGGTCGGAGTTGCAGGAAGAGGAATCAACGTATCTGAAACACTGGACAAAATTTTAGAAGAAAGAGGAAATCATTCAACAATTAGAAAAATCTTTGCTCCAATCTGGATTAAAGGGCCCATTGAAAAATTCGTAGAAGGGAAAACGGTAATCATAGGTGATGCAGCAGGACAAGCAAAACCAACAACGGCGGGGGGAATTTTTACTAGTGGAATGGGTGGAATTTATGCAGGTCAAGCAATATCAAAATTTTTAGAAACAGATGATAAAATAGAACTAGAACAATATCAAAAAAAATGGATAAAGCGATTTGGTAAAGAATTTGAAAAGCAGTCTTTCGCAAGAAAAATTTTGGAAAGAATAGATAACAAAACAATCAATAAATTATTTGAATCAATTACACCTGAAATTATAAAAGAGATTTCAGAGAAAGATGATTTTGATTTTCATACTAGTTCAATCATAAAATTATTAGGAATAAAAGGTTCGATTAAAACTGCTCAAGCCTTACTTGGCGGTGAGTTAAAAAAATTGCTTAGTTAAATTGCGCTTAATTTTCAAGGAAGATATAAATGATGTTTGCAGAAAATCGAGTCATGTCGTCTACTATATCTTTACCAACATGTAGTTGTTGTCACAGACATATTATGCCTAATGATAAATGTGTAAAATTCAATTGTCCAGAATGTGGTGTTGATTTAATTTGGAGATGTCAAAGTTGCAGAGAAGCAGCAAGAAATTATACTTGTTCATCATGTAACTTTCAAGGACCTTAAAAAAATGGCACAGTTATTACTAATCACAAAAATTCTCCCTAAAGGAATGGAAGTTGATCTTGATAAATTAGCAGAATCAATCAAAACATCATTACCAGAAGGAATTTCAATGAAAAGACATCTAAAAGAACCACTAGCATTTGGATTAGAATTCATTAAAGCAGAATTTGTTTTAGAAGATAAAGAAGGTCAAAGCGACGCATTGGAAAATGCAGTAAAAGGTACAGAGGGCGTTAGTGAATTTGAAGTTCTCAATATGAGTCGAATGTCAGTTGACATGAAATAGGTGATTTTTTGGTACGCAAAGAAGAACCTTTGCAGATGCGAATTGGCGAAGCAAAACAAAGAGACGTAGGTAAAAAACGTGCCAGAATTGGACCAGAAGCAATGGATTTTCTTAAAGTTACTCCAGGTGACATTATTGAAGTAATGGGTTCAAGAACTAGTTGTGCAGTAGTTTGGCCAGTAGATGAAGATGAAAAATTTCCAGACATCATAAGAGTAGATGGACAAACAAGGAAAAATGTTGGCGCATCATTAAATGATATTGTGAAAATTAGAAAAGTAACAACAAAATTTGCAAAAACAGTTTCTTTAACACCAGTAAATGATTCAGTTACAGTTGACAAAGAATTTACAGATTTTGTTAAAAATAGATTGAAGGGATTGCCAATTACTCATGGTGATGAAATTTCTGTAATGATTTTAGGTAATTCAATGGACTTTAAAATTACAAAGACAACTCCAAAAGGAGTAGTCAAAATAGACCGTTCTACAAGTCTTAACATTTCAACAGAAGCAGTAATTGATAGAAAAGTTAGAGTAACATATGAAGAAGTAGGAGGGTTAAAGCGTGAAGTTAAAGCAATGAGAGAAATTGTTGAACTTCCATTAAAACATCCTGAATTATTTATAAGATTAGGAGTTGAGCCACATAGTGGAATTCTACTTTATGGTCCACCAGGATGCGGTAAAACATTACTAGCAAAAGTTATGGCCAGTGAATCAGAAGCTAACATGTTTCTAATTAATGGTCCAGAAATAATGAACAAATACTATGGTGAAACAGAAGCAAAATTAAGAGATATTTTCAAGGAAGCGAAAGATAATTCCCCAAGTATAATTTTCATAGATGAGATTGATGCAATAGCTCCAAAAAGAGAAGAGGTTTATGGAGATGTTGAAAAAAGAGTTGTTGCTCAATTATTAGCATTAATGGATGGTCTTAATGACAGAGGAAATGTTATCGTACTTGGTGCAACAAATAGACCAGATAGTGTAGATCCAGCTCTTAGAAGACCTGGAAGGTTCGATAGGGAATTTGAGATATCAGTACCTAATGAAGATGGTAGATTAGAAATTTTGTTTATCCATACAAGAGGTATGCCATTAAGTGACGATATTGATCTAAAAGACTTATCATCAGAATTACACGGATACACAGGTGCAGACATTAAATCACTATGTAGAGAAGCTGCAATGAAATCAATCAGAAGATATCTTCCAGAAATAGATTTAGAAACAGAAAAAATTCCTTCGGAGGTATTGCAATCAATGCAAATCAAACTAATTGATTTCTATGATGCTATGCATGAAGTAGTTCCCACTGCAATGAGGGAGTTTTATGTTGAAAGACCAAAAGTGTGGTGGAAAGATGTTGGAGGGTTAGATGAAGTCAAAAAATCATTGACAGATAATTTAATCATGGCAATGAAAGAACCCAGTAAATTTACAAAAATGGGCATAAGACCACCAAGAGGAGCTTTGATTTATGGTCCACCAGGATGCGGTAAAACACTTCTTGGACGAGCACTTGCTACTGAAATTGGTGCAAATATGATTTTAGTTAGAGGGCCTGAAATTTTATCAAAATGGATGGGAGAATCTGAAAAAGCAATTAGAGAGATATTTCGAAAAGCAAAGGCCGCAGCACCGTGCGTGGTAATTTTTGATGAATTAGACACACTGGCACGTTACAAATCAGGTGAAGGTGGAGTAAGTGAAACTATTCTCAGTCAATTATTAACAGAAATTGAAGATGGGACATCTGCACGTGTAGTAGTAATTGGGATTACAAACAGACCAGATATTTTAGATAATTCATTGTTAAGAACAGGCAGATTGGATTTAGTTCTATATGTGTCACCTCCAGATGAAAAAGGACGATTAGAAATTATCAAGATTTTAACAAAGAAAATGCCTCTGGCAAATGACATAAAATTACAAGAGATTGCAGTAGCAACACAAAACTATAGTGGTGCCGATTTAGCAGCACTTTGTAGAGAAGCAGCAGTTCTTGCCATGAGAAATAATTCAACGAAAATTTCAAGTCAAGATTTTGCAAAGAGTTTGAAACAAGTTAAACCATCAATTACTAAAGAAGTGGATCAGTGGTACAACACAATAAGAGAAAGTATATCTAACGTTGTACCCAAAAAAATGGATACATCATTTTATGGATAAAAATGGCAATACCATTACGAAATACAATATTTGACAAGGTTAAGGAAGCAAAGTCTCTAACAGACATTGAGCTCTACAAACTTTTAACAAAAGATGACATCATCATTCCTCAAGATAAATTCAACAAGCTACTATTAGATTTAGAAATTCTTGGAGTTATCAAAGTATCATGGATTACAAAAGAAGAACGTAGAGTGGAAGCAGTAATCATAGAAGAAAAAGTTGATAAAATTGAAGAGCAAAATAAAGCAACAATGGAAAAAGATTATGAAGCAAGTTTTCCAGGTTTTGAAAAATAATTAATTAAAACAGCGGTATATGAAATGCAGCATCTAATGCAACTGCTACAAAAATTATTGTAAGATACGGAGCAGTGACTTTGTATGCTTTCCAAGCAAATTCAGATGTTGGAGTTTTTGTTAGTTTGTAGTGATATACAAGCATCAAAGTACCAGAAATAATTGCAATCACAGTGTAAACAACTCCCATTCCATCTGGAATAAAAGATAGAATTAAAGAAAATGGAATTAAAATTATTGTGTTTCCTAAAATGTATTTTGATGTTCTTTTCATACCAATTACAACTGGCAACATAGGAACTTCAGCTGCTGCATATTCGTCTTTCATCTTCATTGCAAGACACCAAAAATGAGATGGAGTCCAAACAAATACTAAAAATCCAACTAGAAATCCTAACAAATCCATACTACCAGTAGCTGCTGACCATCCAGCCCAAGCTGCTGCACTACCAGCAATTCCTCCAATTACAATATTTGAAGAATTTTTACGTTTTAGCCAAACGGTGTAAATTATAACATAAGAAAAGATTCCAACTGCTATAAAGAAAGCAGATACTGCATTTAGTGCAAAGTATCCATAGATTACAGATATGCAACTAACTACTACACCATAAATCAAAACATGGGACGCTGCCATTCTTCCAGATGGTATCGGTCTAGTACTAGTTCTAGTCATTTTTGGATCAATATCTTTATCATAATAGTGATTCAATGCACTAGATCCAGCTGATGCCAATGCTCCAGCAACAATTATGTGTAAATAAAACAAATAATCAAGATCGGGAGCACCATTGACTAGTTTACTAGCAGCATACATGGAAGTTACTGCAGTGATAACCAAAAGAACAACAATTCGAGGTTTGGATATCTCTACTATTTCTTTAAATCCCAATCTCACTCTATCCTATTCCGAAGCCATTTAATTTCTTCGTCTACTGAAATTACATTATTTCAAAAGGAATAAGTATCTCAGTCCTATCAGCTATCTTAAATGAGTAACTGGGACCTCATGATGCCGGGAATGGGACTAACAGCCATAGGCTTGGCTGGCGTTACAATATCTTATGCCGGAATTGCACATACATTCATCGATGGAATGCATGCCTTAACTGGTCTTACCATGTTTATTGGATTAATTTTCTTGGCAGCAGGTATCTTAGATGGAGGTGTTTCAACTAGTAATAGAGCCAAAGCAACGACTTTGGTAATTTTGTCAATATCATTAGGGTTTGGAATGTTTGCACTTGGAACTATGAATACATCAGACTATACAGTTACACTAGCTGGGCTTTTAATGGCAATTGCATTCCCAGCAATTCTTATTGCATATCTAGCAATGAAACATTCGACTTTAACAAAACCAATCGGGATCTATTGTCGGAATTGCAGCAGCAACAGGAATCATCATGTGGGTAGCATTTGGATTTGTTAGTCCTGACACATACATGTTATCTGAACAGGTTGGAATAGAAGAGCCAACTGAAGATATTACACCGGCAGGACCAATATTTGCAATTCAGATTCTTGAAGATTCTACTCAAGAAGGAAATCCAGATTACAGTCCAGATGTTGCAATAGTTACACAAGGATATGTTGTGGAATGGACAAATGATGATTCAGTTGCACATACAGTTACTAGTGCAGTAGACTTTGGTGAAACATTTGATTCTAATTTAATGAATGCCGATGATGTCTATACATTAGATACAACTAATTTAGAAATTGGTGAATACGAATATTTGTGTATTGTACATCCATGGATGGTTGCAACATTAGTTATTGAAGAACCAAAAGAACCAGTTAGAGTAACAATTCCAGAAGGTGCAGCAATTCCTGAAGACGGACAAATATTTTATGATCCAGAAGTTATTGATATTTCAGTTGGAACAACTATTCTCTGGGATAATGTAGACAATACAATGCATACAGCAACTTCAGGTGATCCTAACGGAGGAGCAGATGGAGTATTTGACTCAGACATATTATCTGCTGGAGACGTGTATGAATTTACATTTACAGATGCAGGAAATTATGACTATTATTGTATTTTACATCCATGGATGATTGGAACCGTTAATGTAGAATAGGTTTGCAGGAAATCATATTATCACAAACAGATAAAAAAATTCTATCAGAATATTCAGAAAATCAAAAACCTAACGAATCATGTGCAATATTATTTGGTAAAAACAATCAAGTTTTAGATTTATTTTTAACAGAAAATATTGAAGAATCACCAGTAAACTTTACAATTTCAAATAAACAATTAATTGAAGGATACAAAGTTGCAGAAGAAAAAAAGATGGAAGTGGTAGGCATATTTCACTCACATCCAGATTCAGATGCATATCCATCAAATACCGATAAAAAATTTATGCAGAGTAATCCAGTGGTATGGATAATTTACTCAGGAATTAACAAAAACTTCAAAGCATTTCTTCTTGAATCAGACATTGTAGAGATTACAATTAAAGAAAAATAATTTAAGATTGTAAACTAAATGTTGCATGTTGTCCATCTGAATTAATTAAAATGGTTTTATCAGGCGAAATGATTTTTCCAAGAATATTCACAGGGGATGCAGGAGTTATCTCTCCAGGTTTTCCAATAGGTGTAGAACCATAAAACAAGCATATTGCTTTTCCAGTAGGCCAGTATGCAACATCATTTAGTTGAACAGGTGATTTTGCATTTTCTTCAGGTTGATTAATTGGGGATTTAGAAGTATAGATTTCATCACCCCAAACATTTAGATCAACTGAAAAGGGTAATTTTTTAATAAAGTCATTAACGGTTTTTGGGGAATTTGTATCATCTAATTCTAAAATTATTGAATCTGAATTTGGAATTTTGATTTGAACTGTGTATTTCATACATTAGTGTGATCTTTGAATTAAATATCCCTTTTTTTAATTAAGAATAATGGAAATTCACGTATACGACACTTATGTCAAAGCAGCAGATGGTCATACCATGCACTTTGATGTAATAACTGGTGAAAAAGATCACGATAAAGCCCTAACATATGGCAAAGAGTGGTTAGAATCCGTTGGAGAAGGAAAAGCAGAAATGACTACAAACGAATGTCAATTCTGTCACTCACAAGGGGCACCAGAGCCGGTAGAGACGGCAATTAAGGAAAAAGGCTATTTTATCCAAAAAATGGAAGGCTGTCCTTAAACATTTTTTTCCTTTTTACGTAAAAGTATATTTTTTAGATTAATCAATATAGAAATTACATGTCAGAACACAAGTATTCAAAGTGTACAGTAGAAGGGATAAAAAAATAAAATGGATTTGTGGTGTTTTCAAACAGTTGATGGTTATTTCAAATTTTGTGATACACATGATGAAACTCTGAAAAAAGCAATTCAATCTCAGATAGATGAATTGGATATGACACGAATT
>PVMK01114336.1_pt1 | contig 17722 bp, 16 predicted proteins | sample 1853481 | NCBI WGS metagenome assembly PVMK01 (sample SAMN08533507, study PRJNA380276) | Marine sediment metagenome, whole genome shotgun sequencing project. | reverse complement strand
GATGATAAATGCTTGCGCTTCCGTGGCGACGGCTTGAACGTGACGGTGGACGCTTTCCTCGTTCAAAAGCTCAGGCCGACCGTTGATCCAGCCCAACCATATCAGCGAACGGATAAGAAGGAACACCGGCAACCGGTCCAGGGAAGCCCCGCGCAATGGCCTCACCGCGGGATATCCGGCCACGGGGGCGTCGCGGATGTCGGTGGATTGAGGATGGCCTCGGTAATTGTACAAGGCGACAGCGATGTCATAGAGATGCCAGCTGTAGCCGCAGTCATCGAAGTCGATGATCTGAATACCCGTGCCGTCAACGAGCATGTTGTACGGATGCAGGTCAGCATGAATGAGGCTGAATTCTGCTTCGGGTTCGCCATAGTTGATGAGGGTGGCATGGATCTTGGCGCGTGTCTCAGCCAGCACTTCGGCTTGCACATGGTTTAGTTGTGGCGCCCGCCAAAACTGACCCCACAACGGATCGGCGCCCATCAGGCCGTCGGCATCCCAGCGTCGGCGCGTGAACCCGGCAGGCGCCTTCCAGGCGGCTGCTTGATTGTGGGCTTGCGCGATGATCCCGCCAAATTGGCGAAAGTAGTCGAGTCGTTCGTCCTCGTCACCAACATCGATCAACGAACCCAGCGACGCGCCATCGATCCACTCGATCATGCCGACCTGCAATTGTTGCTCTGTGTCGGCGAGCAGGACTTGCGCATAGGGCTCGTTGGCTGATGTGTAGCGATACCGCGGCGCCTTGATGCCGGCATGATTGAGCGCATCGGTCCAAGTGCACTCGGCAACTAGCTCGGTGAGCGTGTTGTAACCCGGCCGATGCAAGCGCAGCGCATAGTACGGTTGCGTGGTTCGCTCGACCTTGAAGACAACGTTTTCGCTACGCGAAACGAGCTTCAGCTCGCTGGTCCCCAGGTCCCAGAATTGGATCGCTCGTTTGGCGGTTGCCGTGAGTTGTTCGTCACTCGCCTCCATAGAGATCCTGCATCACCTCGCCAAACGCGTCGAGAAAGGCATCGGCCTCCTGCCGTCCGAATACCAGTGGTGGTCGTAGCTTAACCATATTGCCCAGAGCACCGGCGTTGCCCATCAGGAAACCCTTGTCCTTCATCGCGTTGACGACATCCACGGCGCCCTCCCGATCAGGAGTTTTTGCGTCGCGATCGCTGACCCATTCCAAGCCAACGAAAAGACCGTGTCCGCGTACGTCGGCGAGCGGCTTGTAGCGTTGACTGAAGGGTGCGAGTGCTGCGCGCAGATATTGACCGGTCTCCAACGCATTCTGGCGCAAACCATTTTGCTCGATTTCATCGAGCACAGCCATGCCCGTAGCCGCTTGCAACGGGCTGGAGGCAAAGGTGTTGAAGTAGCGGGATTTTGCGCGATATTGCTCGACGAAGTCGCGACTCGCGATGACGCCCGCAAGCGGCAGGCCGTTGCCCATGGGCTTGCCCATCGTCACGATGTCCGGTGTGGCTTCCATGACTTCATAGCCCCACCAGGAACCCGAGCGACAGAATCCCGATTGCACTTCGTCGACAATGAACAGTCCTCCCGCGGCGCGAATGAGATCCGCCGCTTGACGCATAAACCCCAGCGGGATGTCGGGCAGGCCTTCGTTGGCGAGCAACGGGCACACCAACATGCCTGCCAACTTGATGCCTGCCGCTTCCAGCTCTGCGATGGCCCGTGTCACTTCAGCAAGGTAGCGCGCACACAGCGCGTCTTCGTCAATGCCTTCTTCCAGTGGCCGGTATTTTTGTGGGTAGGGGATCGAGCGGACCTCCACGTGGCGTGTCTGGTCGGTTGCTACGTGGGTGAGCATGCCGACCTGCGCACTGTTGCCGTGATAGGCGGCATTTGTACAGATGAAGCCGCGGCCACCCGTGACTATTTTGGCCATGGTCATCGCAACCTCATTGGCTTCGGTGCCTGAGCACGCAAAGACCGTGCTCTCGAGGTGCTCGGCATGCAACGCCGCCAACCGCTCTGCGTAATCCAGGATGCCTTCGTGCAGGTAGCGGCTGTGTACGTTGAGCGTGGCGGCCTGCTTGTGCATGGCCGCGACGACGGTGGGGTTGGCGTGGCCGACGCAAGGTACGTTGTTGTACATGTCGACGTATTGTTTGCCATCTGCGTCGTACAGATAGGCCCCTTCTCCGCGCACGATGTGGACGGGTCTCGATAGAACAATGCGGCACCACTGCCGATCAGCTGATTGCGGCGGTCAATCAGATCTGCGTTATGCATCTTGGCTCGTCCTGTGTGGTGCTATGCCTCGAGGCATGTAGTGTAGGGCTATCCCGCCATTTCGCGTACATACGCGCTGCGTGCTCGAGGGCCAAGGTCATATCGTCCATACTGCGACGACAAACATTGCGACCATGGACGGCGCGACAACCATGTACGCAACACTCTGTAGAGGTTGGTATGGCTGAGTCTGAAAAGTTCTGGAACAAAACGGCTGAACGGTACGCAAAAAGTCCGGTCTCCAACGAAGCGACCTACCAGCAGAAACTCGCCGAAACACAGAGTTTCTTCACCCCAAACATGCGCACTCTGGAATTTGGCTGCGGAACAGGGACAACGGCTGTTCACCACGCTCCACATGTGCAGCATATTGACGCAATAGACATATCCGAGAACATGCTCGAAATTGGCCGCGGCAAGGCCAGAGAGGCGCGTGTCGAAAACATCACGTTCACTCGCGGAACCCTGACTGAGTTCAATGCCGACACCGCCAGTTTGGACGCCGTTTTGGGTCTGAACGTGCTTCACTTACTACCAGCTCGGCAAGCCGTGATCGCGGAGGTCTCAAGGATCCTCAAGCACGGTGGCATTTTCGTGAGCAGCACGGTCTGCCTTGGTCATTCGTACTTGCGCTTCATTAAGCTGGCTGTGCCGCTTGGTAAATTGCTGGGGCTTATGCCGGATGTCTTCGTACTGACGGAAGCCGAATTGGCCAACGAGGTCACAAACGCAGGCTTTGTGATCGAGCGCCAGTGGCATCACGGAAAGAACGGTATCGATGTCTTCATGGTCGCGCGGAAGGTATGAAACGGCAATCTGGATGAGTGCCGCCTCCGCCGGAACCATCATGATGGGCTATTCGTCGGGCGGCTACACGGATAGGACGATCTGGCCGGCAGCAGACCCTTCGCTTCATTATCCTGGCTCCGTTGATGCCTGATAACTCACCGAAGGACATTACCGGCTACTGCGAACCCTGGTCACTGCGGGCCGGTGAAGAAATCACACTCTTCTCGTCCAGCCACTCCCCCGGTCCCGCCAAACTGAGTCTGGTTCGAATCCACTGTGGCGACCCGACTTCATACGGTCCGGGTTTCTCCGTAGAGGAGATCGCAAGCGATCTTCCGTCGAGAGTCGAACTCGCTGACCAATTGCTGCGGCCCGGCAGCTATGCCACCATCGATCTTCAAGGGCTGTGCGCCACCGAACAAGTCGAGCTGTCATTCAGTGTTCTTGCCACGCGTCCGCAAGAGCCGCAGACGTTGGCCTGGCTCGAGACATCCAAGGGCCACCTCGCCATCGTTCTCGACAGCGGGCTGATCTGTGCCGACCTGCTGGGAACGCTTACGCCTCTGCGCTCGCAACCGCTGGCTAATCGCCGCTGGTACGAACTCACGTTCAGTGTCGACATCGTGCTCGGGCAATGCACCGCAACCGTCGAAACAAAACCTTCCGCCTCACCGGCTCGCGACCTTCTCGAGTCCGAGTGTGAGCCCATGGTGTTCGATGTGCCTGCCGGCAACCGGGATTTCGTCAGATTGATTTTTGGCGGCACGCCAACCGGTGGTTTCTTCGACGGCCGCAACGGACACCCGAAGCTCAGAGCCGACAACACGATGCTCGAATGGGACTTCTCGAAGGAGATGGCCAGCACTCGTATGATTGAGGTGAGCGGCAACAAGCGGCACGGCACACTCCACCAATTACCAGCGCGCGGCGTCACCGGACCCACTTGGGACAACAGCCATCAACGTTGGACCGACGAACCCTCGCACTGGAATGCCGTCCACTTCCACAAAGACGATCTCTACGATGCAGCGTGGGCGCCAACGGCGGTGCTGAGGCTGCCAACCGGCCTGCCAAGCGGTATCTATGCCTTTCGCGTGATGTCTGAGCGGGGCGACGGCTCCGTTCAAGAGGACAACGTGCCGTTTTTCGTTCGCCCAGCCGAAGGCGCACCGACCGCAGACGTGGCCCTCCTCATGTCGTCGGCCACCTACATAGCCTATGCCAACCACCGTATGCTGTTCGAAGGGGCCGATTTCATTCCGAGGAAAAACAGGCTTCGTCCAGAACACGAATACGTCAGAAACCACCCCGAAGTTGGCCGATCGATGTACGAAAAGCACAGCGACGGCAGCGGCGTGATGTTCAGCTCACGCCGGCGGCCCGTGCTTCACCTTCGTCCAGGCGCCGACGGCTGGAACTTCACGCCGGACACCGACATCAACGCGTTCCTCGGCCACGTTGGAGTGGCTCATGACATCATCGGTGACGAGGATCTCCACCAGGATGGTTTTACGGCGTTGGCTCCCTACCGCGTAATCGTCACCGGTTCGCACCCCGAGTACTGGTCGACAGCCATGCTCGATGGGCTGGAGGAGTGGCAGCGCAGTGGTGGTCGGTTGATCTATCTCGGCGGCAACGGCTTCTATTGGCGGGTGGCGTTCAGCGACGACTGGCCGGGGGCCATGGAACTGCGTCGAGCTGAAGATGGTGTGCGCAACTGGCAAACCGCGGCTGGCGAGAACTACCACGCGTTCACCGGCGAGTATGGCGGGATGTGGCGGCGCAACGGCCGGGCACCGAACGAACTGGTTGGCGTCGGTTTCGCCGCACAGGGGTTCGGCAAGGCGATCCACTACGACGTGAATCCGGCATCCAGAACCTCACGGGCCGCATGGATTTGGGACGGAGTCACCGACGACGAAGGAAGGATCGGAACGTCGGGACTAGGCGGTGGTGCGGCGGGCCAGGAACTCGACCGCTACGACACCCGGCTCGGCTCTCCTGAACATGCGGTAGTGCTCGCCTCCGCGACCAACTTCGGTCCTGACATGATCCGGACGAAAGAGGAGTTCGCAGGATCGGTCGACTACCCCACGCCCGACCCCTATGTGCGCGCAGACATCGTGTTCTTCGAAACCCCGGCAGGCGGTGCCGTCTTCTCCGTCGGGTCCATCTCGTGGTTCGGAGCACTTGCCAGGAATGGTTTCGACAATGACATAGCCAACATGACCGCGAACGTGGTGCGTCGCTTTGCCGACCCCGAACCCTTCGTCTATGAGACCAACACCCCCTACCCTCGAGAGGACTAGCGTGCACGAACAGCGCTTAGGCATACTGTGTGCCCCACGGAAAGCCAGGTCGAGGAACACACATGAGCATCTCATTCTACGACGCAAGCGTAGGCACCTATCAGCAAGTGCTGGCCAGCGTGGCGGGGGTCCTGGACAAAGGCGCGGCCTTTGCCGCCGAAAGCGAAATTGACCTAGACGAGATCGTGGGCACAAGACTTCGCGACGACATGATGCCCTTCCACTTTCAGATCGTGTCGGTATGCCACCACTCGTGGGGTGCCCTGCAAGGTATGCGCAACGGACGATTCTCGCCTCCTTCCTTTGAGCTGGATAAAGACTACCAGGGGCTACAGGCTCTGGTCGGCGAAGCGCAAGAGGGTGTGACATCCTTTTCGGAAAGTGACGCGGCTGATCTCGCTGAAAAGTCGATGGTCTTTGCGATCGGAGATCGCGAGATGCCGTTTACGAATCAGAACTTCTTGCTGTCTTTTTCGTTGCCAAACTTCTACTTCCACGCAACCACGGCCTACGACATATTGCGCATGCTAGGTGTGCCGTTGGGTAAGATGGATTTTCTCGGTCAAATGAAAATGGGCTAGCCACGAGCCTAATTGAATGCAACTCACCACGATGCACGATCCATGGTTCGCTTAGCCGACCTACCGACCGAGGAAGCGGCACACCTGCTTGCCAAAGTCTGCGACCCCTTCGACACCAAGCCCTGGGTGGCCGGACCTCCCCTTGCCACGCGAAGGGTCGCGATCCTGACCTCCGCAGGGCTCCATCGTGTCGGCGATCAGGCCTTCGCAGCCGTCGACTTGAGCTACCGCGTGATTCCCGGAACGACCCGTGCGAATACGCTAACGATGACCCATTCGTCGGTCCACTTCGACCGGACCGGCTTTCGCGAAGACGTCAACGTCGTCTTTCCCATCGATCGATTGCACGAGCTTGCGAGCGAGGGCGTCATCGGATCGGTCGCCGACTATCACTATTCATTGATGGGAGCGGGTTGGCCACCGTCCGCCATCGAGCCGACGATGAGCGAGCTGGCGGACAGGCTGCGAGACGATGACGTGGACGCAGTCTGCCTCGTCCCTGTCTGACCAAACTGTACCCGCGCGGTCGGCGCGGCAAGCCACTTCCTCGAAGCCACGGGCATCGCAACCACCGGGATCAGCCTGGTGCGCGAGAACACCGAGCGTATGCAGTTGCCGCGCTTCTTGTGGGTGCCCTTCGAACTGGGACGCCCGTTCGGTGCGCCTAACGAGCCGGACTTCCAGCGCCGCGTCTTGCGAGCGGCCCTCGCGCTGCTCGAACGCGACGATGGTCCTGTAATTCTCGAGGACTTTCCCGAGGAGGCGCCCGTCGCGGCAACGCCCGCCGAGGCCTGGTCGTGCCCTGTTTCTTTTCATGCGCCGACCGATGACGAATCGGATCTGGTACGCGAAACCCTGGCTGAGGTTGAGCGGCTGGCGCCCTGGCACGAGGTCTACGTCACGCAAAGAGGCCAGACGGCACCACCCGCCTGCGACTTGACGAAGAACGAAATCATCCGGGGCCTGGGCGCCCTGGCGAGGGGCTTGGACGATCCCGAAGTGCCCACCGACCTGCCGCTGCTCGAATGGGTAAGACTTGGGTGTGACGACTTGCGCACCTGGTACATGGAGGCCGCTCAGGGCCAGCCCGGGCGTGCCCATTCGTCCGAGCTTCAAGAGTGGTTCTGGCGCCAGACGGCGTTTGCGCGGCTGATCGCGAGCGCGGCCATGTACTTCGTCCGGTCAGCGGATGGCGGCCGCCAAGTATTCGGTCGTCGTGCGATGGTGCCTCGGGTGTATATGCCCCAGCTGATGCCGGACGTGGAACCCTCACTGGGAGATCTGCCGTGAAACACCCAAAGAACCAAATATGAACATCACGCCGCTCAGTCGGGTCTTTGGCGCCGAGATCGACGGCGTCGACCTGTCGAGGATTGGTGATGCCAACTTCGAAGAAGTCTACCGCGCGTGGGTCGAGTACGGCGTGCTGCGCTTCCGCGGTCAGAAGCTCGACGACGGTCAGCTCGAGGCGTTCAGCGCGCGTTTTGGCCCGCTCGAAAAGCTTCCGATGCGGCTGACCCCCGAACAGGAGAAGCGGATACCGAGCCTTTACGTCGTGCCGCTTTCGAATATCACCGTCGACGGCAAGCCGATCGGCGGCCTCAGCAACAGCGAAGCCAACTGGCACTCGGACATGACGTACGAGGAGACGCCGCCCCCGGCGAGCGTGTTGCTGAGTGTCGAGATCCCGGCGGAAGGCGGCGACACCCAATACTGTTGTCAGCATGCGGCGCTGGAAGCCATGCCGGAAAGCCTGCGCGTCCGCCTCGCCGATCTCCGGATCAAGCACGATGCCTCGCATACCAGCATCGGCAAGCTCCGCCCCGGATTCGACGACGTGACGGACCCGAGCGAGGTTCCCGGAGCCATTCATCCGGCGATCCGCCGTCACGAGGAGAACGGCCGGGACGCACTCTATCTTGGGCGCCGCGAGTTCGCGTACATCGTGGGAATGACGCTCGACGACAGCGAAGCCTTGCTCGACGAACTCTGGCGCTATGCCTCGCTACCCCAGAACGTGTGGACTCAGAAATGGAACGTGGGCGACGTCGTCATCTGGGATAACCGCCGCGTGCTGCATCGCCGTGACGCCTTCCCGAACCACATGCGGAGAATGATGAGACGCTGCCAGGTGTTGGCTCGTGAGTGAAGGAATAGACCCCAAGCTCTGGTACAAACTCGCAATCGTAGATGAGCGGGCTTACCTGTTCACACACTGGGAGCGCCTACATCCGCATCGGGCTCTTTTCGGTGCGGCAACGCCGAGAGTCTACAAACGAAACACCCGATCAGTCGACAAGGTCACTTATGAGGTTGATGGGCAGCGTCACACGCTTTCGGACTACCTTGAGAAAGCGAACATCTCAGGCTTGATGGTCCTGCGCGACGGAGAAGTGCGGCTGGAGTTCTACGGCAAGGGCCTTGATGCGCAAAGCCGCAATCACATCTGGTCAGCAACCAAGAGTTATACGTCCACGCTGGTGGCGATGGCGCTGTTCGAAGGCAAAATATCCGGCTTGGATGACACCGCGGAACACTATGCGTCTCAATTCAAAGGCACCGCGTACGGAGAAACGTCTGTCCGGCACCTGTTAATGATGTCATCCGGTATCGACTACTTTCATTTCAAGGGGCGCCCGAATCGTAATGACATGTATAACGATCTCATTCAGCAGGGCGGGGATTTCGATAAATGGGCGGCGGCACTACCGCGGCGCGTTCCGGGCGGTACCGATTTCAACTATATCGCTACCGACACGCATGTCCTGGCCGCGGTGCTGCAGGGCGCCTACGGAAAGCCTTTTGTCGAAATCGTTCAGGAAAAGCTCTGGGAGCCCTTCGGCTTTAATGATGCGCAATGGGGGCTGGATGCACACGGACATGCTACGGGGCATTTCGCCCTCTCGCTAACGCTGCAGGATTTCGCGCACCTGGGGCAGATCTACCTCGAAGATCTGAAATTGAACGGAGAGCCCACCGTCGCTGACGACTGGTTCGATGAGGTTGCGAACGCGCCGTCCCCCGCTCACGAACCCCGCCTAAACGAAGAAGGGATAATGGAAGAAGGCTACAGCTTTCAGTTTTGGCTGCCGCCTGACTACGATCAGGAATTCATAGCGGCCGGAGCCTTCGGCCATTATCTATGGATAGACCGGAAGCGGGACTTTGTCGCCGCACAATTCTCAGTCGGGGGAGAACTGGGAGAGCCCGGAATAAGCGCAGAGGAAAGAGCAGCCGTCATGCGAGCTTTGGGTACTTTCGTGTCGCATCGAATTTCAGGTTGATTCACGACACAGCGAGCTTCGCACGTTGCCCGGCGGCAACCCACCACGGCCCTTTGCCAAACGCGACAAGAAAACTCACACAGAAACAAGCGAAGCCCGCAATCATCATCCAGGCGGGCCACCCCCACAATTCGACAACACGTGGCAGTCCCAGATTGAGGACCAATCCGGACAATGGCGACAGCGTTGCCGTAATCCCGAATGCGCGGGCGACACCGTAGGGGCTAATGGATTCTGCGGTTTCCGAGTAAATTGCACACCAGGCGGGATAGATGAACCCGGCGAAGAAACCCGTCGCCGACCAGAGGAGGGTTAAGGTCGTCTCCGATGCATCGACTGGCAGCTGTGCACCAACGAGAAAGCACAGTCCCGTGGTGATGCCCCCGAAGGCGGTGATCGTTTTTCGAACACGAAGCTTGTCGGACAGCCAGCCCGAGATGAAGACACTGAAAGTGAACACGATCCAGAAGTACGAGGTAATGCCCGCGGCACGTGCGGGTTCCAGCTGATGGTGCTGGGTAAGGAAGGTTGGCACATACGCCGATACAGTGACGTAGGTGAGCGCCCAGAAAACGATTACGAATGACAGCAACCACAATCGCGAACTGCGATACACCAAACGACCGTCGTCATACGCGTCATCAGCCGTGGTTTGTGGGAGCTCGGAATCAGCCACAGACACCTTCTCTTTCTGGATCTGGCCGCGTACGCGCAGGCTTAGATCGCGAAAAAAGATGAAGATGATCAGCGCCGTTATCCCCGCAAATCCAGCTGCTATCCAGTACTGTGATCGCCAGCCGGGCCAGATCGGCAACGTCTGTGCGGCGACCAAGGTGGATAAGAGTGCTCCGATCGTAAACGCTAAAGATACCCACGCGTACACCATTGCGCGGCCCATGCTGGGGGTTAGGTCACGGGAGGCCGCGTGCACCGCCGGGTTCATGCCTGCCATCAGGAAGCTACCCGCCGCTATCAGCGCGGCCAGCATCCAGAAGGTCGAAGCCATAGCGCCGCAGACAGATATGATCGCGTAAGCGAAAACCGGCCAGATCATGAGCGGTCGGCGTCCGAATCGGTCGCCCGCGCGACTGAGTAGAACCGCACCGAGGCTGTACACCACGCCAAATGCGGCCGCTGCATAGCCCCATTCAACCAGTGATTTATCGAAGTCCTCGAGAATGTAGACCAATACTGGACCGTTCTTCAGCGCCTCGTACTGCTCCACCGCCCAGCCGAGAACGATCAAGCCAAGCAACCACCAACGTAGTCGACCTGTTGGGAAGCGATCAATCTCACGCTCTTTGAGGTAGGACCAGAATGGTTGTTTAGGCAATGAACGCTCCCCGCTTTATGCGAGTATAGAACTCACTCGAAAAAATATCTGACGCCTTGTTAGTATCACGCTACACCTGCATGAGCACACCCATCCACTCCACGGAGCCGCCATGTCCGCATTCGACAACGCCACTCGTTTCTTTCACGCCTGCGAGACCGCACAGGGCTGGGCGGGTTGCAAGCAGTACGTGGCAGCAAACGCTTCGTTTACGGGCCAATCAGAACCGATGGTGGGGATCGACACGGTCGAAGCCTATTGCGAATGGATGGCGGACTTCGGCAACAACATCGTCCCAGGCTGCAGCTACGATCTGCACGCCTCGGCTTACGACGAGACGAACGGTACCGCGATATTGTTCGCCACATTTACCGGCACTCACACCGGCGACGCCGGTCCGGTGCCGCCGACCCACCAGCAGACCAGCAGCCACTATGTCTACGCATTGACGATGGACGCCGACGATAAAGTGGCGAGCATGGTCAAGGTCTGGAACGCATCCTTCGCCCTGCGGGAGCTGGGCTGGTCCTGATCAGTCGAGCCCTGCTTTCCGCAGCGCCGTGTTGCGGCTCGCATCGATGGCAGGGCGCGAAACGGCGAGGTAGTTCTGCATAAGGTCGATCGACAGGTCGGGCCGCACGCGGCGTCCTTCCGCAATCGCCGCCCGCGCCTGATCGATGCGGCCGAGTGATACGGCGCTCATTGCGACGTACAGGTATCCGGTGAAGTAAGTTGGATGGGTAGCTACCAACCGACGGGCCGCCGTGAGTGAAGCATCGTAATCGCCGGCCTCCCAGTTGGCCAAAGCCAGACTATCGTAAATCCAGATCATTGACCCCTGAGGGTCTAGTCGCCGTGCCCGCTCGGTGGCGACAATGCAAGCCTCAGGATTTCCAGCCAGCAGCTGAGCAAAGCCGAACCAGATCCACGCCAGCGGCATGCTGGGATTCAATTCCACGGCCCGCCGGGTTGCATCAAGCGCGTTCTGGGGGTCGCCCGCTGCCAGATAAATTGCTCCGAGCGCGGCGTGGGCGACAGGATCGCGGGGGTCAATTTCAACCGCGCGTCGGGCGGTCTCAAACGCGGCAGTTATCTGGTCCGCGGTAGCGACGTTGCCGTCGCCCGACAGTATCATCCAGTTGGTCATCGCTAACTGGGCAACCGCCGCCGCGAAGCGTGGGTCAAGTGCCACCGCGCGCTCGAAGAACCGCGCCGCCTTGAGCGACTCGTTGGGCGTATATCTGTCAGCGTGGTGCAGTCCTAATTGGTATAGGCTCCATGCCTCGAGATTACTGGTTCCCTGCTGATGGGCGCGCTCTCCTTCCGCCCGCGTCAGGTCGCCCACGAGCGATGCCGCGATCGTCGAGCTGATCTCGTCCTGCAGTGCAAACAGGTCGCTGATCGCGCGGTCGTAGGTTTCCGCCCACACGTGCTTACCCGATGCCGCGTCGATTAACTGCGCGGTGACCCGGATTTGATCCCCGGCGCGGCGCACGCTTCCTTCCACGAGATAACGCACGCCGAGTTCGTCACCGACGCGCATCATGTCGAGATTGCCGCCACGATATTGGAAACTCGAATTGCGTGCGATGACCGGGAAGGCGCGCCAGCTCGCAAGGCGGGTGATCAAATCTTCCGCAAGACCATCAGCAAAGAACGCCTGCTCGGGATCTGGCGACAGGTTGTCGAATGGCAGTACTGCGATCGCCGGCCGGCCACCAAAGTCGGGGACGATGGCCATATCGCTTGTGGTGTGCGGCGCATCGCCCGGGCCTGGCACAACAGAGGGCCGCAGTGCGCTCGACCCTACGAGGTAGGCAACCAAAGAGCACACGATGACCAAAGACGTGATCGCAATCGGCAGTCCACGGCGACGAGGCTGCACCGTTTGCTGTTGCGGCACCGGCGCCGCCTTCTCACCGGCCGCCGGCGCTGCAAAGCTCGCGACGCCTTCGAGCCCGGCCTCACGGATCTCCAGCGGCTCGTCGAAGCCCTTCAGCATGTAGCTCCCATACGCCTGCCAGCGAATCGGCTGCGGAAACAGCCGGTTGTCGATCCGCTGCCGCGCGCTGTTGCTGACCGCCGCCGACATCAGCACCTGACCGGGTCGCGCGAGGCCGGAGATGCGGGCAGCGAGATCCACCGCGAGACCTTCAACGCGTGGGTGCGCGGCGTCACCCTCGGGCCCGGGCCGCTCGCTCACCTCCCCCATGTGCAGGCCTATGCGCACGCTCGGCAGCTCGGGGACTTCGTTGTGCGCCTGCTGGATCCGCAGCGCGAACGAGACCGCGGCGCTCGCAGTCTCAAAGGTCAGGAAGCAGCCGTCACCGGCCCAGTCGATAATGCGTCCGCCGGACTCCCCAGCGAGGCGGCGCACGAGTTCGCGATGTTGCTCGATCAGTTCGCCGACGACCTCGTCGCCGCGCTGCGTTTTCAGTGCGGTGGAATCGGCCAGATCCGTGAAGACCAGCGTGAGAATCCGCGAACTTCCAACTGCGTCACTCATGCCGGATACAGTTCGGCGAGCGGTGCTTCCGATTCGCGAAAAGACGCATGCAATCAGGTCCTCCTCAGAGCAACCAATTATGGACTAATTGCACTCGGCTGCCCCGATTGCTCCTGTTAGCTAAAGAATGGGCTGCTCAGGCTTGCGTATTGAGGGTCCGCTTCCATACAAATCGTTGCCAGAAGGCTACGGTCTTAGTACCTTGCTGGCCACAGTTAGCGACGGGGGGAGTTTCGAGTATGGGCACATTGATCTGGATACTCGGGTGGGTGGGGTTCGGATGTGTCTTTGGAGGCTGGGGACACTACATCGCGACTATTCCTCGCGATACGGTACCCAGATCGCCAACCATCATGTTCTTAACTCAATCTGCCGGGCTGGTCTTCGCCACCGCGAGCCTGGCGGTTGCGATCCGTAGTGGAAGCGTTCCAGTCGGGATCATGGTGCTGACCGGTTTCGCGATCTTCATGGGATCGTTCTTTTTTGTTCTCTACTCGCAACGCAGTACGCCGCTCGGTAATCTTCAAGTCGAGTTGGATTCACCCATGCTCGCATTCGAGGGTACGGACTCGGACGGAAATCCAGTCAACTCCGATGATTGGCGAGGGCGCAGAATCCTATTCAAGTTCTACCGTGGGCTCTGGTGACCATACTGCAGCGCTGAGTTGCAGCGCTTCGAAGAGATGAAGGATGAGTTGGCCGCGAACAACGTCGAGGTGATTGCACTCAGCAAAGACAGCGTGGACGCCGCCGCCAGTCACAAAGTTAGGGATGGCATTTCCATGCAGCTGTTAGCCGACCCGTCGTTGACGATCATCCGTCAATATGGGGTTGAGCACCACAAAGCGATAGAGGTCTCGACGGGAAAGATAAACCTGTTTGGAGTACACCTTGCCATGGTGCCAAGCGTAAAGACGATGGCGATCCCGACTACTTTACTCATCGATGAAGAGGGGATAGTTCGCTGGATCGATCAAACGGATGACTATCGTCTGCGCAGCCACAACGAGCGAATCCTACAAGCGGTTGAATCTACATTTGTGCATACGGCCGTCAACGATTGAGCTTCGCGTAGCACGATCCGCCGGCCAGCGCTTGCTACGCTGCGTATGCAGTGATACCCCGCTTTCCGCGAATAAGTTCGTTCAGTCTGGCGCGCGTCCAGCCGATTGCCGGGAGCGATGTTATCGGATCTGATAATCGGATCAATTTGAATGTCCGCGGATACGCACACGTCGTCCTTCCGCAATCGCCGCCCGCATCGGAAAGCAGCCGTCGTGGACCATTCCAATAACCCCGGTCGCGCGACGATCTTCATCGCCTGCCATAGTTTTTGTCGATTGACAAAGAACCCTCGACCAAGTAACTTTGTCAACTGACCTAGCATTATCACGGGATCTGCTATGAAGCTGATAACGCCGGATTCCGAAACCTCCCGGCATCACCTGCAGACGCTCGTGGAACTCGCGCACGCCGGCACCAGCGGATTCGCGCAACCGCAGCGTGCCATCCTGGATACCCTTCAGAAGATCCCGTACGAGACGAACATCGATCTCGAGGCCGCGGAACCCACATCGCTGCCCAGCTTGAAAGCGCACACCAGGACCGCAGAGGAGGCGCTGCAACTGGTGCGTTTGATGCTGGTGGTCAGCCTGGCCGACGGACCTCCCAGTGCCGAGCAGATCACGATGATCCAGAAGACCGCTCGCAAGCTCGGCGTGCACGAGCCAGCGGTTGCTGTCATGCGATTGCTTGCGGAACACCGGATGGTCCGGTTTCGGATCAGTTTCATGCGCCGATCCCACCTCCGCAACTACTTCGCCAACACCTACCGCCTGTGTGGCGGCGCCGGCGCGGTAGCGAAGGGGATACTGGTGTTTCGCGGCGTAGTCAAAGACGTGGCTTTAACCGAGCGCTATCGCGCGCTTGGCGAGCTACCCGCAGACACCCTGGGGCGTCAGTTTCACAATCACTGTGTGGATGCACCCATCCCATTTCCCGGCGAAAAAGGTGGGTTCCCGGAAGGGGCCGTTTACCACGATTTCACCCATGTGTTGTCCGGTTACGACACGTCTCCCGAAGGCGAGATGAAAGCGGCCGCATTCCAGGCAGGCTATACGCGAGGGGACTGGGATTTCTTCACATGGCTGTTCGCGCTCGTCATTCACACGGCAGGCGTGAACCTCGCACCGTTTCCAATGCCCAGGCTCCCGGGTCGAATCGGGCAACCGAATCTGGCTCTCGAGGTCCTGCACGCGTTGGCGAGGGGCGCAGCCATCAGCGAAGATCTGGGCGATGGCTGGGATTTCTGGGACCTCGTCGACCAGCCGATCGACAGCGTGCGCCAGCAGCTCGGGATCATGCCGGTCGACACCAACCTGCTTGCGGCCTGATCGACGATGTCCGTCGAAGCGAAAAAGCAGCGGCCGCAGACCGAGGACCGGCGAGGCACGGCGAGGCGCGCAAAGATTCTTGGCGCTGCCATCGAGGCTTTTTCCGAGAAAGGGTTCGACGCCGCCAGCACACGCGACATTGCGCGCCGCGCCGGGATCGAGCAGGGGCTTCTGACCTACCACTTCCCGAACAAGCGCGCCCTGTGGTGCGCAGCGGCGGACGCAATCTTCGACGACCTCGCCAAGCACATCGAGGAGACGCTCGGGACCCTTGTGACATCACCGCCCAAGGAACGAGCGCGCCAGGGTGTCCGCGAAGCGGTACGTTACCTGGCCGTCAAACCGGAGCTTTTTCGCTTTCTCGTGGACGCAGGCAATCGCTCAGACGAAATGATGCGATGGCTCGTCGACCGACACCTGCAACCGCGATTTGACTTCATGCTCAACGAAGGTGTGGCCAAAGCGCGAGACATCGACCCCAGCGTTGCGGGACATGCGTTTTTCGCCTTGTGTGGGGCCGCTTCGCTCATCTTTGCCGTGGCACCCGCCTGTCGCCGATTGACTGGCATCGATGCGACCACGCAGGCAGCCATCGATGCCCATGCCGATTTCCTCGCCAACCTGATGGTGCCGTAACGGAGAGAACGAAATGTCCCAGACCGCCCAAATGTCCCAGACCGAAATGACGCAGACCCGCATAACGTGGCTGTTGGTGGCATTCGGAGCGATCGTCGCCATGAACACGATTCCCGCCCTGGCCGCCTACTTCGAGCACCGCTGGCCGCTAGTAAGCCTCGGCGCCGCGGTATGTATCTGGGTGTTCGTCGCGGCACAGCCGCGTAGCGCCTGGGGTGATCGAATGGCCGCGGCAACGTGGCTGCTGTTCTCCGCCTACCTGCTTCACGGGTTTGAGGTCGATGGCGTCGATCTGCTGGGCCGCGAGTTCTATTTCCAGACCCACGTGCTGGAGACACGGGGAATCGATCTCACCGCGGGCGACATCATGCGGATGAATACCGTGTCAATCTACCTGCTGTTCATCTGCGCTATCTGGGGCGGTGAACGGTACGCCTTCGCCGGGATGGCCGCTGCTGGCGTTACCCTTGCCAACGGTCTGATGCACACGATCAACTCGGTCATGCTCGGCGAGTACAACCCCGGGCTCGCGACATCACTGCTGCTGTTCTTGCCGGGAGCCACCTGGTATCTGTATCGCGCGCATCGTGTGTTAAGGATCAATCACTGGCTGATTGCCGGCGGCGCCGCTTACGGCCTGATCGGACATGCGGCATTGCTGCCACTGTGCGTGTTGCTCGATACCCCCATGTGGCTGATGGCGGGCTTTGCCATGACACCCCTGGTGGCCAATGTGCTGGTCGCATCACGCAACCAGCATGCACGCCCGCAGATTGCGTGACCCGGTCCTAGTCCAGCCCGTAGGCTTTTACCATCCTGTTTTCGTAGGCACGAGCCGCGCTTGCCACGGTGCTCTGCGTACCCGACTCCAGCCAACGGCGAATCCGGCCGGCGTCGCCGAGTGGAGTTCGTTTGCCGAATGAGTTCAGCAATACCATTGCGACGTCTTTGCCGCCGGCTTTGGTAACCATAATCAGGCATCGTCCTGCTTCGGTGAGGTAGCCAGTTTTGGTAAGCAAGACATCCCACCGGGAGCTACCGGTGAGTGGATTGGTGTTCCCATATCCAAGCTGATATCGCGGTGATTGAAACCGGACGGTGTGCTGACGCGTGGTTGAATACTCGCGAATGAAATTCTGGTCGTATGCCGCCGCTATCATGCGCGTGAGGTCGTGCGCGGTTGATCGATTCTCTGGTGAAAGACCCATGGGATCGACAAACTGAGTATTTGTCATCCCCAGCGATTGCGCCTTTGCGTTCATCGCTTTTACGAAGACGTCTATGCCACCCGGGTGGTGCACGGCAAGGTTGTAGGCGGCCCGATTTTCCGACGACATGAGCGCGATCTGCAGGAGGTCCTTGCGGCGCGCTTCGGATGAGATGCGGATTCGCGAGTACGCATTCTTGCTTGGATCGGCGCCCCACTTCTCGATCGGAAGCCACGCGTTGAGAGGCTCGCCGGAGTCCAGAACTACCAGAGCGGTCATCACTTTGGTAATCGAAGCGATGGGCAACACCGCGTCGGGGTGTTTGGTGACCAAAGTGGTGCCGGTGTTGAGGTCAGTCGCAAGCACGCTGACAGAAGCGAGTGCGAGGTCCTGTTTGGGCAGTCCTGTCGTGGCTGCGCGGGGTGTG
>PVMK01158681.1_pt1 | contig 17723 bp, 15 predicted proteins | sample 1853481 | NCBI WGS metagenome assembly PVMK01 (sample SAMN08533507, study PRJNA380276) | Marine sediment metagenome, whole genome shotgun sequencing project. | reverse complement strand
AAGTCGGCCACCGTGTCGGTGTTTTGAGGGTCGAGATATACCAGCACCCGGTTGTTGCCGACGTCCGTTACATAGACGTTGCCCACGGCATCCACCACTACTCCAAAGGGGTAACATAGGGTGCTGGCGCTCACGACTTTGTAGACCACGAAATCTATGTTGCACTTAGATGTAATGAAGTTTGGCTGACCCAATACTAAGTCGGCCACCGTGTCGGTATTTTGAGGGTCGAGATATACCAGCACCCGGTGGTTGGATGTGTCCGCTACATAGACGTTGCCAGCGGCGTCCACCGCTACCTCGCGAGGTCCATGTAGGCTGCTGGCACTTACACCCCCGTAATTGGCGGTGTTCGAGAATAAGTGCGGCTGGCCTGTTAAGTGCGGCTGGCCTAATACCAGATCGGCTACCGCATCGACTGGGTCGGCTGAGGCTGTAGGTCCCCAAAGAATAGCTAGCCCCAGCAAACTATACAGCAGGATTACGTGTGTTTTTACTTGTATTTTTATGTGACTTCCCTAAAGAGATTGAATTTACATTTAGTACTGGTAAAGACTTTAAAAATTTTCCTACATCACCTACCACATGAGCGTAATTCTCTCAAAAGTTAATTGTCAAAACGCAAAATTCTCTCCCGTGTAAAAGGATAAATTAACCCCAGTAAAAGTAGCCCTATTAAATACGTTATAGCAACCCAGGAGAATCCTAAATATTTTGATAAATCAAGTGGCATTAATATATAAGAAGTATAGCCGACTATAAATACCACTATTACGGGAAATGAGAAATCAATCGAATACCACTTCCACATCTCTGACTTAAGCAATCGACGATGCATGATTGGCACTTCAAAAATTAAATATGACAGGTTAAGAATGATCCACACCCAGGCTGCTCCGATGCCTTGGTACATTTGCACCATCCACACCATTAACGGAACTAGAAAAATCACAGCAACGATATTCTTATAAAATGCCAATTTGGTCCATCCATATGCAAGCTGTAATGTATAAGGCAATGTCATAAGAGCGTTAAGCATTGACCCAATCACCAACAAGCTTAGTAACATATGGGTGTTTCTAACAACCACAGGGTCTCCAATCCAAATGGAAAGAATTTCCTCTGCAAAGAAAACCAGTGTTATAGAGATAGGAAAGATGATGATTGAAACCAATTGACATCCTTTGTGATATAAGTTTGAAATGTCAGCCTCGCACCCTCCCACAACAAGCTGAGAAAATCGTGGAAATAACGCAGAGTGAACAGGATTCACAAGACTAATAAGCACAGTTGCCACACTGAATGCCAACATGTAATAACCAAACATCTCTAGCGTAAGCATTTTACTGAGGATTATCTTATCAAGCTGGGTCAACACAAGGACCACCAACGAAATACCCATCATTCCTGATGCAAATCGCCAATTCTTGACTAATAACCCTTTATCAAACCTACTCCGGTGCCCAGACTTGGGTAGCGCTTTCCAAAGCCAAATTGCCAGTACAATTGTCGTAAGCAAAGCAACAAAAGACTGCCAAAGGAAGAATAATAATATCGAGGGCGAGATAAATAATAGTACGAGTACGGCCCCGAAATGCTGCACCATTATCGATACGGATCGAATTACGTTAAGCACAACCTGTCGCTGGAGCCCCATTAATCCACCGGAATAAATTGAACCTGGCCATTGAGATGCCAGCAATATCCCCATGATAAGTAATGCATGTTCAATCGTTTCACTACTAATGCTAGTTGAATTAATCCAATATTTGGCGAGTAAAGGCGCAAGGATTATCACGGCAATTCCAATTAAAATACCGACTCCCCAGTACACCACCTCAAATGTCCGCACCAGATTTCGTGATTCCTGTGCAGAATTTTCTGCCACGGATAATCTCGACAGTTCACGATTCAAAGTTGCATTGAGCCCCATGTCCAATAGAGCAAACAAGGCGCCTAAAGACAGGAAGATGCCAATGAGCCCATATACTTCTATCCCCATAAGCTTGATATAGACCGGAACGAAGGCCAGGCTGAAAATACCACTCCATACCTTGCCGGCAAAGTTGGCAAAAATGTTGTGACGTACTGACGGGGTTGATTTCATACGCCACAAGCTTATTGGTCTAGAGATCTCATTACGTTGCTTCCCCAGGCAAAGAATTCCCATTGTTGTTTCAAATCTGAAGTCTCCGTATCATATTTTCTTGTCTGATTATCTGAAATCAGTAGATTCTCTTGTACTCTACGCCAGAACGTATTGCTGATATCCCACTCATGCTTCTCATATCCCTTTCCATTCTTGCCCACAACTATTGGTCTGAGACCCATCAATTCCATTTGTTTAGTAATGCCGTATTTTCCACTTTCCAGGATGTATGCTTGCATTTTTGTTAAAAGCATCCCCCGACGAATTTTTAGCATAGTGTCACGCATGATCATGAAACTGTTAGTTCTTATGTGATAGTTTGGGAATTGGTCAAAGTACATGCCGTAAAATGCCTTTAGTGCAAACAAAACCATAGGCCTCAGCGTTTTCTTCCAGTAAGGTCCGTTTTTGTTAAACATTTCCTGTCTAGGATAATTACTTCCCCACGATCCGGTCGCCCCTACCAAACCCACGCCCGGTTGACGAATATGCTGATAAAGCTTCAGCAACCAATCTTTATCTAAAATGATACTGAACGAATTTAGAAAACAGCAGTACTTGCTGCTACATTTTTCTGCTGCAATGAAATAGGATTGAAGATCAAGACCGAAGTCCGCAATCCTTAAGGATGAGTGAGCTACCTCTCTAAGCAATTCTTCATACGGAACAATATCAGCTTTCCGGGAAAAACCCTTATAGACAATCAATAGTTCGTGATCAATTCCTGCAGAATTTCCTAGGTATGATGCAAGAAAACTTTGAAAAGGCTCGATACCGTTCTTTCTTCTTACCAAGTGAACCACACAGATGTCTGGCACGCTATAAATCTCCACTAAACATCAATCGGTCATTCTGGCATGATCATGCTATCAATTCGAGATGAATCACCCCAGAACTCCATCGGCTCATAATCAGGATAAGGGTAATAGCCAAGATTAAGCCCTATTTTCCAGTTGTTCTCATGCAACCATCGTTCAACTAATTTGTGAACTGAAACCGGCTCGCCAGAACAGATATTGATAACCCCAATATCGCATTCCATCATGGCTAATCTAACTATCTGGCGAGCAATTTCTCCTACAGGCAAATAATCTCGTAATTGTTCACCGCCAGACATATTGAATACTTTGTCCCCGCGCACTACGGCTTCCCTTAACTTCGTAAAAAGTGACGAACTGGATTGACCTTGACCATACATGTAAAAAAGTCTTGTCCAGGTTAGATTAAACGGATTAACCAATTTCAAGAATTCTAACTGCTGTCGTAACGCATTTTTAGCATAACCATAAGGATTATTTGGTTTGGCTAGCATTTCTTCCGAAAGGGGACCAGACTGCATCCCGTATTCGAAACATGTTCCAGTTACAAGAAGTGAGGACAATCCTGACTCGATCATTGTCTTAAGAAAATGGTATTGCCTCGGTAACTCCGTCTCAAAGTGGTGCAATGATTTATAATTAGGTAAACCATCCCATGCAAGATGTATCAGAATTTCAGGGCAACCTATTTTCTCAAAACAGTTTGGTACAGGTTGGGAGATATCCATCTCTACTATTTGTACAACCCTACTCAATTCAGCAGGGAGAGTATCGCCACGGGTTACAGCAACAATCTCCACTCCATGCTCCAGCAATTCTGTTAAAACATGCTGCCCAATAAAACCACTAGCACCTGTCATCGCAATCTTCATATGAATATCAATCCACACTCAGTGCCGGAACAAACGTTACGAATTTTCCATCCCATTTACGGATATAGGATAACTGTTCAATTATTTCAGTTTTCAAGTTCCAGGGAAGTATCACCACATAATTAGGATGTTCTTTGTGTAGACGTACTTCGTCAATGATTGGGATATGAGAGCCCGGCAGAAATTTACCCTGTTTTGCAGGATTACGGTCAACTACGAATGAAACCAAATCAGAATTAATACCAGCATAATTAAGCAAAGTATTGCCTTTAGCCGCTGCCCCATATGCCACAACACTCTTACCTTGGCATTTTGATTCCATTAGAAATTTAATTAGGTCTTGTTTGATAACATTGGCGCGTTTCTGGAAATCAGTGTAGTATCTCTCGGCTTTCATTCCTACAAAATCTTCGCGCGCCATTAGGCTTTCAACCTTAGTAGTAGTATTATGCTTACCAGTATCTTTACACTGAGCAAATACTCGCAGACTGCCCCCATGCGTAGGAATCTCTTGAACATCAAAAATTTGCAGCCTATTGCAATCGAATATTCGTTTTACTGCGATCAGTGATAGATAAGAGAAATGCTCGTGATAAATCGTATCAAATTGGGTTTGTTCCACAAGACGCATAAGATGTGGAAATTCAAACGTGACAACTCCCTGTGGTTTAAGTAATTGGCTAAAGCCTTGCACAAAATCGTTAATATTAGGCACATGAGCCAGCACATTGTTGGCAACCATTAGATCTGCCTGTTTACCCTGAGCGACCAATTTTCTAGCGAGCTCAGTCCCGAAAAATTCCCCAATGATAGCAATACCCTTTTTACACGCCGCTGCCGCAGTACTCGCGGTAGGCTCTATACCAAAGCATGGAATCCCTTTAGCCTTTACATACTGCAATAGATATCCATCATTCGCGGCAACTTCGATTACATTTGAATTTGCGTTTAACTCAAACCGCTCGATCATTTCAGCTACGTAACGCTCAGCATGTCGTAACCAAGTTGTGGAGAATGAACTAAAGTAGGCATATTCGGAATCAAAAAGTTCTTTTATTCCCGCGTAGTCCTCCGTTTGAACAAGCCAGCATTCAGTACAAACTAGCACTCTCAGCGGAAACCGTTTTTCTGGAATATGAAGGGTTGATTCAGTCAGATAAGCATTTGATGGTGGCGCATTGCCGAGATCAATTAATGTTAGCTCTAGCTCTGCACTACAATGGCGGCATTTCAAGGAGAAACTCCCTGAAAATTAGGATGGACCATAGGATGTGAACGATCCCTATCAGAAAGCTCTGTGATAGGAAGAGGCCAATTAATTCCTAGTACAGTATCTACGACATTCAGCCCTGCTTCTGCCTCATGTACATATGGAGCAGTATGGAAATAAATTAGTTCACAGTTTTCGGATAATGCCTGAAACCCATGTGCAAATCCTTCTGGAATTAACAAACCACGATTATTTTGTGCACTTAGTTTCTCGCCATACCAATGCAAGAAGGTAGATGAACCTTGGCGTAAATCCACCGCAACATCAAATATTTCTCCCCTAATACAATTTACTACTTTAACCTCTGAATACGGTGGTTTCTGATAATGTAGACCACGCACAGCACCCTTCAGAAGGGTGAGTGTATGATTGATCTGACTAATAGGCTTATCGATTCCCGCATTTATGAACTCCTCTAAACTATAGAGCCGACTTAGAAAACCACGTGTGTCCTCTATAGGTTTACGCTGAATGACCATGAGTCCTGTAAGTGGTGTATTTAAAAAATCTAGGCGCGCCATAGTCAAGCCGCTAACTTCGTTGTCTGATATGTCGTAATCTGCTCCAGTGTACGCTGATACATATTTTCTCCTTGGCGCCAGCAAGCATGCCACTCTAAGGTTTTTTCCAACGCAGTCTGTAGTTTCCAGCGCGCCTTCCACCCAAGCTGGGTTTGCGCCTTACTGCTATCTAGTTTCAGGTGATTAGCTTCGTGAAGTTGAACGTTTGTATCTAGTTGCCACGAAGCTCCGGGGGTAGAAGCTATCAGATATTCTACGATCCACCCAACGGTACGTGCATCCTCATTTGCCGAACCAAAATTCCATGCTTCAGAGAATCGCAATCCATCATTAAATAGGCTTTCCGCCAACACAAGATAACCTGACAATGGCTCTAAAACATGTTGCCAAGGACGGATAGCATTTGGTGATCTAATAACAAGTACTTGTCCCGCGTCAATTGCACGCAAGAAATCAGGAATTAGCCGATCTGGTGCCCAGTCACCACCACCTATTACATTTCCTGCCCTTGCGCTTGCAACTGCAACCCCTGACTTTTGAAGAAATGACTTTCGATATGCGGAAGTAATTAATTCGGAACAGGCTTTGCTGTTGGAATATGGGTCGTGCCCGCCCATTGGCTCATACTCACGATAAGGCCATATCCATTCACGATTTTCATAGCATTTATCGGTTGTAACGTTTACTACTACCTTCACAGTAGGTGACTTTCGAACCGCCTCAAATAAATTAACGGTACCCATTACGTTAATTGCATAGGTCTCCATTGGCTCGGCATAGGAGTAACGAACCAACGGTTGTGCAGCAAGATGAAATACAATGTCCGGTCGTGCGATCTGCATTGCCTTTACCAGTGCAGATGTATCACGGGTATCAGCAATAGTACTACTCGCCATATCCTTGCTTACTCCAACTGTCGTAAAAAAATTTGGCTCAGTCGGTGGATTTAGTGAATAGCCATGAACTTCTGCGCCTAAAGCCTGCAGCCAAAGTGATAGCCAGCCTCCTTTAAATCCGGTATGTCCGGTAAGAAAAACTCGTTTACCTTGCCAAAATTCACAGTTTATTTCCATGATTTCCACGGTGCTCTGCTCCCAAGCCAAAGTTCTTCAAGATAATTCTTGTCACGCAACGTATCCATTGGCTGCCAGAAACCTTCATGCTCAAATGCCACCAACTCATCGTCGGCAGCTAGCCTAACTAGAGGACCGGCTTCCCAAGAAGTAGTGTCTCCATCAATGTAGTCTAAGCACCTCGGTGACAAGACAAAAAAACCTCCATTAATCTTGCCCCCATCACCTCTTGGTTTTTCAATGAATCCAAACACTTTCTCTCCATCCATATTCAACGCGCCGTAACGTCCAGGTGGTTGAACGGCAGTAACAGTAGCTTGCTTACCGTGTTGTTTATGGAAATTAATAAGTGCGGTAATGTCGATATCTGCAACTCCATCGCCATAGGTAAAACAAAATGCTTCATCATTTTTAACAAAATCTTCTACCCGCTTTAGTCGGCCACCTGTCAGAGTCTCATCACCGGTATTGATGAGAGTTACCCGCCAAGGCTCAGCATTCCGCTGATGCACGTCCATTTTGTTAGAGGCCATGTCAAAAGTAACATCTGACATGTGTAGGAAATAATTAGCGAAATACTCCTTAATTACATAACCTTTGTAACCACAGCAGATCACGAAATCATTGATGCCATGCGACGAGTAGATCTTCATAATATGCCAAAGGATCGGTTTACCACCGATTTCTATCATCGGCTTAGGCTTGAGATAGGTTTCCTCTGAAATACGAGTTCCAAGTCCGCCGGCAAGTATGACTGCTTTCATTACTCTATTCCCTTATTTGTTTAGCTGAATACATATCACAAATCAAACTAATATATTATATATAGCGTTAATTATGAGGCATAAATAGCCGATGAAAATGATAGGGGCTCACGTAAAATGATCCTTGTTTAAATCTATAAAATGCCAACGCCGATAACACCGTCTTACTATATTTCTTAGCATTCACGAGCAGACCCCCTATCTTGTGAGAGCGAGAGGAGTTGTTGGAGAAAGTCCTCATAACTTTTCGAAATACCTTCAAGTAACCCGATCTTTGGCGTCCAACCAAGCTTATTAATGTTTGTACTATCGAGTAATTTGCGCAGCGTACCATCAGGTTTGCTAGGATCGAAAATAATCTTACCTTGGAAGCCGACAACCCGTTTGACTGTTTCAGCCAACTCACGGATAGTAATCTCTTTACCACCGCCAATGTTGATTATAGGTGGAACTAAGGACCGTGTATTAAGAATTGAATCAAATGCCTCATTTGCCAGGCACATTAGGAAGACAGAAGCGTCTGCTAAATCGTCGCAATAAAGAAACTCTCTTTTAGGTGTACCTGTCCCCCATACTACTGCTTCATTGTCATCATGCGTTTTAGCCTCATGAAATTTCCGGATTAATGCTGGAATAACATGTGCCTTAACAGGATCATAGCTATCGCCACGACCATAAATGTTAGTGGGCATGGCAGCAAGAAATTGTGTGCCATATTGCCGATTATAACTCCAGCATTGTTCAATGCCAGCTATCTTGGCAATGGCATATGAGCGATTTGTCGGCTCGAGCAGACCGGAAAGAAAATATTCCTCCTTGATAGGTTGGGGACAATCACGTGGATAGATACAAGACGAGCCAAGGAACAATAGGCGCTTGACTCCGTGTCGATAAGCCGCTTGAATAACGTTATTCTGGATAGCAAGATTAACAGAAATAAAATCAGCTGGATAAATATTATTAGCAAGAATACCGCCAACTTTGGCGGCAGCAAGAAAAACAAACTCCGGCTTTTCTGTAGCAAAAAAAACTTCGGTCGCAGCCTGATCAGTAAGATCAAGCTTGGCATGAGTACGAGTAACTATATTTGTATAGCCTTTAGATTGCAGTCTCCACAATAAAGCGGAACCAACTAAACCACTGTGCCCGGCTACATAAATTTTTGTATTAAGGTCCACCACGTAGTTATGATTTTTTTAATCCGATGATATAAACACAATAACGTACATACTTCTTACTTGTTAGATTGTGAGATAGGCAATCATTACGAATACGAGGCTGGCAGATTAGCTCGTAATCCTATTCGTTATGATCGTAAGCTACAAAACCGTGTTTCTTTACTAATTCGTCGCGTTCAGCAGATTTCAAGTCTTCTCTAACCATTTCAGCAACTAGTTGTTTGAAACTAATTTTTGGAGTCCAGCCCAGTTTCTTCCTAGCTTTGGAAGAATCTCCCAATAATGTGTCAACCTCAGTCAATCGGAAATAGTGTGGATCTATGCGCACAATAACACGAGGCTCCATATTCACAGAACTAGAAACTAAGTGGCCTGATTCATTTTTCCCACTACCTTCCCAACGAATAATCATGCCAAGTTCTTCAGCGGCAGCATTTACAAAATCACGAACGCTATATTGCACACCAGTAGCAATAACAAAATCTTCTGCATGTTGTTGTTGCAGCATCAACCACTGCATCTCAACACAATCCTTGGCATGCCCCCAGTCACGCTTTGCATCGAGGTTACCGATGTAAAGACAATCCTGTAAACCGAGTTTGATACGTGCCAGAGCACGGGTAATCTTACGCGTCACAAATGTTTCTCCACGCACTGGGCTCTCGTGATTGAACATGATCCCATTACAAGCATACATACCATAAGCCTCACGGTAATTAATTGTGATCCAGTGAGCGTAAAGCTTGGCGACCGCATAAGGGGATCGGGGATAGAACGGCGTGGTTTCTTTTTGTGGTGTTTCCTGAACCAACCCATATAATTCAGAAGTAGACGCCTGATAGAAACGAACTTTCTTTTCCAAACCGAGGATACGAATTGCTTCAAGTATACGCAATGTACCGAGAGCATCGGAGTTGGCAGTATATTCTGGCTCTTCAAATGATACTGCGACATGACTTTGCGCCGCAAGATTGTAAATTTCATTCGGTTGCACCTGCTGGATAATGCGTACCAAACTACTGGAATCAGTCATGTCACCGTGATGTAAAAATAAATTCCGGTTCTGTTCGTGTGGATCTTGGTATAAATGTTCAATCCGGTCGGTATTAAACAGCGAGGTTCGACGCTTTATGCCATGTACTTCATAACCCTTATCCAGCAAAAACTCGGCAAGGTATGAGCCATCTTGCCCGGTGATACCCGTAATCAAAGCAATTTTTTCTTTTTTCATTGCCTCCAATCCCATTTTTAACGCTTATATAATCTGAAATATGCCTGGCACTCGCGCTAATTACGCTCAGTTAGCTGCTAGTCCTGTCTATATTACGAATTATATCGTATCGCAAAACTCGTAAAACCTGCTCTTCCAAAATGAAAGCAATAAATCCTGCTACTTCAGAGCCTCATTGATCTGTTCTAAATCTTCCTCATCAAGCTCACCTGCAGCTGCTTCAAGCCTCAATCTTGATATGAGTAAATTATAGAATGCCCGGCCGAGATCTCTCTGTGCGACAGAATATAGTCCCTGTGCATTCAACACATCGAACTCGGTCCTTATACCTACTTCCTGGCCAACTTTAGTTGATTCAAATTGGCTTTGGGTCGATTTCACTGCTTGTAACTGCGCCTTTACCAAGGCGTTGCCGTTGGTAGCATTGAGATATTGCTCACTCACTTGAAGCTCAGTATCGAGACGAGTATTTTTCATATCCTGAAGCACTCTATCCTGATTAGCTAGCGCCTCACGCACACGCGACTGTACCGCAAATCCACTGAATATTGGAACATTAAGCTGAATCCCTATTTCCTTTGAAGTAAGGTCAATGCCCCGCCCAGTAATTGACCCGCCTACACCTTTCTGATCACTGTAGAGCGCAACCAAATCAAGGGTCGGATAGTGCCCTGCCTTGGCTCTTTCTACCTCTTTTTTAGCAATTTCGTACACTGACTGTTGAACTCGAATTGTAAGGCTATTCTGTTCGGCTACCGTGAGCCAGTTATCCATATTGTCATACTTCAGAACAAACAAATCGGGATCGCGTTCTCGTAAACGGGCAAGGTTATCGGGAAAGCGACCGGTAATCTTCTGCAGTTTACGTTTATTAACCTCAAGCGCATTTTTAGCGACGATCTCCTGCGAAACTGTTAAATCAAAGCGAGCCTGAGCTTCGTGGGTGTCAACTATAGTAGAGGTACCCGCCTCGAAGGTGGCTTTAGCCTGTTTCAGTTGATAGTCAATGGCTTTCTTCTGGTCTTGCACCACACTCAAGTCGAACTGAGTGAGCAACACGTCAAAATACGCCTGTGCCACACGCAAGATCAGATCCTGGGCTGCTATGATAAATTGTGAATCTGCCTGCATGACCTGTATTTTCGATTGTTGGTAGGCAATGAAATTTTCCATGCGGAAAAGTGGCTGGGTCGCTGTGATAGTCAGGCCGCTTCTATCATTCGTAACTTCAGGCCCCCTATTTGTGTCTATGAGTTGTCTCTTAAGTAGCCCTGAGAGCGTGAGAGTGGGAAGCAGTCCTGCTCTACCCTGAGGCAATTTCTCTTGGGCTGCCAGGTGTGCGGCTCGAGCAGAAGCATATTGTGCATCATGCTCCAGCGCATCGCGGTAAACATCCATCAGGTCAGCAGCATTTAGTGGGGCATGTAAAGTCACCCCAATAATTAATACTGCATAAACGTATTGCGAAATATTCACTTTAATTCTAGATTAACTCTTTCATAGGAAGAAAATGAAACTATCGCCCTATTAAGGGCAGTTTAGACGATAGATCGGTCAAGCTGATAGCTCGTAGGAGTTGGGAAATCAAAAAACAAACCGTTTTGCTTGCTGCGCGTTCCTAAGTGGAGGAATGCAGGTCTCAAACAGACCAACTTTGCTGTACGCAACCTCCTCCACACAAGTGACAAGTTCGGCCTTCATCACTGGTGCGTCACCTACTACAGCAAATAGGCGCCCGCCAGTTGCAAGACTTCTCTGAAATGCTTCAGGTAAAACAGGTGTAGAGCCGGTCAACACGATAACGTCGTAAGGCTCGTGTCCAGGCCAACCACGAGAAGCATCGCCCTTTTCCAGAGTTACATTGACTATGCCGTGAGCTTGGAGATTCTTTTCTGCGATCATTTTTAGTTCTGGTACGATCTCGATGCTGTGAACATGCCCACCTTTTTTGGCCAACAATGCGGTCAAGTAACCACTACCGCTACCCACTTCCAGAATCCTATCACCCTTTCTAACCTGCAATTCCTGTAAAATACGCGCCTCCATCTTGGGAGCAAGCATCACTTCACCGTATCCCAGCGGAATTTCCATATCTACAAACGCAAGGGAACGATAAGCTGTGGGGACATATTCCTCACGCCGTATCTCCAAAAGAAGTTTGAGGACTTCCGGATCTAGCACATCCCATGGACGAATTTGCTGCTCCACCATGTTGAACCGAGTTTGTTCTAAATTCATATTTTTTCCTGATTAATCCTTCTAGTGTACTTGCAATTATTCCATATTTCCTTTAGCTTCACAGCATAAGCTGGGGGTCCACTTCCAGAAATTTGGAAGATTGGTGAGATAGTCCCTTAACACCTGACACGGGTAATGCCGCCGTAGGGAAGCAGGAATTAACCCTCCCGCTTCTTAAGACACCTCAAGGAGCGTACTATGAATTCCGTAGTTGTGAAACCTACCAAATTTTCAAATCGAACTGCACAAGTAGATGATGCGGCAATCAAGCCTTTACCTAATTCCCAAAAAATATATGTACAAGGCTCACGCCCCGATATTCAAGTACCAATGCGCAAAATCAGTCAGTCTGATACGCCTACCGGAATGAGTACTGAGAAAAACCCGCCAATTTACGTTTATGATACTTCCGGCCCTTATACTGATCCTTCAGCTAAAATAGATATTCGTTCTGGTTTACCCAAGCTGCGCGATAAATGGATAAATGAACGCGGCGATAGTGAAATTCTTTCCAACCCTGCCTCCATTTATGCTAGGAAACATTTAGCTGATCCTAAACTCGCAGAAATGCGCTTTGATTTAAAACACCATCCGCGTTGTGGAAAGACAGGAACAAATGTGACACAAATGCACTATGCCCGTCTTGGCATTATTACACCAGAAATGGAGTATATTGCTATACGGGAGAATCAGCGTTGCGAAGAATCCACTGCACAGCGCAGCAATTTACCTAACCATCAGCATCCTGGAAATAGTTTCGGTGTATCTTCTCCTCAGCACATCACACCAGAATTCGTACGCGACGAAGTAGCACGAGGTCGTGCCATTATTCCCGCCAACATTAACCATCCTGAATCTGAGCCAATGATTATTGGACGTAACTTCCTTGTAAAGATTAATGCCAACATCGGCAACTCGGCGCTTAGCTCCAGCATACAGGAAGAAATTGAAAAAATGACATGGGCTATTCGTTGGGGTGGAGATACAGTAATGGACCTTTCTACCGGAAAAAATATTCATGAAACTCGTGAATGGATTATTCGAAACAGCCCTGTTCCTATTGGCACCGTGCCAATTTATCAAGCACTGGAGAAAGTAGATGGCATGGCTGAAGACCTAACATGGGAAATTTTTCGTGACACCTTGATTGAGCAAGCAGAGCAAGGAGTTGACTACTTCACCATCCATGCAGGCGTACGATTGGCCTATATACCGATGACGGCCAAACGTATGACTGGAATCGTTTCACGAGGTGGCTCAATTATGGCCAAGTGGTGTCTTGCACATCACCGAGAAAGCTTTCTTTATACCCGCTTTGAGGAAATCTGTGAAATTATGAAAGCTTACGATGTGAGTTTTTCGTTAGGTGATGGCTTGCGTCCCGGTTCAATTTATGACGCTAATGACGAAGCGCAATTTGCAGAACTAAAAACCCTTGGTGAATTAACTCAGGTTGCGTGGAAACATGACGTGCAAACCATGATAGAAGGGCCCGGACATGTTCCCATGCATCTTATTAAAGAAAATATGGATTTGCAGTTAAAATATTGTAACGAAGCGCCCTTTTACACACTAGGCCCGCTCACTACTGACATTGCGCCCGGCTATGACCACATTACTTCCGCTATTGGTGCTGCTATGATTGGCTGGTACGGTACAGCAATGTTGTGTTACGTCACACCCAAGGAGCACCTTGGTTTACCTGATAAAGATGATGTGAAAGATGGCATCATTACTTACAAAATTGCTGCTCATGCTTCTGACCTTGCAAAGGGTCACCCCGGCGCACAAACTCGTGATAATGCACTTTCCAAAGCTCGTTTTGAATTTCGTTGGGACGACCAATTTAACCTCAGTCTCGATCCTGATAAGGCTAAGCAATTTCATGATGAAACTCTACCGCAGGATGGTGCTAAACTTGCTCATTTCTGCTCTATGTGTGGACCACATTTTTGTTCGATGAAAATTACTCAGGATGTTCGTAACTATGCAGATAGTTTGGGGGTTAGTGAGACTGAAGCATTGAAAAAGGGTATGGAGGAAAAATCTATTGAGTTTGTAAACCAAGGAGCCGAGATCTATAACAAGGCATAGCTATTCTTGCAACGAATCCCGACACACCTTTATTGATCCAGAGCAAAAATTCAATGTGGATTAAAATATCTATTCATGAAAAATAATCTTATTGAATCGCAATTAATTTCCTCAAACTGGGCGAGTGGTGTTTGCCCAACAAGATTTGGACCTGTTTGAATTCATTCATGTTTATTCGCAGCCAAATACTTTTCCCAAGATAATCACGCATGGACTGGCTTCTGCTCACTAAGGCATTGATCCTTGGCATCGTTGAGGGTCTAACTGAGTTTCTACCGATTTCTTCCACTGGCCATCTTATATTGGTGGGTGATTTACTCGACTTTAATGATGAAAAAGGCAAAGTTTTTGCGATTGTAATTCAACTAGGCGCCATACTGGCAGTGTGCTGGGAATATCGTATTAAGATTAGCAAGGTACTGACTGGTATTGGCTCACACGAGGATTCCAATCGCTTTGTTTTGAATCTATTTATTGCATTCTTGCCTGCTGCAATTCTAGGCTTATTGTTTATCAAGACTATCAAGCAATATCTTTTTCACCCGACATCAGTTGCAATTGCTTTGATCGTTGGTGGAGTGATAATTCTTTGGGCCGAACGTAGAAAACATGTGGTAGATGTAGAAAGCGTGGAAGATATGGACTGGAAACATGCCCTGAAGGTAGGACTAGTGCAGTGCCTTGCATTGATACCAGGTACCTCCCGCTCTGGCGCCACCATCATCGGTGGATTATTTTTTGGATTGTCACGCAAGGCCGCAACAGAATTTTCTTTCTTCCTGGCGATCCCTATCATGTTCGCCGCTACGTTCTATGATGTTTACAAACATCGTGAACTTCTTCATTTCAATGATATCGGTATGTTCGGCATTGGCTTTGTAGTCTCATTCATTAGTGCATTACTGGCAGTGCGGGGATTATTGCGCTTTATCAGTAATCATGATTTCACGGTATTCGCTTGGTATCGCATTTTGTTTGGAATAATTGTTCTAGTTACGGCTTATTCTGGACTTGTAAAATGGTCAACTACCTAACCGTGGCTATATATCGGGTATAAGCTTAACTTTGTACCCACGGCAACCCTACTGCTTTCCATCCTCCCTTGACACCGCGATGACTGCTCGTGTCTTTATCGCCCTCAAAACCTTCAAGAATATTGAAACAGTTCGGATAACCTGATTCAGTAGCAGCTACGGCAGCTTGGTTCGAACGAACACCACTGCGACATATAAACATCACGGGCGATTCTTTCGGCACCTGGCGTGAAAGATGGTCAAGAAAATCGGGGTTAACCTGCATCCCTGGATAGGATTGCCACTCAATCTCTATAGCGCCTGGAATTCGTCCTACCCAATCCCACTCTGCTTTTGAACGTACATCTACCAGTTTGGCACCATGGACTTCCTGCAAAATAGAGAGCGCCTCTGCAGGAAGAAGTGCACCTTCGTACGGCAAATCCATTTCCTTGGCTCGTAGTTGTGCTCTTTCAAGTATAGTGGCAACTGTCTCCATATTTACGTTCCGATAGTTAAGGATTAAAACATTTTATGTTATTACATTTATATAGTAGAGATTTAACAACACCGATAAAAGTACTATTCTGCCACGATTATAGAGATATCACACAATAAATAACTGCTATATTTTCAAAATTTGAAAGATATGTCCTGTACCATGTTTTTTATTTGCTTCAGGTGATAACATCGTTCGTCCTGATATAATTCTATATATAGTGTTTCGCTATTTTCTTTTGCTATGTAAGATTGTAATTCTAGCCCGGAGAAAAAAATGGCAGCAGCCGATGTTTTGAAAATGATACAAGACAACAATGTAAAGTTTGTTGATCTACGCTTTACTGATACTCGAGGCAAGGAACATCACTTAACTGTTCCAGCACACGCTTTCAATGTTGACAAATTTGAAGACGGTTTCGCATTCGATGGTTCTTCAATTGCTGGCTGGAAAAGTATTCAAGCCTCTGATATGCTGTTGATGCCTGATCCGGATACCGCCAATATGGATCCGTTCATGGATGAGGCTACTCTACTTCTCACCTGTGATGTGGTTGAACCTTTAGACGGTCAAGGTTATGACCGAGATCCGCGCTCGCTGGCGCATCGTGGTGAAGCCTACCTCAAGTCAACTGGTATTGGTGATACTGCCTATTTTGGCCCTGAGCCCGAGTTCTTTATTTTTGACTCCGTAACCTGGCATACTGACATGTCAGGTTGCTCAGTAAAAATTGAATCTGGGGAAGCAGCTTGGAGCTCAATAGAAAAGTATGAGGGTGGGAATATCGGCCACCGCCCCATGGTAAAAAGTGGTTATTTTCCGGTTCCCCCTGTTGACTCTTTACAGGATATCCGTTCAGCTATGTGTCTTGCACTCGAAGAAATGGGTGTAGAAGTGGAAGTCCACCACCATGAAGTCGCTACTGCTGGCCAGTGTGAAATAGGTACGAAATTCAGTAGTCTGGTGAAACGAGCTGACTGGACCCAGGTACTCAAATATGTGGTGCATAATGTCGCTCATTCTTTTGGAAAAACAGCGACTTTCATGCCCAAACCCATTGTTGGTGACAACGGTTCCGGTATGCATGTACACCAGTCGATTTGGAAGAATAAGAAGAATCTGTTTTCTGGAAACAGTTATGCAGGCTTGTCTGAAATGGCTTTGTTTTATATTGGTGGTATCATCAAACACGCCAAGGCTCTAAACGCTATTACCAATCCCAGCACAAATTCCTACAGGCGACTGGTTCCCGGTTTTGAAGCACCTAGCAACCTTGCTTACTCGGTAAGCAACCGTTCTGCCGCTGTGCGTATTCCCCATACCAACAACCCTAAGGAACGACGTATCGAGGTACGCTTTCCTGATCCCACTGCCAATCCCTATCTTACTTTCACTGCATTAATGATGGCTGGATTGGATGGTATACAGAACAAGATTCATCCAGGTGACCCCATGGATAAAAATCTCTATGATCTACCTCCTGAAGAAGCGGCCAAGGTTCCAAACTCCTGTGCTTCACTGGATGAAGCGCTTGACAACCTTGACAGAGATCGTGATTTCCTTATCCGTGGAGATGTATTCTCCAACGACATGCTTAATGCCTACATTGAACTAAAAATGGAAGAAATCACACGCTTACGTATGACAACCCATCCAATTGAGTTTGATATGTACTACAGCTTGTAATCTTTTACATATTCTAGATACTTACTGCAAAACTTACGTGAAAGAGGCATAGAAATCTAATCATTGTAATCCGTTTATTTTCTGTACTTTTCTAAAGTACAGAATATTTTCACATTGCTGTCCTGAAATTTATGCAATAAGAGTTGCCTTCACCTGCTCTGAAGGCACTGAAATGACATAAATATCCAGCCCAACTAAATAATCATTATATTTTTTCCTCGAAATAATTCATCAGTTTAATCATTAATTTATTCATCTATCTTCCAGATAAAAAGTATATCAGCTAAGCACTAGGTATCCGGATCAATTCTTCAGCA
>PVMK01126532.1_pt1 | contig 17723 bp, 18 predicted proteins | sample 1853481 | NCBI WGS metagenome assembly PVMK01 (sample SAMN08533507, study PRJNA380276) | Marine sediment metagenome, whole genome shotgun sequencing project. | reverse complement strand
ACGAAGGGGGAAAGTATCGATGCGCATGAAGGGGGCGGATCAACCTGTAGTAGAGTCGAGCCAACTATTTAAATCTGCTTACAAAATCACAAAACAATTGCCTAACATAAGAATCTTTTTCTTGATCAAACAATCTTTCAAAAACGCCCCTTGTTTCTCCTGAATAAACTAGTCTATCTCCATGTTCTTTATAAAGACTCATTACAAGTTGGGAAATTGCAGCGGTTTCAAAATCCATTAGCCTTTCTCTTAAATTTGCTCTGCCATTCTTTGTAGGATACTGCCATGCTTTAGTTCCCATATATAATGCATCTTTCAGGGCATTTCTAGTTGAACCAACCCTTTCTATTGCATCATAAGCCATATAAGCAAGCACTAGAGGACTTTGGAACAAAGACTTAGGAGGAATTCTATTTGTTTCACTAAAATCACAAGCAGACAAAGATAATAAATATTTCATTGAACCTTGTTTACCATAAAGATAATTTCCATTTGCTTGACTTTCTACAAAATTTGCAGATCCTGGAAGGTCTGTTAAACAATTTGGTTGCAGGGAAATATTATGATCAATACAAAATTGTGAAACATCTTTACTTGAATTATCTGACAAAGAATTAAAGTAATCATAAGGCAGTCCAAAAATAAAAGATCCATTAATTGATATTCCATGGTTCTGAATTTTTTTTATTTTTTGAGAATAATAATCTGCAACACTAAGACCAGATCTTTCAATTGCTTTAGTACAATGTTTTCCTATATGTCTTAAATTTTGTAAATTTAATGATTCAAAACCTACAAAAAAATGAGTTGCACCCGATAACCTTAATTTTTTTAATAAATCATCTTTCTCTGCAACTTCTATTGAAATCTGTGCAAAATAATTTATTTTTAAGTCACTATTAACAATTATATATAGTATTTCTTCAAGCCTATTTTCCCCAAATAATAAATTATCAGTTAAAAAAAAGAAATATCTATTTTGAAGGGACACGGGATCTTTTTGTAATTCTATCAATTCATTAACAAAATCTTTAGGATCCCGAGAGGTAAATTTCCTTTGATTTATTGGTAAACTTGATACTGAACAAAAATTACAAGAATAAGGACATCCAAGATAAGGGGTTGTTGTATTAATTCTAAACCGATCCTTTAACATTTTTCCTAAAATTGGAAATTTTGTTAAAAAATCAATTCTCATTGAGTGCATTTGCTCTATTCTATCACTACCCCATACTCCATTTTGAATAGTTCTTTCTCCAGAATATCTTGGTTTTAAAGTACTTTGAGAGATATCATTTAATACTTCTTCAATCACATTAGAATCTCCTGGCCCAGTAACAAAAGAGACTAATGCTTGATTTGGAATATATTTTCTAATAAAAACATCTACATCATCAGGACTGGTTGAAACATGAATTCCTCCTAGAACAACAGGAATTTCTCCATGATTAAGAGCAATTGTCTGTGCAACCGCAGTGGGAAATGCAGCACTCATAGAAGTCAAGAATACTGCTTTAGGTTTCCCTCTTTGATCTATTACCTCTCTCAAAGTTCTTCTTTTTCCATCTGTAAGAACTACCCTTGCATTAGGCTCTGTGTTAGTTATTTGATTTGCTACGTATTTTGCGGCATAGCTTTCAACTCCAACGGTTTCGACCATAGTAACTTTTCTTTTGTTTGGATCTAAAGATAAGAAATCCCTAAAATTATCAAACCCCAGTTGTGAAGCATCTTTTCCTGTAAGAAAGGAAATCATATCTATAGGGGTAGAACTGCTTTCAATGCAATCCATTAGATTAAAAGTCAGTGGATTATGCATAATATAATAGTCTTGCGCCATATTTGTTGTACCAAAGATAAGAAGTTGCTTTTTCAAAGCGGATGAATCGAAAATGGTGAATTGTGTATCGGTTTCAGCTGCAGCCCAACATATTGAAGCGCCCATTAGTGCAAACAATAATCATCCGATTAACCAAAGCGGGTTTTGTTGTCAAGATTAATTTTTTTCGCCGATGTCGTCACCATCCAGGATCTTTTGGGACATACGCGCATCAAAACAACACAGCGCTACTGTCGGGTATCAAATCAAAAGGTTCGTAGAGACTATTACAAGGCCATTGAAAAAGTAATCCAACGCCACGGTCTTTAGAAAAAAGGCCTGACAGCGGAAGAAATTGAGATTAGATAAATAGCACTTAACCTATTAATATAAATAGAAAAAACAGAGTTTATTACGTACAGCTTGCCAGTATGTCAACATTCATAATTTTTTATGTATGTTATGCGTATCTCAATAAAATCAAGGTGGTTCCAACCTGGCATAAATAGTTATCTTTTCAATTGTGACAGCTGTGTATCGTCATCAAGAAATTTAAGCGGCCATCCTTCCCTTAATGGATACACAAAAGTTTCTCTTTCCTTCTTATACCGAAAGTCACACTTTTCAGCACCTTCCGCAATTGTCTTGTAGCGTACTAACCCCCTATTGAAAGCGTTGCTTACAACATAATCACTCAAACACATATACCGCGCCAATCTCTCTGCCCCCTGGGAGCTATATAGTTTACAGATGCCACATTCTGTTATGTCCAAACCGTAATCAAAATTTTCACCGTCTCCCTCTATGAATGACGATACAAAGTCTCCTGAGTATTTTCGCTTTTGTGATGCTGCTGCTGCGCTTCTTAATTTCTCTTTATATTTCTCGCCATATTTAAAGCGCCCCACAATGCGAAGAAACCACTTTGGATAATCAGCCATCACTTCATACGTTTCGAAAATAAGCTTACCTACATCATCGACCTTATGGCCGCGAGCCGACAAAGCCTGATACATTGCCAAATAATAGGCACTATAATTTAGCCATTCAGTAAACATATTCCCCTTGCCACCGATGTAAGGAATTTCGGGGCGAAGGGCTTCATAGGTTTGCTTTGTTTCCATTACGAGTGTAGCCGACAGATCGTCACCGAAGCGAGCTGTAAAGACCTTTTGTGTGGCTTCAAAGAAGGGGCTAAGAGGGTCTGAATCTTTGACCATGGTGTAGAATGTACCTCCTCCTATTATCATAGCTCCCGTAGTTACTGCGGAAATTTTTAGAAATTTTCTCCGGTTCATTTTAAATTGTGATCCTCCTCACTCAAAGGACGACTTTGGGAAATAAATGGTTCTGTTGATATTTCTATATTTTCTAAAACTATAATTTGGTTGCCAATAACTCAAACTGATGTCAAGCTGAGATAAAATTAAGTTATCCAACTCCCGCTAATATTCCAGATATCATTATTTCCCCATTCCGCATTCCGACTTCCCGCCGGGGCATAGGCCCTATGGGCCGGAGGTCGAATTCAAAAAACCTCTGTTCTCTGCCCCCTGACTTCTGTCCTCTGTCCTCTGTTCTCTGTCCTCTGTCATCTGTCCTCTGTCATCGGTCCTCTGTCATCTGTCATCTGACTTCTGACTTCTGACTTCTGTCCTCTGTCATCTGACTTCTGACTTCTGTCCTCTGTCCTCTGTCTATCATATGCCTGACGCGCTTCTTCCTGCAAAAGCGGCGCCTGCCCGGTGTATCTGGGGGAGAAGTGAAAAACTGTAAATTGTTTTACCCGCGCCAGGGCGGCCAGGTGACCGGCTTGCCGGGCGGTGAGGTGATTTTTTTGAGCGGCAATTTCTTTATGGGTGTCCAGAAAGGCAGCTTCGATATACAGGTGATCGGATCCTTTGACCAGCTCCACAATCCGCTCGCTGTTGGATTGATTGCCGACCACATCGGTTATATAGCTTATTTTCTGCCCCGGTGTGATAAGGGCAATTTGAGCGGCAAGTTCCCCCAAACGGTAATGCCTGGCCTTCTCCCCGGGTCCAAGCCGCAGTTCAAATTTCGTATCGGGATCAGACCGGCTGTATAACGCCCGTTTAAAATCCCGCCAGCCAGGGGCCCGGTTCGAGCCCCAGATCCTTTAATCCTTCTGTGATGATGTTGACGTGGAAGTGTTCCTTGATGGCTCAATCCCAGGCAGGGGATGCCGTGATCGAGGATGGCGGCCGTAACTTTAAACCCCGGCTCTTCATAAAGAATCCCGTTAAACGGCTGCTCAACGGGTTCTTTGGCCGGTATAAACCCGTCGCCGCAGCGGTACTGCCGGTGAACCATGGATTGTGAATTGACCTCCGTTATCTTTAAATTGAGGGGGTAGTCGTAATGACCAACCAGATTCCAGGAATATCCGGCCAGCCGGCCTTCCATATTTTTTAAAAATCCCGCAGGACCAAAAAGCAAAAGTGTTTTCTCACGCCCCAGCAAGATGCGCAGGAGGCGATCAAAGCCGATGAAATGATCCATGTGGGTGTGGGTTACAAAGGCATGTGTGATTTTGAGCAATTCCCTGGGCGACAGACACGCGATGTCACCGAGGTCAAAGATCATGGCGCGGTGCTGAAATAGAAATGGAATGTAAAGCCCGGGGTCGTCAAAGGGACCGTTGGTTAGCCTGGGATGAAAACTGGGGCGCATTATAGCGGCAGGAATTTTTTTACTTGCTGGTTGATGGTAAAATATATTTCTTCATCCGAACCGTATATGTCCACCACGTCCTTGTGGTTGATCAGTTTTTCAATAACATAGGCGGTCACATAAAGGCTTACAATTTGCGGCTGGGGGACTATATTACGAATGGGTGCAACCTGATAATCAATATCAAAGTCGTCCATTCGTGTCATTTTGTCCAGACCGATTTTTATCTGTTCTTCAAAGGAATTTTGATTGGTGGTCTCAACCAGGCTTTTTTCGATCAGCTTCGATGAGATGGCATTGGCAAGGGGCTCCGAACAATCCCGGACCTTGCTGATTGCCAGCCGGCGCACATACTCCTTGCTTGATTCAATTTTGGATAAAATAGTTGATTCGCGGGAACTGGGTCGGAATAACTTGGCCATGGCATACTACCTTTTGTTGCGGGTTCAGTACTCATCCCGGACAAGTCGGAACAAATCCTGAATCCGAATTGTTTTGATGCGGGCATAATAATGTTTAGCAATCAGGATTGCAAGCAAAAATGTAGGTACCCGTTCAAAGGTTCAGGGTTCACCGTTCAGGGTTATATCAAGATAGGTTTCGGGGTTCTGGGTTCAACGTTCAAGTAACCTATGTTCAGAGGTTCAGGGTTCAACGGCCAGGGTTACCCGGTCGAAATATCCTCATAGGGTCCATGAATATTAATATGCATTTTCCTGCAAAAGCCATGGATCAACGATCTTAAACCTCTGAACCTCTCATATGAAACTACATTAAAAGCGAACCGCAGAACCGCAGCCTGCGACGAGCTCAGCCGTGTCGAATGTCGAATATCGAATGTCGAAGGGTGGTTTCGCTCTTGGCCTTCGTAGCCTTTTCGGCGGAGTATGCTCGCTCAGTCATTTTTTTATAAAATAGACCGTTCGACACAGTCGTTAGACTCTGAGGCTCTCGAAGGGAAACTCACGACAGGCAGAATTCCTTAATTCGACATTCGTAAATCGACATTCGACATTTGTCGGGCTGGAGTTTCTTTTTCGATTTGACCGGCCGTTTTTCTGGCTGGCGGCGGTGCTGAACCTTGAACCATGAACCTTGAACCCTTGAACAGGTTTATTGCAGGTCTTCTATCACGATCTGGGCAGATTTTTTGCCGTTCCATCGATTCCAGTGAAGCCTGAAGACGATCTGATCAAAGCTTTTTTTTTGGGCATCATCCGCCTCGACGTTGAATTGGATGGCCGGGATGGTCGTTTTGGCGTACCCCGATGTCTGGCTTAAAAACATGCGCCGATGGTTTTGGCCGACGATTTTTGAGTTTAAGACTTTAACTTTTCTGGCCACAAAGAGTGGCTCGGGGTTTCCGGTGCCATAAGGCATCAGCAATTCCAGTTCATCGATGAGACCATCTGAAATCGAGGTAAAATCCAGCTCACAATCAATATGTATAACAGGCGTTAAGGCGCCAGGGGATGTTGTCCGTTGGATGACACTTTCAAAGGCATTCTGGAAATCAGCAATTTTTTCCTCCCGGATCTGCAATCCGGCCGCCATCGCGTGACCCCCGAAGTTCTCAAGAAACGATTGACAGTCTGCCAGGGCATCATAAAGATTGAGTCCTTCCACCCCTCTGGCAGAGCCCTTACCCATACCATCCTGCAATGAAATCAACACCACCGGACGATGATACTTTTGCATCAGCCGGGAAGCGACAATTCCCCAGTACCCCGGCATGCCATCCTTCCCGAGACAATACCAGGGTCTGCCGGCGCAATAAGGATGGGTTGTTTTCTATAAACCGCTGAATATCTTTCAGGATTCCCTTTTCAAGATCCTGTCTTTTACGGTTCAGCAAATTAAGCGTGTGCGCTGTTTTTTCGGCAGAATCGGTGTCGGTGGCGCATAAAAGATCAACCGCCCGTGCAGCGTGATCCATGCGGCCGGCGGCATTTAACCGGGGAGCCAACCTGAAGGCGATATCCTCTGCATTCGGCGACTGGTTTTGGATGGCGCTGGCTTCCACCAGCGCCCTCAATCCGGGGCGCTGGCCGGCCTTGATGAGTTCAATCCCGGTTTTACATAAGATGCGGTTTTCCTCGATGAGCGGCACCATGTCGGCCACTGTGCCCGAGGGCCACCAGATCACAATATTCCTTTAAATTGGGTTCCGGTTTCTCATCCCAGAATCCTTTTTTTCGCAGGTGTGTTCGCAGGCAAATTAACAGAAAAAAAGCCACACCCGACCCCGGCCAGGTTTTGCAGACCCGCACTGCAGTCAGGGCGCTTGGGATTTATTACCGCCAAGGCGGGCGGGATGCTTTCGGAAATATTGTGGTGATCCGTAATAACCATATCAATACCGAATCTGTTGGCCGCTTCCACTGCTTGATGGCTGCCGGAGCCGCAATCGGCGGTGATGATCAAATCGACTTGATTGGGGCGTGCGTATTGAGAAATATGCCGGGGCTGGATACTATAACCTTCCGTGATTCGGTGGGGAATGTAATAGGAAACATCGGCCCCGACATACCGCAAGAAATTCAGCAGGACAACCACCGCGGTAATGCCGTCAACATCATAGTCGCCAAATACCAGGATTTTTTCATGGTCGACAATTGCTTTGTAAATGCGATTGACCGCCGCCTCCATATCTTGCAGAGAAAAGGGCGGGCGTAAATTGTTCAGGGAGGAGTTTAAAAAGCTTTGTGCATCCGGCAGCGTTTTAATATCGCGGTTGACCAGGACCGCGGCGGTAATGGGGTTGCAGTTCAACTGCCGGCTCAATGTTTTTACGGCTTCCGGATCCGGTTGAAGCCTGTGCCAATGTTTATTCATGAATGCGCCCTTATATCTTAGATTGAAGGGAGGGAACAACCAAAAATTTGATTTCGGATTGAGTAAATGGTTGATTAAGTTGATGGGTTGAATAGTTGATTAAGTTGAAAGGATTGGGGGAATCAACTTTTATTTCCCTTCCGCTTTTTTATTGAAATAACCCATGATATGATTATACTATCTAAGCGGCCCCGCAAAACTGTCATTATCTGAAAATATTGAACTTATGAGTTTTTAACTCTTGCCATGTCAACCAATCATGTGTCTGGCGAAACCATTAAGCAGTATTACCGTGTCGATCGCCGGGAAATCGCCTTTTTAAGATTTATTTTCGAAGCCTACGATGGTCTGGCGGTATTGGAGACGCTGGATCCGGAGGCCGGTTTGATTGTTTTCCACATTGCACCCGGCTGTGAAGGTGATGTCGAAACAATATTGCAGGATCTCCAAAAGGATATCATGATGGAGCCGGCACCTGACCCGGACAAGCCGGAATTGACTATTGAAAATTGAATATTGAATATTTGTTGATGTCGCTTCGCTCTGTCATTTTTATGGTCGTTTATTTTTATAATTGATCCGCCGTCGGCGGACCTTAAATAGTCAATATTCAATCTCATCAGGTTATAGGGATAAAAGCAGGTAAGAAATTATATGGTAAACAAATACCTATATTTAAACACCATCGGCTGCCAGATGAACGTTTATGACTCCGAGCAGATTGCCATGCGGCTGGCTCGACTGGGATATCAGCAGACATCGGCCCTGGAAATGGCGGATCTGGTGATTGTCAACACCTGTACCATCCGGGCCAAAGCCGAGCAAAAAGCCTTCAGTTTTTTGGGACGGCTTGCCAGACTGAAAAAAAAGAAACCGGGTCTTATTACCGGCGTTGGCGGATGCGTGGCCCAGCAGGAAGGAGAAAAAATATTTAAAGCGGATTCCTTACCTTGATCTGGTATTTGGGACCCAGGCCATCGATCGGCTGCCCGAAATAATCCAAAAAATCGAGACCAGACGCTGCCGCATTGTCGATATCGCAATAGACGATAAACCTGAGTTTGCGGAGGCCCATTCCATTGTCCGGCAGAATAGCCAGATGTCCCGCTTTGTCACCATCATGCGCGGCTGCGATAATTTTTGTTCATATTGTGTGGTCCCCTATGTGCGCGGCAGGGAGACGAGTCGACATCCGGACGTTATTATTAATGAAATCCAAGAACTTGCCCAGGCCGGCCTCAAAGAAGTTACCTTGCTCGGTCAAAATGTAAACAGTTATGGAAAAAAGGAGGGTCTGTGTTCCTTTACGGAACTGCTCTTCCCGCGTTCGTAATATCGAACAACTTTTGAGAATACGATTCACAACCTCCCACCCCAAGGATTTAGATGATGACTTGATCAACGCATTTAGAACCAATGATAAACTATGTAATCATATACATTTGCCGGTCCAATCGGGATCCAATCGTGTATTAAAACGCATGAATCGCAAATATTCAAAAGAGCTGTATCTTGACAAAGTCGCCAAACTCAGGGATACTTGTCCTGATATTGCGATTACATCCGATATTATTGTCGGGTTTCCCGGAGAGTCGAATGCCGAATTTGATGAAACCCTGGATTTGATTCAGACGATCGAATTTGACGGTCTTTTTGCCTTTATGTATTCCGATCGTCCCAATGCACCGGCTGCGAAATTTGATCAAAAGGTTTCAGAACAGCAAAAGAAGGATCGGCTGCAAAATCTCCTGGAGCGGCAGGAAAAGCTTACGAGAATGAAAAATCAGGCGTTGGTTGGTAATATCATGCCAATCCTTGCCGAAGGTTTCAGTAAAAAACAATCTTCGGGCAATCTGAATCACCCGCATCAGGCTGTCCAGTGGACAGGTCGCACGTCTACAAACAAAATCGTAAATTTTTATCAAGCGGACAATCCTGAGAACTGTGGTGAAATTACGCCGGGGAAATTGGTTTTGATCAAAATTGAAAAAGCGTATTCCCATTCACTGTGGGGTGAGCCCGTTGATAGTAAGTCCCTGGTCGAAGGGTTGAAAGGAGAAGAAAGTTATGCTGCATAAGGTTAGCATAGCAGGTCTAACGATGGATCCAGCATCGAATACCCCCATAATCATTTTAAAATCTGAAGAGGATGAGCAGGCCGTTCCCATCTGGATTGGTTTACTGGAAGCCACCTCCATTGCCTCAGCCCTTCAAAATATAAAATATGAACGTCCCATGACCCATGACCTTTTAAAAAATTTCGCAGATACATTGCAAATTTCAGTAGTCAAGGTTGAGGTCTGTGACTTAAAAGACAACACCTTTTACGCCAGAATATATTTTGTGTCCAAGGATAAGAGTTTTGACATCGATGCCCGGCCGAGCGATGCCATTGCGCTGGCATTGCGATTTAAAGCCCCCATTTACGTGGAAGATTCAGTCATGCAAAAATCGAAAATCAGTGATGGCGAAGCTGAAGTCCTTGATACCAGTGAAGAAGGTAAAAAATGGGCTGATTACCTCGAAAATCTGTCACCGGATGATTTCGGGAAGTATAAAGTATAGACGCCGATTCCTGTCCCCCGGCTGCTTTAACGTAATCGGGACATGATGAATTCATTCATTCCCCAATAAATCGTCTGGCCGTTTATATTCGTGGATTCAAAAGCGCCTTGCAGATCTCAGGCGCTTTTATTTTTATGAATTAGTCAAAATCTTTAAAAAGAGAAGAGAAGCGAAGATTTCTAAAGAAAGTGCGATTGTTCATAACTTGTTCATAACTTCTGATCTGCCTAAAATCTTTAAAAAAATTCGTTGTTTTTCAAACTGTTAGTATTAAAAGAAAGGGGATCGATTTTCATAATATTAACAATAAATTCGAATGGATATATTTTGTTGATAACTTTTAGCGATAGTTGCGCAAAGCATGAATAATTCGGTTTGACACCAGCGCGTGCTTTTCTATAATAACCCTATCAGCATTACTTACTCATCGTGAATGTTCAAAACCTCCCAGACGTTAAGCAGCCTATCGGGAAATTTTTATCCCGATAATTCATAGGGTGTCGCCATCATCGCCAAAACTGATAAAAACACTGTATATAGTGGTGTGTTAATAAAAAACCACAATATATTGTTGACATTGCCTGTAAATTGGGCTAGGATTATACAATAACAATCTCGAAACTGATCCAAGCTTTTGGAGAAACGCCATGTCCACAGTCCTAGTTATTGACGATGAAAAAGGAATTTTGCAGATAATTCGTCAGGTGTTAACCAGATTCGGTCACAACGTTGAAACAGCGACTGACGGTCAGGAAGGAATCCGTAAATTTGATGACGGCAGTTTTGATATTGTGATTACCGATATTCGAATGCCCTGGCATTGACGGCAATGGGGTTGTGAACCATATCCGAAAATCTGAAAAACAATCAATTCCTGTTATTGCGATATCCGGAACCCCATGGTTAATGGAAGGCAGTGCGTTCGATAAGATTTTAGCGAAACCTTTTCCCATGAAAGAGCTGGTTGAGTGCATCGGCTCACTGGTTCCGGTGCCTCCCCGGGCAGCGGTGGGGACTTGAAAAGCGAGTGTGCCATTAAGACAATATTTTAGGTGTCAGGTTTCGGGTGTCAGGGAGTTGAGGTGCTAAATCCTGAAACCTGAACACTGAAACCGTTAGTTCCTTACAACATGTTGTCAGATAAAGGCCACAAAGGGCCTAAAGCACGAAACAATCAAAGTTTTGTGCTTTTTTTAATGCCTAAAACGTCCGTTTTCATAGATGATCACAGATTTGCCGGATTTCAAATGAGCCGTGACTCTTTTTTTCTCCGTATTCACAAGATCCCAGTGAAGGGCCGATTCATTAAAACCGAGATGACGCTTTCGAGCCGGGGTCAATTTCCGGCTGTCTCCGGCATAGGTGTTTGAATAAGAGGAGCCAAGGGCAATATGACAGTTACCGTTCTTGCCCCCAAAGTTTTCATCATACAGGGTGTTGGCCATAAATTGATCGATTCTGGAAAACCGTTTGTCCGTTAATGAGAATTCACCCAGTTTATTGGCGCCTTTATCCATCCTTAACTGCTTTTTAACAAAGTTTTCTCCAGTGTCTGCCCCCACCTTAATCGCCCGGCCGTTTTGAAATTCCAGCCATACGCCTTCAACGCGATTGCCGCTTCGATAAGAAGGCTGGTCGGCGTAATATTTTCCGCGAATGCCTCGCCCAATCGGGTGATAAAAAAATCTCAAAACTGGGAATGTTGCGTCCGGATATACCAACCCATTGTCGGTTTTCGCCGGGAGTCACTTCGAGGTCGATGTTTTCGGACTCCACATGGAAGTATTTGACATGCAACGAATTCAGCCATTTTTTAATAAATTGCGCCCTTTTATAGACTCGCCGCCATTCGGAAACCGGGGAGGTTTTGTTTAAAAAACAGGCCCGAACGATTTGACGGGTATAATCTTCCAGAGACAGGCCGGCATGTTCGGCCAATTCAGCGGTCGGAAACACACACAACGTCCAACTGAAAGCGCCGCGGGATTCTCTGCGCTCGAGAATGTCGCGCATTGTCCTTTGGGCCACGGCGGTTTTACCGATTTTTTGAGGATCAATATCGCCCAGGTGGGTGATGGATTCCGGTGCGTACAGGAAAATGCTGCCATTGAGCCGGGCCATCAGTTCTTTTTCACCGGGGGGTAAAAAGACAAGCTGGCTGTTGGTTGAAAGCAAATAAAATTGTCTTTCCATTTCGGTGGTTGGATTCATGCGCTGGATGGGATGATATCCTCTGTCAAGCAGTCTGGCATAGAGAATTTCAGCCAGTTTGATGGCCGGTTGGTTGTAGCGAATAAGAACGATGTCATCTCTTTTAAAGGGTGATGTCCGGGCAGTAGAGAGTCCCCACCATAGTACATCAGCGTATCGTTCCAGCTGGGTTTCAGTGAACATGGTCGTGGCTCCTTTTTGTCAGATGACAGAGAACAGAAGACAGAGGACAGATGTCAGAAGACAGATGTCAGAAGACAGAGGACAGATGCTAACGAATTCGGAATGCGGAATGCGGAAAAGAAAAACGGACAATCAGCAATTCCTGTGCCGTAAGCCATTAACCTTCTACCCTATAACATCTACCTTATACCTTGCGCCCTGCGCCACGAAATATCAAGTATCCAGCATCAAGTATCCAGCATCGAGTATCCAGCATCGAGCATCCAGTATCGAGTATCCAGCATCCAGTATCCAGCATCGAGCATCCAGTATCGAGTATCCAGTATCGAGCCCGCCAGCAACCGGCAACTATTATCCGCCATCATCACTATGAGCTGCCAGCTATGAGTTATGAGCTAATCTCAGTGGTGGTGATCATCTTTGAGAAATAAGGCGTGATACTCAGACTCTGTCAGATGCTTCCTCAGGAGGCGGTTGATTAATTCAAATAATTCCAACAGTTCCTCGTCCGTCATTCTTTTGGTCATCGTTGCCATGAACCTGTCGTCTGAAAATTTCTGGAGATAGCATATAACGGTATTTTCATCGGTTTCGCGGTCCAATCCGTAACCAACCAGTCCCTCGTAAGTTTCAACGAAATTGTGTGTATGCAGCGGCATTTTTTTATCTTTCTGACTTAGGGTTCCATAATTTGGGATAGCACCCGATTAAAGTTATCCGCCAATTATGCCGAAACTATATTATTGAATCGAAAAAATAAAGGAGAATTCCCCATGAAATCCTTTTTCTTTGTTCTGGCCCAATTGACTCTGGTAACGGCAGTGTATGTCTTTGCTTATCGCGCCGGTTACCGGGATGCGAAGTCCAAAGCGATGTCAGTTGTCAGGAAATTTGCCGATCCGGTGACAACCCTGCTCGACCAGTTAAATGAATCCACAGAGAAGACGACACAGGATGAAGATGAAACCAATAATTAGACAACTCCTATCTTGATTTATTTTTAGGAAGGTGTTTAATTGGGCAGGGCCGGGCGATTATCCAGCACTGTTCGGATGGTACTCGCCAGTTCATCTTTGACAATCGGCTTCATGACAAACTTATCGATTCCCATTGCCAGGGCTTTTTCTTCTGAGATCGTCTCATTAAATCCGGTACACAGAATCACGGGGATCTGGGGTTTGATATCCATCATCCGTCGTGCCAGCTGATCACCGGTCATTTTGGGCATGGTCATATCGGTAATTACCAGATCAAAACGGTCGGGTTGCGCGGCAAACTCTTCGAGCGCTTCTTGGCTGTCTGTTTTCGGCGTTACATGATAGCCGAGACGCTCTAAAATTTGCTGCTCGATATCGATTATCTGCTCTTCATCATCGACCAGCAGGATGCGTTCCTTGCCGTTGATCGCAATAGCGGGGTTCATCAGCCTCGATTTTTACTTCCATTTCGTCAATTATCGGCAAATATACTTTGAATGTTGCACCTTGGCCGGGCAAGCTGGATACGGTAATATCGCCGCCGTGACTTTTGACAATGCCGTGAATGACGGATAACCCCAGTCCGGTGCCTTTGCCCTGTGCCTTGGTGGTGTAATACGGCTCGAAGATACGCTCCATGACTTGCGGTTCCATGCCGTGTCCGCTATCCTTCACTTGCAGCTCTATATGTTTGCCGACCTTCATCCCCACCCTTTCAATGGATTGTTCATAGCTGATATGTATCTCTTTCAGGCTGACGTCAAGCTTTCCGCCGGTTTCCTGCATGGCATGATAGGCATTGGTGCACAGATTCATGATGACCTGATGGATCTGAGTGGGGTCGCCTTTGATCGGACCGCAAGCGTCATCTATATCGCATTCGATTTCAATGGATGACGGAATCGTGGCCCTTATCAGTTTAGAGACCTCTTTGATGAGGTATTGAACTTTCAAGGGTTTGCGCTCTTGACCGCTTTGACGGCTGAACGTCAGGATTTGCTGAACCAGTTCTTTGGCCCGGTTGGTTGCCTTGAGGATTTCTTTCAGATTTTTACTGGCCTGACTGTCCTTCGGAACGTCGTCCATGGTTAACTCTGTGTATCCGACAATCGGAAAGAGGATGTTATTAAAGTCGTGAGCAATACCGCCGGCCAGGGTCCCGATAGCCTGCAGTTTCATCACCTGTTGCAGCTGCTTTTCAGAATTCGCCAGGGCCTTGGTTCTTTCTTCAATCTTTTTTTCGAGAATACTGTTCTGATTGCGCAGCAGTTGAGAAAATTCCAAGCTTTCCAGGGCATTGGCGGTATTGAGCAAAATGATCGACAGCACCGTCATGGATTTATCGGGGAGAATATTTTTTTTATCCGGCAACACACCGATAAACATCCCCCGGATTCGGGAATAGGTGGCGATTACATGCAGCATCAGCTGCTTGGAATGATCATGAGATGAGATCGCCACCCCCCTTCTTTCACGAATGGCCCAGGAAAAAAAGCCTTTGTCGATCATGTAGCTGACCTGATTTTCGATAAACTGTTTTTTTTCTGACGGTTCACAGAAAGATAAGATAAAGTCTGATTGGTCCTGATCGACAAAATAAAAGGCGGCGGCCTCAAAGGGGATCAGGTAGCTTATTTTTTTTTCAGCTTCTTTGAGAATATTTTCCGGCCCGTAGCCTTTGTTGATATTTTCCTGAAAATCACCCAGTGAGAGTGCCATCTCCAGCGCATTTTGAATGAGGCGTCTGTTTTCCTCCAGATACTGAATCCGAGCTTGCAGGGTTTCAGGATCCATATTTAGGTTTTTATTCATTTTGTCTTTATAGCTGCAGTAATGATTCCAGTGAATCAAACTGGTGTGTGGCCTGCCCGATTATCGTTTCAAAACTACTGAGCGGCAATTGGAGATTTTCCCAGGCCTCTAAGTCAAGGGGCGGTACAAATTTTTCGCCGCTGCTCCCGATGCCAAGACTGTTAACGATAATATCCGCCAGATGGACGATGGTTGCCGGAATGGGTTGTTGTGCCTTCGACGGTTTATGATGGTATAATACATTGTTTTCCAAAATCAGAGGCAGCTTCCACTGTTCCATGAGCTGCTTTCCCACCTGAGCATGGTCGCACCCCAAATAGTCCTGTTCTTCTTCGTACATCAATCTGTTGTTATTTCTTGAGCGACTCAATATATTGCGCGATTCATCTGCAAAATACAGGAAAAGTATCAATCGGCCCAGGTCATGCAGCAGCCCGGACACGAACAACTGCTCGGTCTGTCCAAAATTCTTTTGAGCAGCTAAAATTCTCGATAAAATGCCGCAGGCCAGGCTGTGCTTCAGAAATGAATACATATCAATTATTTCTTTAGGGATATTTTTAAAAATTGAGAGGATACTGATTCCCAGGGCCAGGCCCGAAATTTCCCGGGTGCCGATGAGGGTGACCGCCTGGGACACCTTATCGATCTTAGATGGAAACCCGTAAAATGATGAATTTACGATCTTCAGCAGAAAGGACGGTTAAGCTTGGGCTTCTGTTAACCACCTGGGCAATATGATCAGCGGATGACAAGGGATTTGCAATTACTTCATTTAATTCAAAAACCACCGAGGGAATTTCAGGCAAAATTATCTTTTTTTGTTCAAGTTTTTTTCTGAAATTTATTTTCCGATCGCGGGGGGCTATCTCATGCTCTTCAATATGAACCTCGCCGACCGTATCTACCAGGTTGTGTTCGCACCTGAACTGCACGGATAAATTGAATATTTTTTTTATGACCGGATGGTCCAGATCGGCATGTCGGAAAAGGGTTTTAGCGGTTTCTTTCACCTGTTCAAGGATTTCAGGATTAAATTCCGGATCAGACTTTTCATTGCCCTGGGCCGGACCCTCAACGGTAACTTCAGAAATGCCCCAGATTTTAAAAATTCGGATGTGATTGACTCCGATTTCATTGCCCCGTGCCAGCAGCAGCCGGCCGCTGATATCACGAACCTCTTGGGCTAAAATTTTCCCGGGTTTTAATTTGTCTGTCAGTACAGCGAACATAATGTTGTTATCGTCTCACCCGGTTAAAAACTTAAGCAAAAATGCGATCTTACGGCTAATTTTGATCAGGGATGTTTGAGGGAAGTGAATTTTAAAATGTCGACACCCGTCGATGTTGCCGGACCTCGTCATTCAGCTCGGTAAAATAGCTGTGACTCTTTAACTGTCGTGGGATTGCATGAAAATTGGACACTGGCACTCAGGTGTCAGCGCCGCCGCCGGCCAAAAAAGCTGCCGGTCTGATCGAACAGGAAACATAATAGTTCACCGCAGAGTTCGCAGAGAACGCCGAGAAAGAAAATTTTAAATAATCTCTGCGATCTCCGCGTGCTCTGCGGTGAGATACTTCTTGAAAATAGCATCGGATTTCATGATTTCATACGAGCGCCGCCTGGCCGCGAGCGTCCAGTCTGATCGAAAGAGAAACTTTGGCCTTGTGCTTTACTCGTAGGGGCGGGGTTTATCCCCGCTCGAATACCACCGCGATTACTGCTACGGGCGGGGATAAACCTCGCCCCTACTTTATTTCAATGTAGTTTCATACGAGGTGTTAGGCTGAACTTCGGAGGATGTGATATAAGAGATTAAGGAAGAAAAATTGTTAAGGCTTCAGAAATTACGCTCATAATTGCTGACACCTGACACCTGACACCTGAAAACTGCGGGTAAACGCAATCACCCATATCATCCCTCTCTCCGAGCTGTAGGCTCTTAGGCTCTACGAGCCGGAAGCCGGGGTGGACAAAAGCCGGACCCTATGAACCCGGATCTTTACATGCTGTTTGTATTTACCCGTTCAACAATATCTTTTACGGCCTTCAGGTATTCTTCCAGACCGCGCATAAAAATATCATTGTGGTTGGCCCCGGGAATTTTCAAAAATTGTTTATCAGGAGACGAACTGGCAGTATACAGCGCCTGGCCGTCTGAAAATGGTATGATATGATCAAATTCGGCGTGAATGATCAGGGTGGGTTTGTTAAATTTTCTTATTTTATCGATATTGCGAAAGCCTTTTTCCTCTTCAAATCCCAAAGCCTCCGAATTGATTCCTAAAAGCTGGAGCAATGGTGCGGCATAGGCAAATCCGCTCTCAACAATAAGGCCGTCAATGAATTCACCGCCGGCAGCGGCGAGTTCAAGAACGGATGCACTGCCCAGGGATCGTCCCATCAGTATGATGGGGCCCGGGAAATTATTTTGCTGGAGCCAATTGCGCACAAATTCAAAAATGACATGGCAGTCCCGCATCATGGCGGTGACGGTGGGTTTTCCGGTGGAGCGACCGTACCCGCGATAATCGACTGCTAAAAAATTGACACCCATTTGATTGTAAACGGGGCCAAGCTCATCATAGTCGGCCACAATCTCCCCGTTGCCGTGAAAAAAAAGGAT